>OJOJ01000631.1_pt1 | contig 10758 bp, 8 predicted proteins | sample 1598041 | NCBI WGS metagenome assembly OJOJ01 (sample SAMN01915218, study PRJEB22387) | human gut metagenome | isolation source: stool | host: Homo sapiens | place: USA
TTTTTGCTCTTCGCTCAACGGGGATCCGATCGAGAAGCCCTCGGCCGAGAAGAGTACCAGAATCGCCATGACGATGTTCCAGTAATTGAGCGGGAACGAGGCGGCGACTTGCAGGGGCGAACCTTCGAGAAGCGTCCGGGCCGTGCAGTGGTAAATATAAACGCCGAATCCGGCGCAGACTTCGGCCAGAATCAGCAGAAATCCTACGGCACGCGTGTAGATGATGATACGTCCCGGCAGGGGTTGTTCGTCCCGTACCGATTTGCGCAGGATGTTGATAATCAGCGCTACCAGGATCAGAATAGAGAGTTTGGCCAGCAGGGCCGGGATGAACAGCAACAGGGTGTAGTTGATTTTGTTCAGTGCCCGGACTACTGTCGGATCGCTGTTTTCGTCCGTTTTGACGTAGATATTAACCCCCGTATATTCGGCTTCGGTGGAGATCGATGCGTGTCCGGTTTCTATCGGGAAAAGAATTTCATTGCTCTGGTCGTTTTGCAACCGGGCCGCCAAAAAGTAGGTATGTTGCGCGATACCGTGTTTTTCCTGCATCCGAATGTCTTCGGACGCAGCCTGCCAACCTGTCGCCAGACTCGACGACACGTGGGGCACGAAGCTGTGGATGAATCCTGCGGCCAGAGCCAGGAAATAAAAGATGTAAATGACCAGCAGATGGCGCCGCAGAGATTTTTTCTGTTTTTTGTCCATTTTCGGTTTGCTGAATACGTAATGCGAGGTGTTCGACCTGTTTTTAACCTCCGGTGAGGCAAAGATAGTAAAGAACTTCTGCAAAACAAATAATTTTTATCGTTTTTCGATAAAAACATAATAAATATAACGAATGATGTTTCGCGCCTGAATACGGAGCGGAATTTTCCGGACTTTCCTCGAACCGGAGATCGGACGGGCAACCCGGCTGAAACCTACCGAAGGTCGGACCGGCAGGGAGCATCCCCGTCTTGGAGGCGAGGCCCCTGCAAGTACGGACGATCGAAACGAGAAAGCCCCTCTACGAGCTTCGTTACGCGGGGGAGCCGAAAACAAAAGTTGAATTTGGTTCTCCGCTCTTCTTGTTATTATCTTTAACTTCGTCTTGGACACTCCGCGCCGGTAAAACGCAAATAAATTTGTTTTTGCACCCGGCTTATTCGTATCTTTGCACGAAATGCAGTCTGCACGGCCGGAAGGCTTCGCTCCATTTCCGGCATACGCCGCTACTGTCCGCAGGAAGCCGGGCGGGGGCGTTTTTGTAGGAATGGAACCATTCGGTATCTACGGCTTTCTCCCGGCCCGGCGGATTGTCGTTTCGTTGCATTTGAAATTGAAAAACGCACTGAAATATGGCAGAAAAAACAGGTTACACTTATTATGCAGACCCTCAGCAGGTCGATTTCACACTTCGGATGACCGTTCCGGCTTTGGCGAACGAGGTCCTCAATACGGCGGGTGTCGATGCCCAGCGCAAAGGGTTCGGGATCGATAAGTTGAATAAGGAAAACCGCTCGTGGGTGCTTTCACGCATGGCGATCGAGATCGACGACCGCCCCGAACAATACAGTTCTTATGAAATAGTGACGTGGGTGAACGAGTACAACCGGATGCTCTCGACCCGTAATTTCACGCTGCACGATGCCGCCGGCCGGGAGTTCGGGCGGGCCGTGACGCAGTGGTGCATCATCGACTTGGGTGCCCGCAAGGCGATCGATCTCAATACGGTCATCGGCACCTGCGCCGATTCGATCGTGGACGCTCCGTCGCCGATCGAAAAGCCGCGCAAAGTGACGGGGATCGTTCCGCAGCATATTGCCGAACACCGGGTGGTTTACAGCGACATCGACTTCAACCGACACGTCAATACGATGCGCTATATCAACATGATGTTCGATATGCTGCCCATCGAACAGCTGACCGCGATCCGCCCGGTGCGTCTTGACATTCATTTCATGCACGAATGCCGTTACGGGCAAACCCTTACGGTCGGGTACGAACAACGGGACGGCTTGTCGCTGTTCGAGGTTTCGAACGGAGAGGAAGCCGCTGTCCGGGCGGCGCTCGAGTGGCGTTGATGTGTCGTATTTCGTGGTGGCGGGCGAGGCAGGGAGCCGAACCGAATCGACTTCGTTTCGGTCCGTTTTTACGATCGGCTTTGTTCCTTTCTGGAACGGGTTTTGCTGATATAGAGACAAAACCTTTATTATTATGGAAAAGATCAAAGTTGCGAACAAGTACCAGAAAAGTATCGATCTATTGAACGATGCTTTGGGAAAAGAGATTGCCACCTCGCTCCAGTACATGTATTTCCATGTCCATTTCGAAGATGCCGGTTACGAGTATCTTTCCAAAAAGATGCGGATGATTTCCATCGCCGAAATGCGTCATAGCGAGGAGTTGTCCGACCGTATCCTTTTCTTGCAGGGGGACGTGAATATGAATCCGTCGTTTACGACGCGCCAGATCACCGATCCCAAGGAGATGTTCCGTTTCTCTATGCAACTGGAACAGAGTACGATCGATAGCTATAACGATGCCGCTCGCATTGCGGCCGAAGCCGACGATTCGGTAACGCACAAGATGTTCCAGGATCTGGCCGTCGAAGAGGAGGAGCACCTGGACTATTTCCGCAACGAGTTGCAGAACCTGTTCGATTACGGCGACAAGGAGTACCTCGCCTTGCAATCTTTTGCACGCAGCAAGGCCGAAGCCGAAAGGAAGGTTTCCGAGTAGTTTTTTCTCGCGGACGCGAGATAATGCGTCCCATACGTGGTTTTTGAATAAAATTTACTATCTTTGTGGGGTAAACTTAAAACTACAGAGATATGAAATTTTATATCCGTATCGTGCTGCTGGCGACTTTCCTGACGAGTTTGTTGTCGGCTCACGCGCAGTCCCCGACCATTACCTGGGACAGCACTTTGAAGGACCTCGGCGATTCGAATTACGAAGTCGTATTTACGGGTAAGATCCTGCCGGGATGGCATACGTACGACCTGCATTCGGACGTTTCTTCGACCCTGGTGGAGTTCGAGCCTGCAACGGGCCTGACGCTCGACGGCGATCCTTATGAGATCAACGCTTCCAAACGCGAATACGACGATATTTTCGAGGTCGAAATGGGTACTTATTTCGATGAAATCATCCTCGGTCAGAAAGTCACCCTGACGGGTGAGGGCGCCGTATTGAAAGGCAATATCAACTGGCGTTCCTGCGAGGAGGAAAATTGCAATTCGCCCGAGGATTGGGGATTCGAGATCACGATCGGCGATCCCGAGGCGGCCCGGGCATCCGTTGCGGCCGGGGATGCTGCGGATCAACCTGTTTCCGGCGACGGAGCCGGAGAGTCCAAAACCCTGTGGGGTCTGATTATCGAAGCGGTTCTTTGGGGCTTCGCGGCGCTGCTCACTCCTTGTGTATTCCCGATGGTCCCGATGACCGTATCGTTCTTTATGAAAGGCAGCGGATCGCCTGCTGCGGGACGTTTCAAGGCTTCGATGTACGGTTTCTTCATCGTAGCGCTCTATACGCTTCCCATTGCGGCGATCATTCTGATTACGCGTCTGGTGGGCGGCGATGCCGTGACGGCCGACATTTTCAACTGGCTGGCTACGCACTGGCTTCCCAACCTGATCTTCTTCATCGTGTTCATGATTTTCGCCGCATCGTTCTTCGGGGCCTTCGAGATCACGCTTCCGAGCTGGATGGTCAATAAGAGCGACCGGCACGCGGACTAAGGCGGTTTGATCGGTATCTTCTTCATGGCTCTGACGCTGGTGTTGGTGTCGTTCTCCTGCACCGGGCCGATCGTCGGCAACGTCCTGATTCGTTCGACTGCCGGCGAATTCTGGGTGCCTATCGTGACGATGTTCGCTTTCTCGCTGGCTTTTGCCCTGCCTTTTACGATTTTCGCTTTCTTCCCCTCCTTGCTGAAAGACCTGCCCAAGAGCGGCGGTTGGCTCGGTTCCGTGAAGGTCGTTCTCGGTTTTATCGAGGTCGCCCTCGGTTTCAAGTTCCTGAGTATGGCCGACCAGACCTACCACTGGGGGTTGCTCGACCGCGAGGTTTATCTGGCGATCTGGATCGTCGTGTTCACATTGCTGGGCTTCTATTTGCTGGGCAAGATCCGCTTCGCTCATGACGACGAACTCAAGCACGTTTCGGTGACCCGGCTGACGCTGGCCATCGCTTCGCTTTCGTTCGCGGTCTATATGTTCCCGGGTATGTTCGGTGCGCCGCTGAAAGCTCTTTCGGGCTATTTGCCCCCGATGCATACGCAGGACTTCGTAATCAATACGCAGGGCGTCGTTACCGCACCGTCAGCAACGGCACAGACGACTGAAAAGATCAAATATGCGGATATCCTGCACTGGCCTTACGATCTGCCGGGGTATTTCGATCTGGCCCAGGCCGAAGCCGCTGCCAGGGAGGCCGATAAACCTTTGTTCGTGGATATTACGGGAATCAGTTGTGTGAATTGCCGCGAAATGGAGGCCCGCGTCTGGAGCGATCCGCGCGTGCAGCAGATCCTGCGCGACGATTACGTGCTGGTTGCCCTCTATACCGACGACAAGACCAAAGTACCCGAGAACGAATGGGTGACCACTGCGGGAGGCAAGGTTCTTAAGGACATCGGTCGCATCAACTCCTACATCGCCCAGACCCGTTTCGGGGTGAACGGACAGCCCAACTACCTGATTCTCGGCCGTGATGGGCAGGAATTGGTTCCCAAGCGGGCTTATAACCTCGACGTGGAGGCATACATCGACTTCCTGAAGAGTGGTGTGGAGGCGTATAATAAAACGAAATAGGATGGATAGCGAAACCGGTTCGGGCAGTTTCTGCCGAACCGGTTATCGTTATCTCCTTGTTGCAGGATTCGGTAGGGTATTTGTATTTTTACTAAAACTGCCGTACGTCGTTTTTCGAAAACAGAAGGGCCGTACCGAAGGTTTGAATCCGTTCGGGGATTCGATTTAATTTTCAAAATAAAGTTCGGGATATGAAAATTTCGATCGTGGGGCCCGCCCATCCGTATCGAGGGGGCTTGGCCGTAATTATGCAGAGCATGGCCCGGGTTTTCCAACGCCGGGGCGACGAGGTGAAGATCAAGACTTTCACGCTCCAGTATCCCCGTATTTTCTTTCCCGGAAGGAATCAGACGGTGCAGACACCGCCGCCGCCCGATCTGTACATCGTGCGGTGCGTGAATACGATGAATCCGTTCAACTGGATCGCCGTGGGGCGGTGGATCGCCCGCGAGAAGCCGGATTTCGTGCTGATGAAATACTGGACCCCCTTTATGGCGCCCTGTTTCGGTACGATCGCCCGTTTTGCCAAAAAGAACGGTACGACGCGTATCCTTTGTCAGATCGACAACGTCGAACCGCATGAACGCCATATGACCGACAAGCCGTTCAACCGCTATTTCTTGAGGGCGGTGGACGGCTTTATCTATATGTCCGAGCAGGTGCACCGCGAATTGCGCCGATATACGCAAGTTCCGGCACTCTTCTCTCCGCATCCGCTTTTCGAAAATTTCGGTATCGTCATCGATCGTACGGAGGCCTGCATCCGCCTCGAACTGGATCCTTCGAAACGCTATGCGCTCTTTTTCGGTTTGATTCGGGACTACAAGGGGTTGGACCTGTTGCTCGATGCCTGGAAGGTCTACAAGCGGGAGCATCCTGCCGAAGACCGGCGCCTGATCGTGGCCGGTGAGTTCTATGCTCCGAAAGAGAAGTATTTGAAGCAAATCGCCGACAACGGACTGGAGGACGATGTGATTCTGCACGACTATTTTATTCCGGACGAATTGGTGCGTTACTATTTTTCCGTCGCAGATTTTTTGGTGCAGCCGTATCGTTCGGCCACGCAGAGCGGCGTGACCCAGATCGCTTATCAATTCGACCTGCCGATGGTGGTGACCGACGTGGGCGGTCTTCCGGAGATCGTGCCTGACGGTCGTGTCGGTTTCGTCTGCCGTCCCGATGCCGTAGAAGTCGCCCGGGCCATCGACCGTATCTGGCGGGACGATGTGCTCGCGGGATTCCGTGCGAACATGGAAGAGGAGAAGAAGCGCTTTTCGTGGGATGCGATGTGCGATCGCATTACGGAGCTTTACCGATTGGTTAAATAGGAAGCGTAGAGGGGCGATCCGATTAAATAGGAACTCTTGTATCTCGAAAGCGGAATCTCGTACGATCCTCGTCGCTTTAGTCGATAGACTCTTTGTTACAAAACCCCCGCTGCAAATTGCAGCGGGGGTTTACTCATCATTTTTCCGGTAGACCGGGGATACGGATTATCGTTATTTCTTGATGTTGGGAAGCTCCAGGCCGTAGTGCTTTTTACGATCTTCGAGCTTGAGCCAGAAAGCCAGCAGGAAAGCCAATACGCCGAGGCTGGCGAAAATCAGCATCGGAACCGTGTAGTTGTAGCTTACGTGTTCACCGGCTTTGATCGCTTCTCCCACGCCGGGATTGACCTTGTTGAGAACCCAGCCGATGATCATCGGGAAGGCCATCAGTCCGAGGTTCTGGATCCAGAAAATCGTTGCATAGGCAGAACCCATATAGCGGTTATCGACCAACTTGGGTACCGAAGGCCACAGGGCGGCGGGAACCAGCGAGAAAGAGAGGCCGAGCAGGATGATCGCCGAGAACGCGATAGCGGGGGTGAGGGGAACCAGTGCGAAAGTCATGTGGCAGATGAACATCAGGATCGCACCGATCATCAGCATCGTCGCGCCTTTGCCCTTGTGGTCGAGGAACCAGCCGAGCAGCGGAGTCAGGATCATGGCCCCCATCGGGAACCAGCGGAAGATGTCCGAAGCCTGCTGGTTGGTGATGCCCAGATTACTTTCGAGCATACCCGTTGCGAAACGCTGGAACGGGAAAATCGCCGAATAGTAGAGCACGCAGAGTGCCGAAACGATCAGGAAGGTTTTGCTGCTGAAAAGGTTCTTCAGATCGGCGACCTTGAAGGGCTCTTCGGTTTCTCCTATCGGGGTGTCTGCCTCGGTTTGTCTGTCGAGTTTGAAGTCCATGACCGAGAATGCGATGTAGGTCAGCAGGCCGATGCAGAGCAACAGGCCGACAACGGCTACCGGACGTGCTACGCTCGGATCGCCGCCCCAGTTAGCCACCCAGGGCGACAGGCTGAATACGGCGAATACGCCCAGTCGGGCAATAGCCATTTCCAGGCCCATCGCCAGAGCCAGTTCTTTCCCCGTGAACCACTTGACGATTGCGCGGGATACCGTCACACCGGCCATCTCCGTACCGCAGCCGAAGACCATGAAACCCAGGCAGGCGAGCTTCGCGCTGGCCGGGATGTCCGTGAGGAACGAACTGAGGAACTCGTAACCGAATCCGCCTTCATAGAAGTAGTTGCTCAGTCCGTAGAATTTGATACCGGCACCGAGTACCATCAGCGAGGCCGAAAGAATACCCGTAAACCGTACGCCCATCTTGTCGAGGATGATACCTGCGACGAGCAGGAAACCGCAGACGTTCAGAATGAATTCCGAACCGCCGTACAGTCCGAAAATCGTGGGGCTCCAGCCTCGGGTGCTTTCGAGCATGTTCTGCAACGGCGAGAGGACATCGACGAACATGTAGCCGAAGAACATGGTGAGCGCCACCAGAATCAGTGCGGTCCATCGGGCGAACGCCGAGTCGTTCAGTTTCTTTTGAATAGGTTGTTTCATACTTTATTGAATTGGTTATTGTTAGTTAAAAAGCTTCTGTATGCTCCCCCGTGTAACGTTTGAGGATTTCGTAGGCCGAGGTAATGCCCAGCTCTCCGGCTTTCGAGAGGTCGAGGCAGCCCTTGCGCGTGTCTTTCATATAGATTTGGGTCATGCCCCGGTTGTAGAACGCTTCGGCGAAGAGGGGATTCAGTTCGATGGCTCTCGAGAAATCTTCGAAGGCCTCGGGCAGTTTGCCTGAAAGAGCCAGCAGCGTTCCCCGGTTGTAGTAGGCTTCGGCGAAGTTCGGGAAGAGGCGGAGCGTCTTGTCCAGATCGGCGATGGCTTCGTCGTAATTGTAGGTGCGTGTATGGGTGTTGGTGAGTTTGTTCGCCGGGTCGGAGTCGATCGAAATTCGCTGATAGGGATTGTCCAGGCCCGAAATGAAGTCGATCATTTCGGCCCGTGTCACGGCCCGGTTGAAGTAGAGGAATGGATTGGCGGCATTGTCTGCGATAGCCGACGAATAGGCGCCGACCGAATTGGTGAATTGTCGGATCAGCGATTGCGAAATGGCATATTGTACTTGCAGGAGCCAGTCGCGCGGATTCTGGCACAGGATTTCGGCATAGCGGCTGTCGAGCATCGCCAAAGAGTCCGCATCGATGTTCGTAGGCCGGTTGGAGAGGACGAGGTAGGGATTGTCCAGTTTTTTCTCGAAGTCTTTGACCCGTTGCAGGGTATAGCGGTTCGACGCCTCGATCCGGGAGGTATCGGGCTGCATCAGGGTGAAGCGGAACAAGGGTAGCAGACGCATGTTGCTGCGGCCCAGGCTCGGTTGTTCCGAAATGCGGTCGAAGTAGTTGTTGGTGAATTGGTTGTCGAAGGCCAGCAGTTTGTCCATCCGTTGCGTCGTATCGGCATAGATCGAGTAGGTGCTGTCCTTCAGGTGGGATTTGTATTCGGCGATCTTGCGCTGGGCGATCTCTTCGTCCCGTTTCGCAGCCTTGGGGTTATGCAACGCATAACGCAGGGCGCTGCGGTTCAGGTAGGCGTTGGCGAAGTCGGGGTATAGCTTGATGGCCGAGGTGTAGTCCTCCACGGCGCGCTCGATCTCGCCCAGCTGGGCGTAGACGCCTGCGCGGTTGTAGTAGACCAGCACGTTGTTGGGCGAGTAGAGCGCCACTTTGTCGTAATCCTCCAGCGCGCGGTTGTAGTCGCCGATCTGCGTGCGCAGCATGGCACGGTTGAAGTAGGTCAGCGAATTGGTCGAGTCGAGCTGGATCACCTTGTCGAAATCCGCGAGGGCCAGCATCGGACGGTTGGTGTCCGAGTAGACCAGTGCGCGGTTGAAATACGAAAGCAGGTAGGCCGAATCGCATTCGATGGCCTTGTTGAAGTCAGCTTCGGCTTCCGCAAAGCGTTTCTGTTCCATGTAGAGCCCACCGCGGCGGTTGTACCCGCCGGGGTTCTCGCGGTTCGTGCGGATGGCGGTGTTGAAATTGTCGTAGGCGCGTACCGTATCCTTCAGGTGCAGGTAGCTCAGGCCCCGGCAGATGAAGGCGTCGGCGACTTTGTTCTCCTGGCGGATGAACTTGTCGAAATCGTCGATGGCCTCCTTGAACTGCTGGTTCAGCAGCCGTGTCACGCCGCGGCTGTAATAGGGGCCCGGCAGATCCGGGCGCAGGTCGATCGCCTCGCGGAAGTCCTGCAGGGCGTCATCGTAATTACCCAGCCGCGAACGCGTGATCGCGCGGTAGGTATAGGCTTGTGTGTATACGGGGTTGAGCCGGATGGCGGTCGAGAAATCGGCCTCGGCGCCCAGCAGGTCGTCGAGGTTGTATTTGGCGATGCCGCGCAGGAAATAGCCTTCGAAGGCATCCTCGTCGAACCGCAGCAGGGTGTTGAGCGTCCGGATGGCCTCCTGGTAGTCGTTGTTCATCATGCATGAACGTCCCACCCAGAAGAAATATTCCCGGTTGTACTGCGCATACGATTCCTTCCCGCACATCAGTGCGATGCCCAGTGCGATCCCGAGGATGTATTTTTTCAATTTCCGACTCACTTGTCCCATTAACGTCCTTTTCGGGCGGTTTATTATTCCGGTTTATTCCAATTCGTACCCGAAACGGCGCAGTTGGCGTTCGTTGTTGCGCCAGTCGTCGTTCACTTTGACGAACAGTTGCAGGAAAACCTTTTTGCCGAGGAACTGCTCCATGTCCTCGCGTGCGGCCTGCCCGACCCGTTTGAGTTTCTCGCCCTTATGCCCGATCAGGATGCCTTTCTGCGAGTCGCGGGCGACATAGATCGTTGCGGCGATGCGGTCGATCGCCGGCTCCTCCTTGTAGCTTTCGATCTCGATTTCGCAGCAGTAGGGGATCTCCTTGTCGTAGAACCTGAGGATTTTCTCGCGGATGATTTCCGAGGCGAAAAACCGCAGCGTCTTGTCCGTCAGTGTATCCTTCGGATAGAAGGCCGGGCCTTCGGGCAGCAGGTCGAGGATGGTCTTGAACAACCCTTCGATGTTGAAATTCTCCTTGGCCGATGCCGGTACGATGCGTGCCTCGGGCAACTCCCCCTGCCATTTGTCGACCAGTGCCTCGAGTGCCTCGGGCGTCGTGAGGTCGATCTTGTTGATGACCACGATGGCCGGGACGCCGCTCTGGCGGATGCGGTCGATGATTTCGGCCGAGCGTTCCCCCCGCTCCACGGTGTCGGTGACATAGAGTATGACGTCGGCGTCGGCTACGGCGCCCGTCACGAATTTCATCATCGACTCCTGTAATTTGTAGCTGGGTTTCAGAATGCCCGGCGTATCGGAATAGACGATCTGGAAATCCTCGCTCGAGACGATGCCCATGATCCTGTGGCGCGTGGTCTGCGCCTTCGACGTGATGATCGACAACTTTTCGCCGACCAATGCGTTCATGAGTGTCGATTTGCCGACGTTGGGATTCCCGATGATATTTACAAAGCCCGATTTGTGCATTTTCTTTCTGGGATATGATCCGGACAAAGGTAACGATAAAATGCACCCCCTCCAAACACGGGAACGATTAATTTCCCCCGCATTTTTA
>OJOJ01000633.1_pt1 | contig 10743 bp, 10 predicted proteins | sample 1598041 | NCBI WGS metagenome assembly OJOJ01 (sample SAMN01915218, study PRJEB22387) | human gut metagenome | isolation source: stool | host: Homo sapiens | place: USA
GATAGGTCATGTAGGCGTAGATATCGGTTAATGTTACTTTTTTCACAAAGTCGAGATCGACATCCATGATGGAAATTTCATTGAGAGGGAGGCTGCGCAGCGACGGGTCGCGCGACTGCTTCAAATAGCGGAAAAAGTTGCGCAGGTCGAGGAAGTATTCGTCGACTGTTTTCTGCGAGTGGGCTTTGATGGTCTCGTGATAGGATAAAAAATCACGCAGGATCGGCGGCGATTCCAAGCGGTAGTCGTTCATAGTAACTCAGCCCCAGTGCAGGCACAGAAACAGCTCATCTAAATCAGAAAGAAAAAATACGGAGAAGTTACGAAGTGTTGGATTTCAAAATACCGGAAAAAATTCGGTAGCTCTGATCTGTGAGCGTTGTCGGCGGTTCAAGCGTGATACACAGCTGCGCAGCGATTGATCGTTCGAACGGATGCACAGCGTACATGCCGTTAATCGACGGTATGACGGCTTTCAATAAAGAGGCCGATGGAGAGGGGGCATTTTGAAGTCCATACTCAATTGAACAAAATAAAAATTTTGTTCAATTGAGGGGAGCGGAAAAACGTATTTTTGCGGAAATGAGCGTTTTGGCGTGGCTGGCGGCAAAAAACCTCCTTTGTCAGGATCGTGGGATGGTAGCTATTGGTTCCGGCAGCGTTTTCACGCAGCCGGTTTTGCTGCAATGTTATCAATATTATTATGTAGATGCTGCATTGCGGTCAGCGCGCCGGCGTTTACGCCTGCACAATGGCGCGCAGCGCTTCGGCGATGTTGCACGCTTCGATCAGCGCGAGCCTCTGCGGCGCGCGGATCTGATCCTTGCGCTGCTTTGGGATGATACACGTTTCAAAGCCAAGACGATGCACCTCGCTGAGCCGCTCGCTCAAATGGTTCACGCTGCGCAGCTCGCCCGTCAGGCCGACCTCGCCGATGGCGGCGACGTGGTTGCCGATGGGCTTGTCGAGATAGCTCGACGCCAGCGCCAGAATGGCCGCCGTAACGGCGATGGTCACCACTGCCGCCGTGAATCCCCGCTTCAGGCCCATCCGCCGGCGGCACCAGGCAATGACAGGCTCCACCAGCGCCGCCAGGCCCAGGGCCAGGATAAACGGCAGCAGCCACCGCAGCAGATACCGCACCCCCAGCCACAACAGCGCCGTCCACACGGCCCAATATGCAGTCCGCACCAAAAATGCACGCTGCTTTTCCTGCATTTTTGTAAGCTCCTTCCCATGAAAACAGTTGTATTTTGTCAAGCCACATGGTATGATAAAGGCTAAATGAAACGGCGGAGGCACGCTTCCGCCGGAAACATCAGCGGAGGTTACGGCCATGAGCAATCAAAAATATTACATCGTATCGGCAGAAGCCCTGCCGGAGGTATTCATAAAGGTGGCGGAGGCCCGCCGGATGCTCCAGGTGGGCGAGGCGGCTACCGTGGGCGAGGCAGCCCGGATGGTGGGCATCAGCCGCAGCGCGTTTTACAAGTACAAGGACGCGGTGCAGCCCTTCCAGGACATGAAGGCCGGCCACATCATCACGTTTTACGCCCTGCTGAAGGATAACCCCGGTGTGCTGTCCAACTTCCTGTCTATTTTTGCCAATTCCGGCGCAAATATACTCACCATCAACCAGACCATCCCCACCAATGGCTGCGCCGACGTCACCATTTCCGCCGAGACCAGCGAAATGGTGGAGGATCTGGAGGCCATGATGGCCCGCGTTTCCGGGGCCGAGGGTGTGCTGAAATTTGAGGTCCAGGCCGCCTGACCATAATATATGCAGGCAGTATCAGCAAAAAGAGGGTCCCGCCATCCGGCGGGACCCTCTTTTTGCCTATTTTGCTGACGAATGGATCTGCATTCTTCAATTGAACCGGTTCATAGCCCGGTCGATGCCGTCGGAAATCAGGACCTTGGCCGCCTCACCGGCCCGGTCCAGGGCCTCCATCAGGGCCCTCTGATCCTCCCCCATGGGCTTGCCGATGACCCAGTCCACCATGTCATAGTCCGCCTGCTGAGGAGAGCCCACCCCCACCTTGATCCGGGGGAATCGGTCGGTGCCCAGATGCTGGATGATGTTCTTCAGTCCGTTGTGTCCTCCGGCGCTGCCCCCGGCCCGGATGCGCAGCTTTCCGGCCGGCAGGGACACGTCGTCGCTGATGACCAGCACATGGTCCGCCGGGATCTTGTAAAACCGCGCCGCCTCGCCCACAGACTCGCCGGACAGATTCATATACGTCTGGGGCTTCATCACCAGCACCTGCTGATCCCCCACCTTCCACTGAGCCGTCCAGGCCCGGAAGCGCAGCTTGTTAAAGCGGAAGCCCTCCCGGTCCGCCAGGCCGTCCAGGGCCAGAAAGCCCATGTTGTGCCGGGTGCTGGCATACTTGGCCCCGGGATTCCCCAGGCCCACCAGCAGCCAGCTCACCCCGCCGCCGCTGCGATGAAAAAACATAGCGTCACATCCTTTGTCGCCGGAAAGCTCCGGTGCAAAAATATAGTCGGGCGCAAAAGCGCCCGACTATTATAGCACAGCTTTTCTCAGTTGAACAGCTTGGAGATGGAAATTTCCTGATAAATGCGCTCAATGGCCTCGCCGAACATGGGAGCAACGGACAGATACTTGATCTTGCTGCACCCGGCGCCCTGGGTCTCGGGGATGGTATTCAGCAGAGCCAGCTCCGTGATGCTGCTGTTCTCCAGCCGCTCCAGAGCGGGGCCGGACAGCACGCCGTGGCTGGCGCAGGCATACACGCTCTTGGCGCCGCCCACCTCCACGATGGCCTTGGCAGCGTTGCACAGGGAGCCGGCGGTATCCACCATGTCGTCGAACAGGATGCAGTCTTTTCCGGCCACGTCGCCGATAACGTTCATGACCTCGCACTGGTTGGCCTTCTGGCGGCGCTTATCCACGATGGCAAGGCTCATATGCAGCTTCTGGGCAAAGGTGCGGGCCCGGGCCACGGAGCCCACATCGGGAGAAACCACCACCATGTCCTCGGCGCGCTCACCGAACTTCTTGGCGTAGTAGTCTACAAACACGGGGTTACCCAGCAGATTGTCCACAGGGATATCAAAGAAGCCCTGGATCTGGCTGGCGTGCAGGTCCATGGTCAGCACGCGGTCCGCGCCTGCGGCCACGATCATGTTGGCCACCAGCTTGGCGGAGATGGGGTCGCGGCTCTTGGCCTTGCGGTCCTGACGGGCATAGCCGAAATAGGGGATCACGGCGGTGATGCGGCCGGCGGAGGCGCGGCGGCAGGCGTCGATCATGATCAGCAGCTCCATGAGGCTGTCATTGACCGGCTTGCAGGTGGAGTTGATGAGGAACACGTCGCTGCCGCGGACAGTCTCATACAGGGAGACGGACACTTCGCCGTCGGCGAAGGTCTTGACCTCGGACTCGCCCAGCTTGGTGCCGATGACCTGGCAGATCTCCTTTGCCAGGGCGGGGTTGGAGTTACCGGTGAACACCTTGATGTCCTTGCCATGAGAAATCATTTTCTACACACTCGCTTTCTATCTTACTCAAAAAAATCTCTCTTGGTGTTGATGTATTTGAGACGGCTGGCGCCGATACTCACTGGTTCTTTTTCCACAGGGCCCGCAGCCGGTCGGCCCAGCCCTCCTTGTTGGTCTGCCGGGCCCGGGCAATGGCCAGGGCTCCGTCGGGCACGTTGTCGGTAACGGTGGACCCGGCGGCGGTATAGGCCCGGTCCCCCACGGTAACGGGCGCGATGAGGTTGGTATTGCAGCCCAGGAATGCGTCGTCGCCGATGGTGCAGCGGAACTTCTTATGCCCGTCATAGTTGGTGGTAACGGTGCCGCAGCCGAAGTTCACCCGCCGGCCCACGTCGCTGTCGCCCACATAGGTCAGATGGCTGATCTTGGTGCCGTCGCCGATGACGGAGTTCTTCACCTCCACAAAGTCCCCCACCCGGCAGTGGTCGCCGATGCGGCAGTTGGGCCGGACATAGGTAAAGGGCCCCACGGTGGTGTGGCTGCCGATCATACTCTCATTGACCTGCGAGGCGTTGACGGTGGTCCCCTCCCCCACGATGCAGTCCCGCACCATGGAATTGGGGCCGATCTCGCAGCCCGCAGCGATGGCGGTGTGTCCCCGCAGGATGGTACCCGGCAGCAGGGTCACGCCGGGAGCCACGGAGCAGCGAGGGTCCACATAGGTGTTGACGGGGTCCACCACGGTGACGCCGTTGGACGCCATGCGGCGCATCAGCAGCTCACGGGCAGCGGGCATGGCGGCGTTCAGCTCCGCCGCCGAAGAAAAGGCCCGGAACGCAGGAGCCTGCTCCCGGGGCTGCCACAGGGTGCGGACGCCCACGGCTTCCGCCGGGCAGTCGGTCAGGGACGTACCCTCCCGCAGCCGGGAGCGCAGCACCGCCGCATCGGCGGCGTATACGTTCCGGTCCTCCGGCCCGTATACCGGTACCACAGGCCCGGGAACTACCATCACGTCCTCCTCGGCGGCAGAAAGTGCCGCCGGGACATCGTCGAAAAATTCTGCGTCGAAGCCCTGGAGCGCCTCCCGGGCCTCCTCCCGCCAGTTTTCCCGGCAGACAATAAAATACCGCTGCACACCGCAGCACATCAATTCCTGCGCCATCCAGGTCAGCACCGGACAAAACAGGACAGGCTCCAGCATCAGCGGTTGATCCTCGGGGGCCAAAGCGCCCTTCAGATCGAAAATCGCAATTTTACAGTTCATGGGAACCATCCCCCTTTCTATAGTTAATTCCATTATATCATGCTCTGCGTGAAAATCCAGTATTTTTGCGTTTTTTTCTGGCAATAATTTTCCAGTGCCGCAAAAAACAAGAAAACCCTTACAATTCACCTGCATATTTTTGTACTTTTAAGAAAAAATACCCAGAATTAACAATTTCCAGTTGCATTCTTTAGGGAATTGCATTACAATAGGCTGGTCATGTCAGGCAGGTGCCGAAGGGAGCGACGGAAAGATGGTGCATATTGTTCTGGTTGAGCCGGAAATCCCCCAGAACTGCGGGAATATTGCCCGTACCTGTGCGGCCACCGGCTGCGATCTGCATCTGATCCGCCCGTTGGGCTTCGACATCTCTGACCGGGCGGTGAAGCGCGCCGGCCTGGATTACTGGCACCTGGTCCGGGTATTCGACTATGAGAGCCTGGACGATTTCTTCCGGAAGCACCCGGAGGCGGCGGACGACCTGTGGCTGGCCACCACCAAGGCCCCCCAGGATTATTGTCAGGCCCGGTTCCGGGAGGGCTGCTGGCTGTTCTTCGGCAAGGAGACGGCGGGTCTGCCGGAAGCATTCCGCACGGCCCACTATGATCGCTGCATCCGCCTGCCCATGGTGTCCCCGGCCCGGAGCCTGAATCTCAGCAACTCCGTGGCGGTGCTGACCTACGAGGCGCTGCGGCAGCAGGAGTTCCCGGGGTTGATGCGCTGCGGGGAAATGGCAAAGTGAGTATAAATTGAGTATTATTTTCATAAAGGAGCGTACCGATATGAATTACAATAAGAAAACCATCATGGACGTGGACGTGGCAGGCAAGAAGATCCTGCTGCGCTGCGATTTCAACGTGCCCCAGGATAAGGAGACCCACGCCATCACCAGCGACAAGCGCATTGTGGCCAGTCTTCCCACCATCCGGTATCTGCTGGAGCGGGGCGCGGCGGTCATTGCCTGCTCTCACCTTGGCAAGCCCAAGGGGCAGTGGAAGGACAGTCTGACGCTGCGGCCTGTGGCGGAGCGGCTGAGCCAGCTGCTGGGCCAGGAGGTCATTTTTGCCAAGGACATCGTGGGCGAGGATGCCAAGGCCAAGGCTGCGGCCCTGCAGGGCGGCCAGATCATGCTGCTGGAGAACCTGCGCTTCGACCCCCGCGAGGAGAAGAACGACCCCGAGTTTGCCCGGGAGCTTGCCTCTATGGCAGAGCTGTATGTTTCCGACGCCTTCGGCACCGTGCACCGGGCCCACGCCTCCACCGCCGGTGTGGCGGCCTTCCTGCCTGCCGTGTCCGGCCTGCTGGTGGCCCGGGAGCTGGAGATCATGGGCGGTGCTCTGGAAAACCCCAAGCGTCCCTTCGTGGCCGTGCTGGGCGGGGCCAAGGTGTCCGACAAGATCGGCGTCATCAACAACCTGCTGGAAAAGGCCGACACCATCATCATTGGCGGCGGCATGGCCTATACGTTTGCCCGGGCCCAGGGCGGCTCCATCGGCAAGAGCCTGTGCGAGCCGGATAAGCTGGACTATGCCCTGGAGATGCTCCGGAAGGCCAAGGACCGGGGCGTGCAGCTGCTTCTGCCCACCGATACCGTGGCCGCGGCGGAGTTTTCCGCCGACGCCGACAGCCTTGTGGTGCCCACCGACGCCATCCCCGACGATATGGAGGGCCTGGACATCGGGCCGGAGACCATCCGCACCTTCTGCGCCGCCGTCCGGGGCGCGGGCACCGTTGTGTGGAACGGCCCCATGGGCGTGTTCGAATTTGAGAAGTTTGCCGCCGGTACCCGGGCTATGGCCCAGGCCCTGGCCGACAGCGGCGCCGTGACCATCGTGGGCGGCGGCGACAGCGCGGCGGCGGTGGAGCAGATGGGCTTTGCCGACAAGATCACCCACATCTCCACCGGCGGCGGCGCGTCCCTGGAGTTTCTGGAGGGCATCGAGCTGCCGGGCGTGGCCTGCCTGCTGGATAAGTAACGCCAGGGGAGGAACCCCTTCCTCCCTTCGAGAATATATTATTAGGTAAGAGGAGTAACAAGCATCATGAATCGCAGATATCGCAAGACCATTATCGCCGGCAACTGGAAAATGAACATGACCGCCAGCGACACCAAAAAGTTTGCCGAGGACATCAAGGCTATCATGCCCCGCGCCAAGTGGTGCGACGTGGTGGTATGCGTCCCCTTTGTCAACATTCCCACCGCTCTGAAGGCCTTCAAGGACCTGCGCATTTCCGTGGGCGCTCAGAACCTGTTCTATGAAAAGTCCGGGGCCTACACCGGCGAGGTGTCCGCCGATATGCTGAAGGACCTGGGCGTCAAGTACGTCATCATCGGCCATTCCGAGCGCCGCCAGTATTTCGGCGAAACGGATTTCACCGTCAACAAGAAGGTTCTGGCCGCTCTGGAGGCCGGGCTGCACCCCATTATCTGCGTGGGCGAGAGCCTGGAGCAGCGGGAGCTGGGCATCACCATGGAGCTCATCGCCCTGCAGGTGAAGTCCGCCCTGGCCGGTGTGCCCGCCGAAAAGCTGCGCAAGTGCGTCATCGCCTATGAGCCCATCTGGGCCATTGGCACCGGCAAGACCGCCACCGCCGAGCAGGCCGCCGAGGTCTGCACCTCGATCCGCACCACCGTGCGCCATCTGTACGGCGCCCGTATCGCCCGCTCCATCACCATCCAGTATGGCGGCTCCATGAAGCCCGGCAACGCCGCCGAGCTGCTGGCCCAGCCCGATATCGACGGCGGCCTCATCGGCGGTGCGGCCCTGAAGCCCGCCGACTTTGTGGAGATCATCAACGCCGCCAACCAGGACTAAGCGAAACGACAGGAGGTTCCGCAATGAACAAGGCGCCTACTACCCTGATCATCATGGACGGCTTCGGCCTGACGGACCCCGGCCCCGGCAATGCCGTCAGCCTGGCCCAAACGCCCCAGCTGGACCGGCTGTTTGCCGAATATGCCCATACCACCCTGTCCGCCAGCGGCCTGGACGTGGGTCTGCCCGCCGGGCAGATGGGCAACAGCGAGGTGGGCCACACCAACATCGGCGGCGGCCGGGTGGTGTTCCAGGACCTGCCCCGTATCTCCCGCGCCATCGACGACGGCAGCTTCTTTGAAAACGCCGCCTACAACAAGGCCATGGACGACTGCCTGGAAAAGGGCTCCAGCCTGCACCTGTACGGACTGCTGTCCGACGGCGGCGTCCACTCCCACATCCAGCACCTGTACGCCCTGCTGCAAATGGCCAGGAACAAGGGTCTGACCCGGGTGTATGTCCACGCGTTTCTGGACGGGCGGGACGTGTCCCCCACCAGCGGCAAGGGCTTCGTGGCCGATTGCCAGGAAAAGTGCCGGGCCCTGGGCGTGGGAAAAATCGCCACCGTCATGGGCCGGTATTACGCCATGGACCGGGACAACCGCTGGGAGCGGGTGCAGCTGGCCTACGACGCCATGGTCTATGGCGAGGGCATCCAGAATCCCGACCCGGTGGACGCCGTGGCCCAGTCCTATGAAAACGACGTCACCGACGAGTTTATGGAGCCGGTGGTCTGCGACCCGGACGGCACCATTTCCGACAACGACAGCATCATCTTCTTCAACTTCCGCCCCGACCGGGCCCGGGAAATCACCCGTGCCATCGTGGACCCGGAGTTTGACGGCTTCCAGCGGGAGTTCTTCCCCACCACCTACGTCTGCAACACCGAGTACGACGCCTCCATGCCCAACGTGCTGGTGGCCTGGCCCCGTATCCCCGTGAAAAATGGCCTGGGCGAATACCTCAGCGCCATGGGCATGACCCAGCTGCGCATCGCCGAAACGGAGAAGTACGCCCATGTCACCTTCTTCTTCAATGGCGGCGTGGAAAAGCAGTACCCCGGCGAGGACCGGGTGCTGGTGCCCTCCCCCAAGGTGGCCACCTACGATCTCCAGCCCGAGATGAGCGCCTATGAGGTGTGCGACAAGTGCATCGAGCGCATCAACTCCGGCGCGTATGACGTGATCATCCTGAACTTCGCCAACTGCGACATGGTGGGCCACACCGGCGTTCTCCAGGCAGCTGTCAAGGCCGTGGAGACGGTGGACACCTGCGTGGGCCGTGTGGTGGAGGCCACCCTGAAAATGGGCGGCATCGCCATGGTCACGGCGGACCACGGCAACGCCGAGGTCATGCTCCAGCCCGACGGCAGCCCCATGACCGCCCACACCACCAACCTGGTGCCCTTCATCCTGTGCGGCGCAGGCAACGAGCTGCGCCCCGGCCGCCTGGCGGATATCGCCCCCACCATCCTGGATGTGATGGGCCTGGCCACTCCCCAGGAAATGGACGGCAAGACCCTGATCGTCAAGTAAACAAGCGGCAATCCACACAGCAAAAACCCCCGGCCACCGGCCGGGGGTTTTCTGCTTGTCAAAAAATTCCCTTTTCTGATACGATCACTCGCCGGACAGCGAGGCAAACAGCGCCTTCAGGGTGTCCTCGGAATAGACATAGGCGGTAATGCCGACGTGTGGGTTGCTCTGCATATCGGCCGCTGCCGCCAGGCTCTCCGCCAGCAGCTTATCCGTCCCCTTCACATTGTCGCTCAGCTCCGCCATCAGCCCGCAGTCCCGCAGCTGAGCGGCCGGCTGCCCCAGTGTCGCGGAGCCTGGATTATTCATCAGCTCCTCATAAGTCATCAGGCCGAAGCGGTCCACAAAGTAGCGGCTGCCGTCGTCTGCGTCCGCCACGTACATCATGGTGATAAAGGAGCAAACATTCACATAGGCGCCCGGATATTGTATATATGCTTCGCCCCAGTCTGTCTGAGTTTGATCCAGAAACAGCAGCAGCTGGTTGCCATAGGTATATAGTGGGTAGTCCTCATAGGTTGATGAGGATGCACCGGACTGCATCAGTGTAAAATGGGCGGGGATATCGCCCTTGTAGCATTCCAACGCATCGGCTTCGTAATAGGTATAGGGGAACCCATCCGTATTTTCCCCCAGCCAGTTCCCTACCTGGACCAATGCCACAACGTCAGCCTCCTCAAAGGCCTCCGTCAGAGAATACGACCTGTTAAAGCAGGCATTCCCAGTACCTTCCCCGATACGGACAGGAGGACGTACCACGCCGCCGCAAGCGGTCAGCAGCAGGAGCATGCCCGCCAGCAGCAAAACAGAGATCCTACGTTTCATGGATGTTCTCCTTTCTAATATTTTCACTTACATTATCGCAGATAATCCTCTGGTAGTCAACCGTTATATTTTATTTACAAAAAAACACGGCAGGAGCCGCGATTTTTTTACGTTTTTTCTGCCGCCCAGCGTCTCTCCCCGTTCGCCTTCCACCCCGCAGCACAGCAGCTTTCCTATATATCCCCCTGTTTTTCTTATTTAATAAGACTTTTATAAGAAATATTTCCCATATATACCCCGTTTTCATCGTCTTACCAGTGTGCTATGATATTCCCGAGGTGAGAAACGATGAAAAACAGACTCTGGACACGGAATTTTACCCTGCTGATCGCCGCCAGCGGACTGGGCGCCGTAGGCGGCATCGCCGGCGGCTTTGCCATGTCGTTTTTGGTGTTCGACGAGACCGGCAGCACCCTGGCCTCGGCGCTGGTGCTGGCGACGGAGCTGATTCCGGGCTTTCTGCTGCCCCTGTTCATTGCCCCGTGGATGGACCGGATGCCCCGCAAGCCCTTCCTGGTAGGCGGCGACATGCTCAACGGCGTCATGTATCTGCTGCTGGGGGCGTATCTTCTGCGGGGCACGTTCTCCTATGTGGGCTATCTGGCCTTTTCCCTGGTGCTGGCGTCCCTCAGAGCCTTTGACGAGCTGGCGTACAACAGCATTTTCCCCATGCTGCTGCCGGAGGGGGCGGAGCAGAAGGGCTACGCCGTGGCCTCCACCCTGTACCCCGTTCTGCGGGTGATGATGCTGCCCCTGTCGGCGGTGCTGCTGGATGCCGTGGGAGCGGCATGGCTGCTGGTGGGACAAGGAGGCCTGTCCCTGTTGGCGGCGGCGG
>OJOJ01000649.1_pt1 | contig 10553 bp, 9 predicted proteins | sample 1598041 | NCBI WGS metagenome assembly OJOJ01 (sample SAMN01915218, study PRJEB22387) | human gut metagenome | isolation source: stool | host: Homo sapiens | place: USA
TGCTCCTCCGTGATCTCAAGAATGACCGCCTGCGGGGAGATGTGATAACGCTTAAACAGACGAATAATCCGCCCGGCAATATTCTTTTGCAGCAGCGTGAGCGGCATTAAATTGACTGAAAAGCGCGGTCCTTTTTTGTCGCAAGGGTGTGTTGCCAGCCACTTCAACAAGGATTCCAGCACTTGCAAATCAAAACGCGCGCTAAGGTTAAACTGAGCAATAAGGGGCAGAAACTTATCCGGGGTCATAATGCCGCCGTCATATTTCAGTCGCGCGAGGATCTCATCATAACCTGCACCCTCTTTGTTGCGAATTGGCTGGGCGTAGAGCAGCAAATCACCCTGATCTAACGCCGTGCGAATGGTATTCAGCAATAGCACCTGTTTAGTGGTCTGCCCGGAAACCATCTCCTCTCTGCTATCCAGCGCCAGCACATGATGATGTGCGCAGGATTGCTCCGCCAGCCAGCTTAACTGCCCCAACAAGGGTTGCAGGGTTTCCTGATTTCCATCAAAACGCCCCCAGGCAGCACCATAGCCCATATCCAGCCCGGTATTGTTCCAGTGAATTTGCCGACTATTCAGGATGTTAATCATATGCTGGAGTCGCCCTTCCGTTTCCGGCCCGCTCAGCACTAACAGCAGTTCACTACCCGGCAATTGATACAACTTTTCGTTTTCCTGCATCAACGGCAGCAGCGTACGGCAAATTGAGCGGATACAGTGAACGCGCATCATTAAGCCGTAATGACGACTCATAAACTCAAGATTATCAATGCGCAGGCAGCAAAAACTCTTGCCCGCCTCTTGCTCCGGCGCTTGTTCCAACGCACGAAAGTTGGGTAGGAGCGTTAACGGATCTGTCAGCGCCTGCAAATGCCAGCGGCGATTAAGCCATTCACTGCGATGATAAATGCGCACCATATAGAGCAGGCAAACGCTAAAGGAAATCAGCACCGCAAGAATAAATGCCAGCGAATATTCGGTTTCCACCCCTTGCAAAAAGTTCTGGTTGTAATTCAGAAGGCAAAGCGTTGAAACAGCCCAGGTGAGATTTAAAAACGGATAGCGAAGCTTACCGACCCCGAGGGTAAAGATGATGAAGAAAACGGGTACCAGGTAACCGGCAATAAAGTCGTTTTCATAAGGTGTGCACAACAGAAGTAGCAGCACGCTTAACGCTGCCAGCCAGCTTAAGGTAAATGCGCGTTTCTCTTTGCCCAACGACGGAGCGATATCCCTGCGCCACAATATCTGCGCAAAGTGGGGACTTACAATCATGCGAGTGAGATAGTAGAAAAGCATGTTGTAAATCAGCACAGCGGTGAAAAGGCTTAGCAAATCAACGACCGTGAAAATGGCATCCGCATCGCCGAAAAAGGTGGATATCTTTAGCGGGAAATCAAAGAAGCTCCCCACAAGATACATGCTGCATTTGATGCCGATCGGCGTCACCAAACCAAGCCAGAACAGACGTTGCCAGACATATCGGCTGGTCAATCCATAACGCCAACGCGTCCCCAGCTGCCAGCGTAATATTGCGCAGGCACACAACACGACAAACGTCTGGCTACCGAGCATGACCGCAGTCTGTAAAAAAGAGAGATGAAAGTTCCACAGATTGGTGCAAAACATCCCGCATAAAACGGGAACGACACCGCGCCAGCCAAAGATAAACAAGATTGACAGCATTACGCACAGTGGCATCCACGCCAGAAAGATATAACTGGAATGGATAATGGCAAGTGGCGAAATAAAACGGGATAGCTGAATAAGTACCACGGTGAGCGTAAACGCTAGTGTGAATATCTTGATATTTTTTATCAGGTTATGCTCCACAAACATGAGTACACTACTCTCACTGATCGGGGTTTTCAGGCACACAAATAATAAGTTTATTCGCATCGCGAAGCAAACAGGGGGCCAGCCTGTTGCCGATTTTTCATCCAATGATGCTCTCACCAGGCGGCACTAACCCGGACGTAGACTGTATTACAAAAGCGGCAAAAAGCAGAGACAAAAAACCCCCGCTTTGCAGCGAGGGTTGGAAATTTGGTGGAGCTAAGCGGGATCGAACCGCTGACCTCTTGCATGCCATGCAAGCGCTCTCCCAGCTGAGCTAATCCCCCAGAGCTGGTGTGTCGTCCCTGACGACGTGGTTTATTATACCAGTCAAAAGAGCAGTTGTCAACATCTTTTTTCAAAATCGTGCAAAAAAATCCCGCCGGGGCTTCTCAGGCTCCGGCGGGACTCTTATTCCGGTATCATTCAGGCCTTAGCGTACTGGCGGTCGAAGATCTGGGGGGCCGCCTTGATGAGCAGCACAGCACCCACCACGGTCAGGAGAGTCTCCGGCAGCATGTAGCTGGCGTTGTACCCGAGGCTGTAGGTCCATGCGCTCAGGCCCTCATTCAGGTTGCCCCAGACGAGGACGCCGGACAAAAAGCTGCACATAAAGCGCAGGAAACCTGCAACAGCCGTACCGACGGCCACGCCGACCATCCGGTTCTTGAAGGGGCGGGCAAAGAACTCCGCCGTACCCAGCGCCATGAACGCCACCAGATAGTCCAGCAGGATCTCACCGAGGAAATAGAGGAAGGTGGGCGTCGGGGGTGCCCAGAAGCCCAGAAGCATCTGCAGGCAGCCGTTCACCAGACCGGTGAACAGACCCCACTTGACGCCATGGCGGAAGGAGACGAGCACAAAGGGCAGCATACTCAGCAGAGTGACGCTGCCGCCGTTGGGCATGGTGAAAATTTTGATGTTGGACAGCACGGTGCCGATGGCGATCATCAGCGCGCACTCCACCAGCACCCGGGTCTTGGAGTAAGATTTCGACATGAGGATTCCTCTTCTCATAACAATAGTACACAAAAACAAAATACGCCTGCTTTTCTGGCAGGCGCACGGGCTGTTTGTGAAAATCGGGACCTTTCCGCAAACTACCTACGCCGGCATTACCCGGATCAGGTTCAAGGGTCTCTGCCTACAGCAGATCTCAGCCTCACGGCGCCCCTGTTTTCATGTCCGCTTTCAGTATAGCCGCTCTGCGTCAAAAGTCAAGCCCCCGGCAGCATATCGGGCCAGCCGGACACATATTCTGGAACAAGCACATTTTGGCGGGAGGGAGCAGTCATGAAAGGTGATCCGGAACAGCGGGCGCTGCTGCTGGGAGAGTACATCGTGGAGCATGGAGCCACCGTGCGGGCGGCGGCGCGGGCCTTCGGATGCAGCAAATCCACCGTCCACAAGGACGTGTCGGTGCGGCTGCGGACGGTAGGGCCGGAGCTGTTCCGGCAGGTGCAGATGGTGCTGGCCCGGAACAAAGCCGAGCGCCACCTGCGGGGCGGCGCGGCCACCCGGGAGAAGTACCATAAGCCCCGATAACAAGAGCGGCGGTGCACTGTGTACCGCCGCTTTTGTCATGTCTGCTGGTGGAACTGCTCCAGTGCCGCCTTTTCCAGACGGCTCACCTGCGCCTGACTGATGCCGATTTCCTGCGCCACCTCCATCTGCGTCTTACCCTTGAGATACCGCAGCTCCATGATACGCTTCTCCCGCGGGGTGAGGCCCGCCACAGTCTGGCGGAACTGCAGCCCGCTGATCCAGCTGTCCTCGCCGTCGGGGTCGCGCACCTGGTCGATGACGTACACCGCATCGCCGCCGTCGGCGTAGACCGGTTCCTCAAGACTCAGCGGCTCCACCACCGATTCCAGCGCCGCCGACACCTCCCGGCGGGGCAGGCCGGTCTTCTGGGCGATCTCCTCCACGGTCGGCTCACGGCCCAGCTGCTTTTCCAGCTCCTCGCGGGACTGCATGGCCCGGTAGGCCGTGTCCCGGAGGCTGCGGCTCACCCGCAGGGCGTTGTTGTCCCGCAGGAATCGCCGTATCTCGCCGATGATCATCGGCACACCGTAGGTGGAGAACCGCACCTGCTGGGCCGGGTCGAAGTTGTCGATGGCCTTGATGAGCCCGATGCACCCCACCTGAAACAGGTCGTCCATGTTCTCGCCCCGCTGCGAAAAGCGCTGCACGACGCTGAGCACCAGCCGCAGGTTGCCCTCGATCATGCTTTGACGAGCCGCCTTGTCCCCTGCCCTCGCCCGGGTGAGCAGGTCGCGCTTCTCCTGCTCGGACAGGATCGGCAGCTCGGCGGTGTTCACACCGCACAGTTCCACCTTGTTGTACATCCTCTCTAGCCTCCGGTGTCTTAGTTTCACCGGAAGTATGGCCGCAGGGGCGGGGCGGCATTCATTCCAAATTCAGGGACACCTTTTGGCTGTCCCAAAGGGAGAGGCCCTCTCAATCTCCTAATTGCTCCCTCAGCTGCCGTATGATGCGCTTTTCCAGCCGGGAGATGTAGCTCTGGCTGATGCCGATGGCATCGGCCACCTCCTTCTGGGTCCGCTCCACGCCGTCCAGCAGGCCGAAGCGCAGCTCCATGATCTGCCGCTCCCGGGGCGAGAGCTGCTCCACCGAGCGGCGGAGGCTGGCCCGCTCGGCGTCCTGCTCAAGGCGCTGGCCCACCTGATTCTCCTCGCTGCTCAGCACGTCCGACAGCAGCAGCTCGTTACCGTCGCCGTCGATGTTCAGCGGCTCGTCGATGCTGGCCTCCTGCCGACGGTTGGAGCTTTTGCGCAGGTACATCAGGATCTCGTTGCCGATGCAGCGGCTGGCGTAGGTGGCCAGCTTGATGCTGCGTTCCGGCGTGAAGGTGTTCACGGCCTTGATCAGCCCGATGGTGCCGATGCTGATCAGGTCCTCGGCGGGCACACCGCTGTTCTCGTACTTTTTGGCAAGGTACACCACCAGCCGCAGATTGTGCAGGATGAGCGCATCGCGGGCGTCTGCCTCTCCGGCGGCCATGCGGGCCAGCAGGGCTTTTTCCTCGGCGGGGGAGAGGGGAGAGGGCAGGCTGGCGGTGCCGGCCAGATACTGCACGCCGCCGCAAAACCGCAGCCGCGCACACAGGCGGTGCCAGAGCTGCCGCAAAAACTGGAACATGAGCAGTCCTCCCTATAATAAGTATTATAAGAGCAGCTGTGCCGCATCCTCGCCGTACAGCAGCTCCCATGCAGGGTCCGGCGGCGTGGGGCAGCAGAACGCCGCCAGCAGCCCGCCTGCGCGGTCTTTGCCCAACTGCAGGGCAGCGGGCAGGGCAGGCAGCATGCTCTGGCCGTGGATGCTGCGGCAGGGCACCAGATGCACCCCCAGCTCCGGCGGGGGCGGGGCTGTGCTGTGGGCAAACCAGCCATCGAGATACTGCCGGGCTGCCTGCGGCAGGCGGTGCCGCACCGCCGGGTACTGCACCAGCACCACGGCCTTGCCGCTCAACGGCTCTTGCAGGGCAAAGCCGGTGTCGTGGAAGGCCTGTACCGGCAGCTGCACCCCGGCCACCTCCAGCGTGGCGGGCACGCTGGGCGCGCCGCTGCGGCCAAAGCAGTACAGCAGGGCCCGCAGTACGGCATACACCCCCGCGCAGCTGGCCAGCAGCCGCCCGGGGGACAGCGGCAGGCTGACGCTCAGGTTGCGGCTCTGCACGCCGGGCAGCACCACCGCTCCGCACAAAAGCAGGTTGAGCAGTGCATACCACGCACACAACCGAGCAAAACGCCCCCGCCCGGGCAGGCCGTAGGCGGCGGCCACCACCGCGCAACCTGTGAAAATTTTATAACCAACTGCCACGGCTCCCGGCAGCTCCGGGGCCAGCAGTACCAGTGCCGACACTGCCGCCAGCGCCGCCCCGGTGCACAGCCGCACCCCGGTGCACACCGTGGCGCACAGCAGACCGGCTGCGGTGAGAAACAGGGCAGCAAGGACAAAATTTGTCAGCAGAAGCTCGTCGAGGTAGATCACGCTTTTCAATGCCGCAGCCCCCTTGCAGCCAGTGTACCGCCCGGCGGCGGCAAAGCTTGTCGGAACCGGAAAACCGCCTGCGGACTGTACAAAAGCAATACTTTTATAGACCTTGTTTCACATTTTTTACACTTTTTGCAAAAAGGTACTTGAACATTTCTGGAAAGTGTGGTATATTATTGCCATCCTAGTAAGGATTGGTGAGCACACGAAAGTGAGCTCGCAAAATATCTTTCTACATTTTGAAGGGAGTAATTCATTATGATGATGCCTGCAAACTTTTCCGCAATCTCTGAGAACGAGATGACCTACGTCAACGGTGGCGCTTCTCTGGCTGAGATCCTGGCCCCCGAGCTGAAGGTCGAGAACTGGCAGAAGTTCAACACCAACATGGTTACCATCATTGGTAACAGCTTCATGAGCAGCTACATCAAGAACACTGTCGGCGTTCTGTTCAACGGCGCTTACAAGCCCGGCAACCTGGGCAACGCATGGCTCACCGGCGTCAAGGGTGCTTACGGCACCGGCTCCGATGCTGGCTTCGGCAAGCATGAGGGTGAGCTGACCGCTGGCGACAAGTTCCTGAACGGTGCTAACGGCGTTCTGAACGCTGGCCTGCGTATGGTCGGTTCCGCTGCTGCTATCTACAACCTGGCTACCGGCACCGTGAAGAACGATGCCAGTGAGAAGGCTTGGACCATCGCTGGCTAATCAGTATTTGTGACTGACTAGCTGGTTTGCCTGAGGGCAGACCAAAGAACAGGTTTTGAATGGGCCCGGAGACGAAAGTCTCCGGGCCCATTTTTTGCGTACAACTCCCTCAGTCGCCTGCGGCGGAAGCTCCTCCCTTGGGGGCTGGCATCGCGGCAGCGATGACTGGGGGAGTTTTGCTGGGTTTATGACAGAATTATGAATCTTTCAAAACATTTTTGCAAAGCCCTTGACAGCACCGGAAAATTGGCTATAATGGTCTTAGCACTCAGGAACAAGGAGTGCTAAACAAGAAAAGCCAAGCAAAAAGGAGGCAGGCGCTATGACGATGGATGCACGCAAGCAGCGAGTCTTGCAGGCGATCGTGGCGCTGTATGGCCTCGAGGGCGAGCCTGTGGGCAGCAGTGTGCTGGCAAACTATTTTGATATGGCCGTGTCCAGCGCCACGCTGCGCAACGAAATGGCGGCGCTGACCAAGCTGGGTCTGCTGGAGCAGCCCCACACCAGCGCGGGCCGTGTCCCCAGTGCCAAGGGCTACCGTTATTATCTCGACAATCTGCTGACCGACGACCAGCCGCTGGACCGCGTGACCCGCGCCCGGGTGGATGCCGTGTTCGCCAGCCTGGATCATGAACCGGAAAAGCTGGCACAGGGTGCCGCCAGAGCGCTGGCCGCCATCAGCGGCTGTACCGCCGCGGTCAGCACCCCCTGCGCCGAGGACCTGTGCATCGCCCATTACGAGGTGGTGCAGGTGGGCCGCAGCGCAGCCGCAGTGCTGGCTGTGACCACCGCCGGTTACGTCCGCACCCGTGTGGCGCGGGTGCGCAGCGGCCTCTCCCGTGAGAAAGCCGCTGCCCTGGCCGCACTGCTGAACCACAGCCTGACCTTTGTGGCGCCGGTGGATCTGTCCGGCCGGATGCTGGCCGAGCTGTGCAGTCAGATCGACCCGGAACTGGTGCCCGTCATCAGCGCCGCCGCCGCCATCCTGCAGGACTCGGTCAAACCCCACGTCTTTCTGGGCGGCGAGCAGCACCTGCTGGACTGGCCGCAGCTGGACGGCAAGGTGGGCGACATCCTCACCCTGCTGAACGACGAGGAACAGGCCGCTGGCCTCATCGCACCCCCCGCAGACCGCAATGAGAGCGTGCTGCTGGGCGAGGATCTGGAGCCGCAGATCCCCGGCATGTGCATCGTGAGCGACCGGTATCTGGTGGGCGGAGGCCTGTGGGGCTCCATTGCCCTGATCGGCCCTACCCGGATGCCCTTCCAGAAGCTGATGCCGCTGCTGCATTACTTTGCAGACCAGCTGGGCGAGGGCATGAGTGGCAAACGAAAAGACACCCCGCAGGCTGCCGCACCCCGGCGGACTGTGATCTATAAGGAGGATCTGGAATGAGCGAAGAAACCAAAAAGACTGCTCCCGCTGCGGAAGCGGAGCAGCAGCCCGCCGCCGCTCCGGAGGCAACGGCAGAGCAGGCAGCTCCCGCACAGGAGCCCGCCGCAGAAGAAGCTGCCGACCCGAAGGACGACAAGAAAAAGGACGGCGGCTGGTTCAACAAGAAGGCCCGCGAGATGGAAGCCGTCAAGGCTAAGCTGGACGTGGCCGAGCAGAACGCCGCACAGGCCAAGGAACAGCTGCTGCGCATGGCTGCCGAGTACGACAACTACCGCAAGCGCTCCACCCGCGAAGCCGACCAGAAGTTCAACGACGGCATTTCCTTTGCCGTGAACCAGATCATCCCCATTCTCGACACGCTGGATATGGCGGCCAACGCTCCTACCACCGACGAGAACTACAAGAAGGGTGTGGTCATGACGCTGGACAAAGCCGCCAAGGCGCTGGAAGCCCTCCATGTAGAGGAGATCGAAGCGCTGGGTAAGCCCTTTGATCCCAACTTCATGAACGCCGTGCAGCAGATCCCCGCCCCGGACGGGCAGGAGAGCGGCACGGTGGTCACCGTCTACCAGAAGGGTTACAAGCTGGGCGACAAGATCGTCCGCCATGCGACCGTTGTGGTGGCCGAATAACAACGCCTGAACTTCCGCAAGGGAGTTTTGAATATACCATCCGCTAAGCAAAAACTTGAGCATCACATAAACAAGATTTGTTCTTTCGAGAGGAGTTTTCATTATGAGTAAGATCATTGGTATCGACCTTGGTACTACCAACAGCTGCGTGGCTGTCATGGAGGGCGGCGAGCCCGTTGTCATCGCAAACTCTGAGGGTGCACGCACCACCCCGTCTGTGGTCGGCTTTACCAAGACCGGCGACCGTCTGGTCGGCCAGGTCGCAAAGCGTCAGGCCATCACCAACCCCGAAAACACCGTGGCTTCCATCAAGCGTTACATGGGCACCGACCACAAGGTGACCCTGAACGGCAAGGAGTACACTCCCCAGCAGGTCAGCGCTATGATCCTGCAGAAGCTGAAGGCTGACGCCGAGGCTTATCTGGGCGAGCCTGTCACCGAGGCTGTCATCACCGTTCCTGCCTACTTCAACGACAGCCAGCGTCAGGCCACCAAGGACGCAGGCACCATCGCCGGCCTGAACGTCAAGCGTATCATCAACGAGCCGACCGCCGCTTCTCTGGCCTACGGCATCGATAAGGAAGATGACCAGAAGATCATGGTCTACGATCTGGGCGGCGGCACCTTCGATGTCTCCATCATCGAGATGGGCGACGGCGTCACCGAAGTTCTGGCCACCAACGGCGACACCCATCTGGGCGGCGACGACTTCGACCAGCGCATCATCGACTGGATGGCAGACGCCTTCCAGACCGAGAACGGCATCGACCTGCGCAAGGACAAGATGGCTGCACAGCGCCTGAAGGAAGCTGCCGAGAAGGCAAAGATCGAGCTGTCCAGCGCGATGAGCAGCCAGATCAACCTGCCCTTCATCACTGCCGACGCTACCGGGCCCAAGCATCTGGATATGACCCTGACCCGCGCAAAGTTCAACGAGCTGACCGCAGATCTGGTCGACCGTACCATGGGCCCCGTCCGCAAGGCTCTGCAGGATGCAGGCCTGCGTCCCTCTGACCTGAAGAAGGTCCTGATGGTCGGCGGCTCCACCCGTATCCCCGCTGTCTACGATGCCGTCAAGAAGGAACTGAACTGCGAGCCCTTCAAGGGCATCAACCCCGATGAGTGCGTGGCCGTGGGTGCTGCCATCCAGGGCGGCGTGCTGCAGGGCGATGTCAAGGGCCTGCTGCTGCTGGATGTCACCCCGCTGAGCCTGGGCATTGAGACTCTGGGCGGCGTCTGCACCAAGATCATTGACCGCAACACCACCATCCCCACCAAGAAGAGCCAGATCTTCTCCACTGCGGCTGATAACCAGCCCAGCGTTGAGGTCAACGTCCTGCAGGGCGAGCGTGAGTTTGCCCGCGACAACAAGAGCCTCGGAACCTTCCATCTGGACGGCATCGCTCCGGCACCCCGCGGCGTGCCGCAGATCGAGGTCACCTTCGATATTGATGCCAACGGTATCGTTCACGTCAGCGCGAAGGACCTGGGCACCGGCAAGGAGCAGAGCATCACGATCACTGCTTCCACCAACATGAGCAAGGACGACATCGACAAGGCTGTCAAGGACGCCGAGCAGTATGCCGCCGAGGATAAGAAGCGCCGCGAGGAAGTCGATGTGCGCAACAACGCCGACCAGATGGTGTTCCAGACCGAGAAGGCACTGGGCGAGTTCGGCGACAAGGTTTCCGCCGAGGAAAAGAGCGAGGTCGAGACCAAGCTGTCTGCCCTGAAGGAAGCCCTGAAGTCCGGCAGCGTTGATGACATCAAGGCAAAGCAGGATGACCTGCAGAAGGCCTTCTACGCCATCAGCGAGAAGGTCTACCAGCAGGCCGCCCAGGCACAGGGCCAGCAGCCCGGTGCACAGCCCGGCCCCGATGCCGGTGCGCAGCCGAAGGACGACGGCGCCGTTGACGCCGACTTCCACGAGGGCTAAGCTGTAACAAACCCATAATAAGG
>OJOJ01000657.1_pt1 | contig 10490 bp, 6 predicted proteins | sample 1598041 | NCBI WGS metagenome assembly OJOJ01 (sample SAMN01915218, study PRJEB22387) | human gut metagenome | isolation source: stool | host: Homo sapiens | place: USA
ATGGCGGCGGCAGCGGCGATCTTCAGAAAGCCTTTGCGGGAGATCTTGTTCATAGTGGTTTCCTTCTCTTTCTCTTCTTGTGTCTCTTTGTGATTTTTGGCCCTGCTCTGTGGAAAAATCTGCACAGAACCAACAAAAACAGTTTAGCATACCTGTGAAAAGTATGTCAATCAATTTGGGGGCACGGAACGCCTTAAACTTTGTTAAACATTTGGCGCAGGTACGGCCCGGTCAATGGAGAAAAATGCAGGCTCTGCGGGGATTTTTGCCAAAAACAATGCACGGAAACATTGCGCAGGTGTTGCGGTTATGTTACAATTGAGTTGCACACAGAAGCCGGCCAGCCACGACCGGCAGAACGGCAGCAAACGCTGTCACGGAAAGGGAGATTTTGGTATGAAGGTGGCAATGATCGGGCACAAGGACTTCCCGTCCCGTTCGGGTGGTGTGGAAGTCATGGTCGGCGGGCTGGCAGCCAGCCTGGTCCGGCGCGGTTATGAGGTCACGGTGTACAACCGCGGCCTGCAGAAGGGGCACAATGTTTACACGACCGAGGGCGTGCAGGCCCGCCGCATCTTTACCTTTCAGAAGGCGTCGCTGAATGCCATGGTCTATTCGTTCCTGGCCACCTTTGACGCCCTGACGCGGGACTGCAATGTGATCCACTACCACGCCATCGGCCCATCGGTGCCGCTGGTGATCGCCAAGCTGTTCGGCAAGCACACGGTGTGCACCGTGCACGGGCTGAACTGGAAGGTGGACAAGTGGGGCGGCTTTGCCAGCGCCTACCTGAGGCTGGGCGAGCGGGTGGCCGCAAAGTATGCGGATGATCTGGTGGTGCTGTCGGAGAGCGAGTGGAACTATTTTCAGGAGAAGTACGATCGTACCGCCATCCTCATCCCCAATGCAGTGCAGATGCGCCAGCCGCTGCCCTGCAACCTGATTCGCGAAAAATACGGGCTGGAAGCCGGGAGCTACATTCTGTATGTGGGCCGCATCTCGCCGGAAAAGGGCCCGCTGGACCTGGTGGAGGGCTATCTGAAAGCCCACACGGACAAAAAACTGGTGCTGGCCGGCCCCTTTGCGGAGACCGAGTACTGCACCACGGTGCAGGAGAAGATCGCGGGCAACCCCAACATCATCACGACGGGCTATGTGGTGGGCGACGCGCTGCTGGAGCTGTACAGCAACTGCGCCCTGTTCGTGCTGCCCAGCCACACCGAGGGCCTTTCGCTTTCGCTGCTGGAGGCACTGTCGCTGGGGGTGAAGTGCCTCGTGAGCGACATCCCGGAGAACACCACTGTGACCGCCGACTACGGCACCGAGTTCCGCACCGAGGACACCGACAGTCTGGCCCGGGCACTGGAGCGGGACACCGCCCAGCCGCTGACCCCGGAGCAGAGCAAAGCGCAGCTGGACTATGTGCGGGCCAATTTTGATTATGACATCATGCTGGATCGGTATGAAGAAGTGTACCATCACGTGACCGGAGATCCGCTCAAGGCGATGCCTTCGCATGGAGGTGCGGTGTGATGGACAACGCACAAAACCCGACCGGTCCGGTCCTGACCGCGGCCGAAAGCCGCCGCCGGGTGCTGCACAACATGTGCTCGTCGCTGTTGTACAACCTGTCGGTGATCCTGTTCGGCCTGCTGCTGCCGCGGCTGTACCTCACCAGCTTCGGTTCGGAGCTCAACGGTCTGGACAGCACCATCAAGCAGATCTTTTCCTGTCTGACTCTGCTGGAAGCGGGCGTGGGCCTGGCCTCGCAGCAGGCCTATTACCTTCCGGTGGCCGTGGGCGACCGGAAAGCCATCAACGGCATTTTTTCGGCCACGCATCACTATTACCGCCGCACCGGTATCGTGTATCTGCTGGTCACGGTGGTGTTTGCGCTGCTGTACCCCCTGTGCATCAACACAGTGCTGTCCTACGGTACCGTGAGCCTGATCGTGGTGTTCTACGGCATCCCGGGCATCGTGAGCTATCTGGTGCAGGGCAAATACCGCTCCTTTATGGAAGTGGAAGGCAAAAACTATGTGATCACCTACATCACCACGGCCACCATGGCGGCGGGCAACCTGCTGCGCATGCTGGCGCTGCTGTTTACCCGCAGCATCCTGTTGGTGCAGGTGACCTACTGCGTGCCTTCGGTGTTCCAGGTGCTGGTGCTTACGGCCTATATGCGCAAAAACTATCCGTGGCTCAACGCGCACGATACCCCCAATCTGGAGGCGCTGGCCCAGCGCGGCTCGGTGCTGGTGCATCAGCTCACGAGCATCGTGTTCAACAACACCGACACGATCCTGATCTCCAGCCTGTGCGGTCTGGCGTCGGCCAGTGTGTACACCATTTATATGCTGTTTTTCTCCAACATCGAAAAGCTGTTCTACTCGATCGTCAACAGCATCAGCTTTCGGCTGGGGCAGCTGTTCTATGTGGAGCCGGAAAAGTTCAAGCGGCTGTACCGGCTGTACGATGCCCTTTACCTTTCCGCGGCCTTTGCACTGTTCACGACCGTGGCTGTGTTCCTGATGCCCATCATCGCGCTGTATACGTCCGGTGTGACCGATGCCGAGTACCTTGACACCCGCCTGCTGGTACTGTTTACGGCGGTGGAGCTGCTGTCCAGCGCCAAGCAGCCGTTGGGGATGCTGCTGAACATCAGCGGCCGCTTTGAAGAGACCCGGCAGCAGGCCCTGATCGAGATGGGCATCAACCTGCTGGTGTCGGTGATGTCGGTGCTGCGGTTCGGCATCGCGGGCTGCCTGTTCGGCACACTGGCGGCGCACCTGTACCGCTATACGGCGTTGATCCTTTTTACCCGGACCAAAGTGCTGGGAGAGTCGCCGGTGGGCGATTTTGTGCGGATGGGCGTCAACGGGCTGCTCTGCTTTGTGCTGCTGTACCTGCTGGGATTTGACCGCTGCTATGGCGGCGGCTACCCGATGGTGTGCCTGAAGGGTGCGTTGTTCGGGCTGTGGGTGCTGCCGCTGTTCCTTGTGGTGAACGCGGTGCTGGACTGGCGCAATGTGGACACCCTGCGCGGGCTGCTGCACACGCTTACGATCAAAAAAGAAGCGACGGAGGAAAAACACGATGCGGAATGAAGAAGCGATGTGCGAGGGCCTGCTCTCGGTCGTGATCCCGGTGTACAACATCCGGGACTATGTGGAGCGCTGTGTCCGCTCGGTGCTGGCGCAGCCGGATGTGCCGCTGGAAGTTCTCATCGTGGATGACGGCAGCACCGATGACAGCGGCGCGGTGTGTGACGCACTGGCGGCAGAGGACAGCCGGGTCATAGTGATCCATAAGCCCAACGGCGGCCTGTCGGACGCCCGCAATTACGGGCTGTGCCATGCACAGGGCGAGTATATCCTGTTCATGGACGGTGATGACTGGCTGGCAGAGAACGTTTGCCCCGGCCTGCTGCAGATGGCGCTGCAGACCCGGGCCGATGTGGTCATCAGCAAGGTGCATTTTCTGCGCGAGGAACCGGTGATGACCCGCTGGGAAGAAGCGGTGGAAAAAAACTTTACCTTTCACACAGTTTACACCGGTAAGGAGTATCTTTTGAAATGCCTGCAGACCGGTGGCCTGCGGGTGGAAGTGGGGCGGCACCTGTACCGCACCGGCTTTTTGCGGGCGAACGGCCTGCAGTTCTGCAAGGGCATCCTGCACGAGGACGAAGAGTTCACGCCGCGGGTGCTGCTGCAGGCGCAGCGGGTGGTGCTGACCGGGCAGGAGATCTACTATTACGATAACTGCCGCGCCAGTTCCATCACGCACGCGGAAGGGTTGAGCACCCGCCGTGTTCAGGACCGGCTGCGCATCTACGACAGTCTGGCGGAGATCTACCGTACGGTGACCCCGCGGGCGCTGCGCCGCCGCCTGCAGGATGACCTGTGCTGGAAGTATCTGGACTGCGCGGCGCGGTTCGATTGCAGGACCCTGCCGGGCTACCGCCCGCAGCGGCTGCGGATGCTGCAGTTTGCCTGCACGCCCCGCCGCCGGGCCAAGGCAGCGCTGTTTGCCCTCTCGCCGGAGCTGTTCCGGCGGGGGATGAATCATTGACCCATTGACGAGGAAAGGCAGAAGAGCATGGCGCAACATGCAAGAATAAAACGAACGCCCCCGCCGGACGGCGCACGCCGCCGATGGTGGCAGAACCGGCTGCTGCAGCTGCTGGCGGCTTTTGTGCTGCTGTGCGGCGTGGCAGCTGCCGGACTGAAACTGTACATGGATTATACGAATAGTCATTTTCAGGTGACCTTTTACCGGGTGACCTCCAGCCATGTGTCGGAAAAGCTGCGGGTCCTGTTTTTGTCGGACCTGCACCTGCGGGAATACGGCGAGCACAACGAGGAGCTGATCCAGACCGTGCAGGAGCTGGACCCGGACCTGATCCTGCTGGGCGGTGACCTTGTCACCTTCCCGAACCCGGAGTATGAGAATATGCTTTCGCTGTGCCGCAGCCTTGCCGATGTGGCCCCGCTGTACGGGGTGCTGGGCAACCACGAAAGCGAGATGATCTACGGCGGGGTGGATGACCAGCTGGCGGAAAAATTTTCGGAGGCCGGGGTGCAGCTGCTGCGCAATGAGACCCGCACCATCCAGATCGGGGAAAACAACGTGGAGCTCATCGGGCTGGAAGGTGCCCTGAAGGACTTTTACAAATACGGTGCCAGCGACTGTGTGGAGAGCCTGAGCCGCCAGTACGACACCTTCCGCATCTGCATCAACCATGTGCCCATGGCCTTTGTGGACTACATGCAGGATGCGCCCTTTGACCTGGCGCTGGCCGGGCACACCCACGGCGGCCTGATCCGCCTGCCGGTGCTGGGGCGGCTGTACACCGCAGAGGAGGGGCTGTTCCCGGCGTATGCGGGCGGCATGTACCGGCTGGACAGCGGGGCACCCCTCATCGTGGGCTGCGGCCTGGGCGACTCCAACCAGATCCCCCGCGTATACAATCCGCCGGAGCTGGTTCTGGTGGATGTGAACTGGTACTGAGATGAACGAACTTGAAAGGAGGCCCGGAGACGTGGTGACAAAGATCAAGCAGATCTTCAAACAGGCTGTGCTGCGCTTCTGGAGCCTGCGGGTGCCGTTGATCGTGGTGTGCATCCTGCTCGCGGCACTGCTGTGCACCGCACAATATCAGGACAGCAGCCGGGTGGCCTCGGCCCAGATGACCCTGAACTACTCCGAGGCATCGCAGGGGCTCAACCCCAACCGCACCCGGTTTACGACTACCGACCTGACCTCCGACGAGGTGCTGCAGAGCACCCTGTACAACGCCGGACTGGAAGGTCAGATGACGGTGGAACAGCTGCGCAAGGCCATTACGGTGGAACCCACCGATGTGACCAACGTGAGCAGCTCGGAAAACTACATCACCACCAGCTGCAGCATCAGCCTGCAGCTGGAAGAACCCTGCCAGCACCTGACCGCAGCCACGCTGCTCCGGATCTTCTGCGGCAGCTACAAGGATTATTTCATGGAGCACTACGGCGAGAACCAGAGCGTGTTCTCCTGCACCATGCCGGATTACTTTGACACCGAGCCGTATCTGCGCCTCAAGAGCCTGACGCTGCGGGCCAACCAGCTGGACCGCTACCTTACGGCCCGTGTCAGCGAGAACAAGAGTTATCAGGACGCCACCACCGGCAACACCTTCCTGAGCCTGTCCAAGCAGATCCAGAACGTGATCAACTACGAGATCCCGCGCATCCAGGCCTATATCCTGCGGGGCGGCCTGTCGGCGGACGTTTCTTCCCTGACGGCCATGCTGCAATACAAGCTGCAGATCGAGCAGCTGGACTATCAGGAGCAGATGGCCTACTACAACTCCGACAATCTGGGCATTGGCCTGTACGATGAGAGCATGAGCGCCATCGTCATGATCCCCACGCTGGACGAGAACAGAGAGTTCTATATGTCCCGCACCAAAACGGCGCTGGACACCATGGCCAGCGACGCCGACGGTGCCCTGGCGGAGGCAACCTCCCATCAGGATGTGATCACCACCACCCAGTATGTGGTGCAGCAAATGCAGACCATGAGCGACCCGGCGGGCCTGACCACGGTGAACGCCATGCTGCAGGAACTGGAAACCACCATGGATCGGATCCAGCAGGCACTGCGGGTGACGGATGCCTCCTATATCATCTATAAGACCCAGAACTACCTGGTGTTCAACTATGCGGCTGGCTCCTTTGTGCAGCAGATCGGCCTCAAGCGGGTGATCGTGGAAATGGCAGCCTTTGTGGTGCTGTGCTTCGGCCTGTGCATGGTGCGCACCGCCCGGCAGATCCGGAAGGAGGAACAGCGTTGAAAAAGTTTGATATCCTGCGCTACCTCCGGCGGTTTTTTGCACTGGTGCTGGCCGTGACCATGGCGGGCACAGTGGTGGTGTACTGGTACTGCAAGAACAACCAGACCTACACCGCCAGTGTGAACATCAAGTACCTGCACGACGGCATCAAGGACGGCTTTGCCCCGGACGGCACCGCCATGAACGTGGACGAGATCTATTCTTCCAAGGTCATCTCGCAGGCCATGGAGAGCCTTGGGCTGCAAAGCGGCATCAACCTTGTGCGCTCCCACTGCACGGTGGAAGAGCTGATCCCGGACGACCAGAAGGCCCTGCAGGAAGCTCTCATCGACAAGGGGGAAGAGTCTACCTACTTCCCGGACGAATACAAGGTGACGCTGGTGGTGGACGGCAGCCTGGGTGCGAGCTACGCCCGCCGGGTGCTGGATGCCATCATCAGCAGCTATTCCACCATTTACACGGAGGAATATGTGGAGCTGCCTCTGACCATGAACCCCTCCAGCGGCCTGCTGAACAGCGGCTACGACTATTACGAGTGCGTGGACGTGCTGTCGGCCGACACCACCGAAGTGCTGAACTATCTGGAGGATAAAAAGACAAACTATCCCAACTTCCGCTCTTCGGTCACGGGTTATTCCTACGAGGACCTGTACGACATCTATAAGATGCTGTACGACTACGAGATCCCGTCGCTGTACGCGAATGTGATGACCGGGCCGCAGGTGCGCAACGCCGACAAGCTGTGCCGCAACCTAACCCAGAGCATCGAGAGCAGCGTGCAGAACGAGCAGGTGTATCAGGAGCGGGAAGCCTACCTCAGCGGCCTGATCCAGAACTACTCGGAGAAGAACCGCGACCTGATCAACTACCATTACCACAACGACGCCAACGACAGCGGCACCGACTACATCCTGAAGAATGTAGAGGCCTACGATGACAACCAGAGCAAGCAGATCACCTACGATTCGCTGATTTTGGAGTATGTGGAGATCGACAAGACCCTGCGCAGCAGCGCCATCCGCCGGGCCTACACCCAGCAGCTGCTGGACACCTTCCAGGCAGCCGGCGGGGTGGGCGGCGATGAGGCCTCCCATGCCGCGATCGAGTCGGAGATCAACAAGTACGAGCAGACGCTGGTGGACTACTACCAGATCGTGAACCAGACCAGCATGGAGCACAACCGCTCCCTGAGCGCGGACTATCTGCAGACCACCAGCTCCACCAGAGTGTGGCCCAGCATCAACACCAAGCTGTATCTGGCCATCGGCTTTGTATTCTTCTTCCTCGTGGGCTGCGCACTGGCCGTTGTGGTGGGCCGTTCCCGCGACTTTGTGGAATACTTTATGTATGTGGACAAAAAGACCGGTCTGCCCAACCGCGACCGTGTGGATGCCATGATGGCACGGCTGGAAAAGCAGGGCCTGCTGCCCAGCCACTTTACCTGCATGGGCTTCCAGTTTACCAGCCTGAACCATCTCTCGCGGGAGTATGGTTACTCGGTGGGCAACCATGTCCTGCGGGACTTTGCCGGGCTGGTGGCGGCCCTTGGCACCGAGGAGAGTTTCATCGGTTCCAACGGTGCGGGCCAGATCGTGGGCTTCTTCCGGGAATGCAACGCCGTCAAGGCGGAGGCCATTCTGGAAGTGCTGGACGAGCAGATCCAGGAGTACAACAGCCTGAACCCGGATTACGCCATCGAGTACAGGGCAGCCAGTGCCACCTCGGATGACGAAAAGGAATTCAACATCCGGGATCTGCTGCGCTGCGCATTCAAGAAGCTGCGGGATGCCAATAAGCCGCAGCCGGAGACCGCACACGAGACGGTGTAAAAAAGATAAGGAGGCGGCAGTCATGCTACAGAATCAACGGGCCTGCCAGCTCGTCCGTTCCAAAACCGGCTGTGAGCCGCTGGCACTTGCTGTGGCGTGGGGTGCCCGCACGGCGGGCCGCTGTGCCGCCGGGGTGCTGGGAGCCGTGAAGCATCAGCGCTTTTCCGACCAGCAGCTGGAGACCTTTGCCGTCCGCGCGCCGGGCATCTGCCCGAAGCCGGTGTGCGATGCCGGGGAGCCCTGCCTGCTGCCGCCGCAGGACGATGCGGTGGATGTGTCGATGATCGTGCCGGTGCACAACGGGGAGCGCTTTTTGCGCGCCTGTCTGGACAGCATCCTGCACCAGAACACCACTCGCCGCCTGCAGGTGCTGGCGGTGGAGGACGGCTCCACCGACGGCAGCGGGGCCATTCTGGCCGAGTACGCCCGGCAGGGAGGGGTCACCGTGCTGCACCCGGAGCAGGGCGGCAGCGCGGCCCGCGCCCGCAACACCGGTCTGGCCCGGGCGGTGGGCCGCTGGGTCCTGTTTGTGGATTGCGATGACTGCCTGCTGCCGGACGCAGTGGAGACGCTGCTGGCGGCGCAGGCGCGCACCGGGGCGGATATCGTGCAGGGCGGCTGGCAGTATTGCGACGAAGCCGACACCCGCGGTGCGGTGCAGCAGTACGCAGAAGCGTGCTACACCGGCCCCCGGCGGCTGGATGTGGTGGAGCTGCCCGGCACTCCCTGGGGCAAGCTGTACCGCCGGACCCTGTTTGAACGGGTACGGTTCCCCTCCGGATACACCTGTTTTGAGGATGCCATGATCCATTTCTGGGTCTTTCCGCGGGCGAAGTGCATTGCTTCGACAAAACCTGTGGTATATTTGTGGCGCAAAAATACAATGGGGCTCACCGCGACCTCCCAGAATACGGCCAAAGCATTGCAGGCCTACTGGGTGGCTGAAGAAATGCTGGACGGTGCGGTGCGTCTGGGCCTGCCGCAGGATGCGCTGTTTGCCTGCAACCTGATCCTGCAGCTGGCCAATTACTGCTATGTGTGTGTGGCCGGTCTGCCGGAGGCGGACCGGCAGACGGCCTTTGCCTGCTGCTGCCTGCTGTACCGCCGGTGGGCAACGAAGCTGCCGGATCCCCGGACGCTGCCCTATGCCGTGCGGCTGGCGCAGCGGGCGCTGGAACAGGCGGACTATGGGCTATGGCAGCTGCAGGGCAGACTGTTCCAGCTGATCAACTGACCGGTTTACACCGGCACGGAAAGCGAGGTGGACCGCGTGCAGGATGTTTCCAAGATCCTGACCCGGAAATATTACGGCAAAAAAGACCCGTTCCGCAGCCGGGAGTTCCGCCAGCCCCGCTGGATGGAACTGCTGGCGGTGCTGCTGTTCACCGTGTCCGGGCTGGGCGAAGGCAAAAGCATCAATGTGGTGCTGGGCGGTCTGCCCAAGGCGGTGACGCTGGCCTTTGTGGGGCTGGCCGGGCTGGAATTTTTCATCCGGGGCGATTTTGACCGGTTGAAAAAACTGGCCGGGCCGTCCGGGCTGTACATCCTGTATCTGGCGGTGCTTGCCGCCTGGTCCATGTTCATCTGGGTGCGCAACTTCACGGCCTTTGCCTCCATCACCCGCGGCGTGGAAAAGATCCTGTATCAGAGCATCGCCACGGTGGTGGCCATCTGCTGCGTGTACCTGTACGGGCGGTTCAGCATCGACCTGTTCACCATCGGCATCTGCTGCGCAAACCTCCTTATCCTGTTCAGCGAGGTGCCCACCTATGGTGTGGGCGAGAGCGTGAGCTCCCTGCTCACCAGCATCCTGTCGCTGGGCAACAACACCTATGGCTATGCCGAGCGGCTGGAGATCCACGAGGTGACCTTTCTGGAGGGCATCTTTGTGCTGTACTACCTGTTCTTTTCGCCAAAAGAAACCAAGCAGCAGCGCACCCGCAACTGGGTGCTGGCGGGCTGCTCCTTCTTTTTTGTACTGGCGGGCATGAAACGCATCCTGCTGCCGGCGCTGGTGGTCTCGGCCTTTTACATCTGGGTGCTGCGCCGCAGCCATGCCAAGGAAAAGCTGATCATGCTCACCGGCGTGGCCTGGGTGACCCTGTTCTGGGTGTATCTGTATCTGGTGCACACCGGGGCCATCTCCCGGCTGCTGAACGCTGTGGGCATCAACATGATGGGCCGCGATTACATCTGGAGCCTGGCCAAACCCTATTATCAGTTCTCGCCCACCTTCATCGGGCTGGGGTTCGAGGCGGTGGACGCCATGGTCACCCGCTTTTATGAGATCGGCCTCATTGATGTGGCCTACCCGCTGCACAACG
>OJOJ01000660.1_pt1 | contig 10474 bp, 7 predicted proteins | sample 1598041 | NCBI WGS metagenome assembly OJOJ01 (sample SAMN01915218, study PRJEB22387) | human gut metagenome | isolation source: stool | host: Homo sapiens | place: USA
GCTGACTACTCCGTACCCCCGTATTTCCCCCTCTACCCATACTACAATCCGAACAAGGCGTTTTGGCCAGATTTTCGGAGAAATGTTTTGCTCGCGGCGAAAAAAGCCGGATTTTTTTAACCCGTTCCCGAAAAAGATACAGGGGATTCACACAAAAACCTTGAATTGCGGAGGGGTCTATGGTAAACTTATTGTATCTAACTATACCCGTTTGCCGGGACGCTGAATTGTCCGGGCTTTGGGGTGTGGCGAGGCGGCGAAGCGTCCGGAAGGAAGGGCGAGGACAGCGCCGCGCAAGACCGCTTTTTCGAGGCGTCTGAATGGAAGCGCAAAAGCGCGAAGCCCTTGAAACATCAGCAAAAAAGGGGTTGACAACATGAGATTTTTCCCCATAATTAGACAGACAGACAGACAGACAGACAGACAGACAGAGTAAGTCTGTCCTTTTCTGCTGCCCTCATATATCGTCAACAGGCGCGGCCTGCCCGAAGTGTTTTCGGACAGGGCGCGCCTTTTCGCGCTCTGACGGCAGGGGGTGACACGGGATGAAGAAGCTATTTTCCTTCCTTCGCCCCCGCACACAGGCGCGGGATCGTGAGAGCGACGGCGACGGAAAGCCGTCCATGCCTCGGGCGGCGGCCAACAGAGCGCCGCCCGGCGTCCACGGCGCGAAGGACACGACCTTCGCCGTGGCTCCGCTTTAGGAGGTGGGGCAGATCCGAAAGAACACCTACCTTTTACCCGGCGGCCGCGAGCCGGGGACAAAAACGCGGCGCACAACAAATTCTTTCTATAAAGGAGGAAGAAAAAACATGAGAAAACGAATTACCAGCCTGCTTCTGACGCTGGTGATGCTGCTCTCCCTCGTGCCCATCACCGCCGTGACGGCAAATGCGGCGGATGGCTTTGTGGAAGTCAGCACCTATGAACAGCTAAGAAACGAAGTCGATAAGGGCTCGGCTAAGGTCAAGCTCACAGCAGACATCGACACCACCAGCGAGAACAGCGGAGTCGGTGTGACAACCGCAACGAATTTAAGATTCAAGGGAAACGGAAATGTTCTTGACTTGAACGGTCACGAGCTGAAACTCGTGTCTAATATGAGCGCATATTTTATCGAGATTCTCAGCTCGGATCTGACGATCAAGGACAGCGGCACCAATGGCCGTATCGAATTTATATACGGCGACAGTGTAGTGGGTATACAGCGTGCAATTGTTATTAGCCGTAGTGTGGGAGTAAAGAAGGCCGGCAGCCTTACCGTGGATGGCGGTACACTTAGCAGCTCTTATCACGGCATTATTTTGATTGAAAGCTATGGCAGTATCACGATCAACGGCGGCAGACTTTATGCGCCTGTTTCGGATTTAGGAAACGGCGACTATCTCATTCATTCGACCAACCGTTATGATATTGATGATACCCTTCAGCTTCATGTCAATGGCGGCGAGCTCGACGGCAGAGTGGTACTTAAAAGGGATGACAGCTCTGCCACAGGGACATTGAAGTATAAAGTCACACCCATTAAAATCACCGGCGGTACTTTTAAGCAGGGCTTATATGCCACTTGGAAAACTTGGGATAGTCCCGAAGGGGAACCCAAAAATGCAGTAATGACAATGGATTCTCCGACTGTCGAAATTACGGGCGGTGTCTTTGAAAAAAACAATGAAGAATATAGCCAGACTGCAAGTCGTCTCTTTATTGATTTGCCGACTAAGCTGAGAGGAGGCACTTTTAAGAATGGAGCTACGATTAGATTCGTGGGCGGAAAATACACTTGGGATGGGACTCAGCCGCAATATCGGGCCAGCATAGGCAATAGTGCCATTCTTCGCGGCAATGACATCCGGACGGCATACGGCTGGTCGAAATCGGATTGGTTTAAAATTCAGTCCCCGTGGATTTATTTATCCCCCAGTGGAACTTCGGTCACCGTCATCCCCAACGCATGGGGCATGAAGTCCGTCACGCTGGACGGCAACCCCATCGACTACTTCAAGGACTGGAAGGGCACCGTTGAGCGGATGGACAACAGCACAGCGCATACCCTCAAGTTCGAGTGGTATCCTCTGGCGAGTGAATTGGTAAATGCGGGCTATAGCTATCGCGCAAAGTGCGAGCATTATATCTCCGGTTCTACTGCAGTACAGCAGACAGATACCATCGCTGCCGATAAAACCTCGCATACGATCACCATTCCTGCGGGCGTAGACCCCAAGGTCTATTCCTATGATTTGCAGCTGAATCTGCAAAAGGGCGGCAGCTCCGTCGGCATTTTAGTCAACCAGCATATCGTCAAGCTGGTGGTGAATCCCGCACCGGTGGTTGTACCCGACCCCACCATCGAGGGCACGGTGTACTACACCAGCGGCATTGTCTACGGCAGCCCCATCTCCATCGCTGCCAGCGTGACCCCCGCAGAAGCCACCCCGGCGTACCAGTGGCAGCGCAGCACGGACAGCGGCAGCACATGGACGAATATTGAGGGCGCGACCAGTGGCCGGTATACTCCCGTGGCGGCTGATATGGGCGAGAATGTCCGCATCCGCGTGAAGGTCACGGCAGAGGGCTATCTCGGCGAGATCGTCGGCGCGGCGCTGAAGGTCAGCAAGGCCGCCAACAACAATTATCCCGCAGTTATTCAGTTGGAAGCCGTGAAGGACAGCGCAGGCACTTACACCGGCTTTGAAATCACGAACTTCAACTCCGACTGCGAGTATGTTTACAGCACGACCTCTACGCCGGATTGGAGCGCAAATCAGATCAGTTCCGCAACCGTAACCGGCCTGACGAGCGATACCACCTATTATGTTTTCGCCCGTTTCAAGGAGACTAACACCCATACGGCAGGCTCTATTGTGAGCAAAAACAGCATCAAGCTGTTTGAAAATGTTCCTTTGCAGTACGTGTTGCTGGATGGCTACGACAGCGGCAACACGATCTATATCAAAAAGGGCGAGAGCGTTACGCTGAAGGTCAGCGCAGACCCCAGCAACGCCAATTCTTGGAATGAGATCACCTTCAAGGATAGTAGTACAACGGGAACAAGCAACATCACGATCTCCAATGAAAAAATTGCCGCAAACGGCACGACGGCCACACCGTTCCCCAAAGACCATACCATCACGATCACCGGTGTTTCTACGGGCAGCGCAACGCTGGACGCCAGTTACTCTGGACCCACGCTACCCTACTATGGTCGGTGGAATGTGGTTGTATACGATGATTCCACTGTGGCCAATGCTTTGAGGCTTGAGAATGTTTACACATACGCGGATATTACCCTGAGCGAAAATGACGAGGCGGGGCTTCCCACCGATCTTCCGACTCTGCTGCCCGCGAACAGCGGCTATCATCTGGAATGGCGCATTCTCAAGAGAGGAACCTACGGCGCTACGTATGTGACGGAGAATGATAATATTAAGCTGGAGGACGGCAAGATCAAGCCGAAAGCGGCTCATGCCGCATCGGAGAAAGCCCAACTGGAGCTGGTTGCCGTCAAGGATGGCAGCACCGAATACAAAAAGCTTCCTAAGACTTCCCTCTTTTATGTCACCGTGACCGCAGCTCCCGTCATTGAGCTTACCGGCCTTACCGTTGCCCCGGCAAAGGTAAATCTGGAGCTTAACGCGACCTATCAGCTCTCCGCCGTGAAGGAGCCTGTCAACGCGGCGGGCAGCCTGACTTGGGCGAGCGACAAGCCCGCAGTCGCGGAGGTTGATACTACCGGCAAGGTGACAGCTAAGGCACAGGGCACGGCAATTATCACAGTCACCTGCGGCACCAAATCCGCAAGCTGCACTGTAACGGTCGGCCATACCCACGATACCGACGCGCAGCCTTGGGTATACATGGACCCCGGTACGCATATCAAGACCTGCACAGCAGGCGACGATTTCAAGGTGGAAGCTCACGACTTCAACGCATGGACGCCCAACAGCGACGACACCACCCATAGCCGTACCTGCTCCAAGTGCAAGAAGTCCGGCGAAACCGCAAACTACACCGAAACCGCCAACCACAACTGGCAGTGGGTGGTAGACACTGCGGCAACCCCCAATGCGGCGGGCAAGCAGCATGAGGAGTGCGTTGACTGCCACGCGAAGCGCAGTGAAAACACCGAGATCCCCATGCTGACCAGCATTAAGGTGGAGCACCTGACCGTTGCAAAGCCCGTCAAGGACGCTGTTGCAACTGCGCCCACCACCACCGACAGCGCCTACACCGTGGCAAATACCGAGTGGATGGCTGCGGACGGTACGCCCCTTGCCATCGGCGGCAAGTTCCAGCCCGGTACGGTCTACACCGTGAAGATCACGCTGGAGACCGCTGGCGCAGGCGTATTCTCCGTTAAGTCCACCTATAACACCATCGAGGGCAAGACGGCCACGGTCAGCCCCAATCTGACCGGCGATAACCACGCGGACAGCGTGATCCTGACCTACACCTTCGATGCCACCGAGGGCACCTATGTTCCCACCAAGCCCGCCATCACCACCGTTGCCCTGCCAGACGGCAAGGTGGGCGATGCGTACAACCAGACCTTGGCTGCCACCGGCACCAACCCCATCGCTTGGAGCATCGAGACCGGCAATTTGCCTGACGGCCTGACGCTGGTGGGCGATACCATCAAGGGTACGCCCTCCAAGGCCGGCGATTTCAAGTTCACCGTCAAGGCCACCAATGGCGGCGGCTCTGACACGAAGGAGCTTACCATCAAGGTCGCCGACGCGGAGACTGCCAAGTATCACAACGTTACCCTGACCGGCGCGGGCACCGGCGCTACCGGCGCGGGCAGCCATGCGGCAGGAACCACGGTCAACATCTACGCCGGAACCAAGTCCGGCTACACCTTCAACGGCTGGACCTCCGACGATGTGACCGTCCTCAGCGCCAGCAGCAAGAACGCCAGCTTCGTCATGCCGGATAAGGACGTCACCGTCAAGGCCAACTGGGTCTACAACGGCGGCGGCAGCAGCGGCGGCGGTTACACCTACTACACCATCAAGGCCACCGCAGGCGTGAACGGCTCCATCTCTCCCACCGGCAATGTCAGCGTCCGCGAGGGCCGGGATCAGACCTTCACCATCACCCCGAATAAGGGCTACGCCGTCGCCAAGGTGCTGATCGACAGCAAGAACGTGGGCGCGGTGAAGTCCTACACCTTCGAGAATGTGAAGAAGAACCACACCATCGAGGTCGTCTTTATGAAGGCCAGCGGCAACCCCCAGACCGGCGTGTTCGTGGACGTGCCGGAGGGCAGCTACTATGAGGAAGCTGTCAACTGGGCCGTGGAAAAGGGCATCACCACCGGCACCGATGCGACTCACTTCTCCCCCGACGGCATCTGCACCCGCGCGCAGGCTGTCACCTTCCTGTGGCGCGCAGCAGGCAGCCCCGCTGCTAAGTCCGCAGTCATGCCCTTTACCGATGTGAAGGCTGGCAGCTACTACTATGACGCGGTGCTGTGGGCCGTGGAGAACGGCATCACCAAGGGCACCAGCGAGACCATGTTCAGCCCCGACGCCACCTGCTCCCGCGCGCAGATCGTCACCTTCCTGTGGCGCTCTCAGAAGTCCCCGGCAGCGGGCACGGCCAATCCCTTCACCGATGTGAAGGCAAGCGCCTACTACGCTGACGCGGTGCTGTGGGCCGTGGAGAACGGCATCACCAAGGGCACCACCAACACCACGTTCAGCCCTGACGCCAACTGCACCCGCGCACAGATCGTCACCTTCATCTGGCGCGCTCTTGCGGAGTAAGCGCGTATGACGGAAAAGGAATGGCAGCAGATAAAGCGGCTTGACATCTCATTTGTGGTCATTGGCGGCGTTGGAACGCTGCTGATCACCGCCATGATAGTTGCTCTTTCGTACTTTGGCTGGTTTGATCAGTTCACCGACAGCGGGCTTTTATCCTCTCTGGATGAGTGGCTGGTGACGGTGCTGATCGGAGGCATTCTGCTCGTGCCATTCCTCATAGTAACGGTCATCGGTATTCTGTTGGTGCGGAGCGATCTGCGCATCGAGCGCGAGCGCCGCAAAAAGCCCCAGAGCCGCCGGATGAGTTTCCCAGTCTATACGAATGGCTGAATAGCAAGGCCGCTGGCAAAGACCCATAAGCGAACATTGGACAGCGCAGCGGACGGGCATCTCGCCCCGAAGCTGCGCTGTTCCTTTTTCGCTACAAGAAACATTTTGTCCGAACACACAACACATTGAGCCATGCCGCTGCTCCAGCGCGGCAGGAGAACGCATTATGAAAAGAATCAGAAGGATCATCCGACCCATGCTTTGCATGGTGGTTTTGCTCATTGCCATGACCACGGGCGTCATGGGCTGCTATCAGAAAGACCCCGATCCCATTGAAGATCCCTCCGGCACCTCCGAAGTGGAGGCGACCCCCATTTCCACCGTCAACCGGCAGACGGAGCTTGCCGACGCCAAAAGCAGGAACCCCGACGCCGTGGCGTGGCTGTATATCCCCGGCGCGGAGGTGGACGACCCCGTGATGCAGGCGGAGGACAACGGCTTTTACCTCAACCGGGACGAGCTGCGGGAGTACAGCACATGGGGCTGCTACTACGCCGACTGCCGGAACCATCTCAGCGGACGGGACGCGCTGGATACCAACACCGTCATCTACGGCCACTCCTCCAACGACTGTGACCCGGACGGTGTGCGGTTTACCAAGCTGCACCGCTATATGGACGCGGACTTCGTGAAGGAGAACCCCTACATCTACCTTTCCGTGGACGGGGACGACCTGATCTTCCAGATCACCGCCCTGTTTATTACGGATACCGGCTTCGACTATATCGATCCCAATCCCATGGGGAGTAAGCTCACCGAGTTCTTCCAGACCGTGGAGAAGAAAAACTGGCTGGATATTGACGGTGTGACCTTCTCCGAGGGGGATACCTTCCTGACACTCTCCACCTGCTGCCGGAAGTACGACAAGACCAACAGCGGCAATCAGCGGCTTGTGGTCATGGCGAAGCTGCTGCCGGAGGGGGCCACGGAACAGGCGTTCACCGTCAAGCTGGTGAAGAAGCCGGAAATGCCCTGAAAGAAATCAGAATACGACGATAATAGGACACCCATCCTTGCGGTACTGAAAAGCAGCGTATGGTATAGGGAAAACGGCGGCTGCTCTGTACGGAGCGGCCGTCGTTTTTGCTGTCCCAACATTTTTCAGATGAAAGGGACCTATGCGTATGACAGGAGAGCACAGGAGGTGCCGCTAATGCTGCGGCGACGAGCCGCGCCGGGAGCATAACCGGGCGATACCCGGACACCGTAGGATACCTATGCCCTCCGGCAGCCGCCGACAATTTCCATACTGACCTGCACCGAAGCGCCCATGCAGGCTTTTATGCCTGTGTGGGCGCTTTTTGTCGTTCCCGGCACTTTTTCGCCGTGGGCTGCCGCTCCCCGCCACCCTTCGTTCAGACCTTTTTACCCACGCGAATCTGAACGGAGGGACAAAATATTTAATAGGAAAAGCAGCTATGCACTGAATAAGAAGGACCCCGATGCCATCGTTTATATGGACGCCAATGAAGTCATCATCCGCCTGCCCCGCGAGGACTTTGCCAGCGAGGAAGAATTCCTGAACTGGAAATCTTGGTCAGATGAAAACTACCGCCCCGAGGACAATCAGGATGTGGTAGAGGGGAAACACAATACGTCCATTGACAGCCTGCCCGAAGCCGCATTTTCCATTCCTGCCATTGATGTGGTTATGGAGTGCAAGCACGAGAAAGCTGAACGGCGCAGAGTGGCTTCCGCGATGGTTTCTCAGATTAGGGACAAGCTGACGGAAACACCGTTCCGCAGAATTTGGATGTACTACGTTGGCGGAATGACCGTTGATGAAGTTGGAGAAAAGGAAGACGTGTCACTTCAGAAATGCCGGCGTCTTTCTCATTTCTATTTTCCATCCTTCGCCGCCACGAACCAGCGGCCCTTTTCAAACCATAGATAGCTCTCCCGTCCCCGTATCCGGCAGGTATAGCGGTCTCCCACGCCGCCCACACTCTGGCAGGCAGCGCGGCGTACATCCAGTATCTTGTCAATATGATACTTTCGGGTCTCATCGAATTCAATCTCAATGGGACGCATCTTTCCACCTGCATCGAAATGCACTGTCACCGGCACATACCGCTTTTCAAGCTCCATTCATATACCCCCTATCCTGCGAAGTATCCCACGGGATGTACGGCGTGATCATCCTTGGGATTGATACAGCCCAGCACCGGATCGGACACGGTAATGGCGCGGCGCACGCTCATATAGCCATATCGCTGCTGTAGCCTGTCCACAGTCACATCGATCTGCTCCCACGCGCTCCGACGCCTATCGTTATCAAAAAGCGAAGTTTGTATACCAATAGTCACATCTACCAGATCGGCGCCACGCACACCAATACTGCGTATTGGAGCCGTCCACGAATAGCTGCGACGGAACAGGTCGAACGCCACTTCTGCGATCTCCGCGCTGGAGCAGGTCGGAACTGCCAGCTTCCGCTGGCGGCTATACCAGTGCAGTTCTTTGTCCCGGACGCTGACTTCGACCACCGTACACTTTGATGCCAGCTCCCGCATCCTGCAGGCAACGCTTTCCGCCAAAAGATACAGCATAAGACGCACATCATCATCATTGACCAAATCGCGCGGTGTGGTGGCGCTGTTGCCTACCGATTTTATGGCACGGATATGGTCACTCCTCTGTACAGGTGATATATCGAGTCCATTGGCAAAGGTGTGCAGCACCAGTCCCATCTTTCCCAGTTTATATTCGAGAAACTCCGGCGACGCCTCCGCAAGCTGCCCAATGGTATATATCCCAACACCGCGCAGCTTGCGTTCGGTGGCTGGGCCAACATAGAGGAGGTCGGATGCTGGCAGCGGATAGACAATTTCTTTATAGTTATCCCGCTCGATACGGGTGATGGCGTCCGGCTTTTTATAGTCACTACCCAGCTTCGCCGTAATCTTATTGTCGGAAACGCCGATGCTGGCGGTGATCCCCAACTCAAACTTGATCCGCTCGCTGATCTCTTCAGCAATACTCACGGCCGAACCGAACAGACCGACGCTGCCGGTCACATCCAACCAGCTTTCATCAAGGCCAAGCGATTCGATCTGGTCGGTGTATTTCTCGTAAATCTCGCGAGCCATCTTACTGAATCGGATATACTCCCTCATATCGGCAGGCAGCACCACCAGATCGGGGCAAAGCTGCTTCGCCTGCCAGATGGCCATGCCGGTTTTGACGCCACGTGGCTTTGCTACATAGTTGGCAGTAAAGACGATTCCGTGACGGGATTCTGGATCACCGCAGACCGCCACCGGCTTTTGCCGCAGTTCAGGGCACCGCTGACATTCCACAGATGCATAAAATGCGTTCATGTCTACGTGTAGAATATTCCGTCCCATCTATCCGTCCTCCTCCCAGTTTTCTTAAACACCATAATAGAACATAAGTTCTAAATATACAAGAGGTAAATTGAGGAAGCTCTGTGCTGGGCTGGCATTTTGACAATACAGAATATGGGAGGAGCATATGCGCGGCATTTACAGCGGTTGTGCATTGATAAACAAGAGACTGGCGGTAAGACCACATCTGCGAGGGAAAATTCTACGCCTTACACAAAAATGCAGCGGCCTGAACAGAGTTCCGACATACATTGCATCGTCCACGCCCCGGAAGTGTTCTTCCCGGTTTGTAGTTCGCCCTCACCATTGTCGTCATATCCGTAAAGCCGGGCAGCAGCTATGACTTCCTTTGCAAATTTCAGTAATGCGTCCTCTGGGGCGTCTTTTCGCATCGCATTGCTTGCCGAAGATGCCAGCCATAACAATTTCGATTTAAGCGCCCCGTATGCCTGTCGGCCATCGGCCTTTTGGACATCTCGCTCAAGAGCCTCAGCGATGGCGGCGCATTTGTGGTAGGCATTGTCGTACTTTTTCATGCCTACGCTTTGATAGTCGTTATAGGCTTCCTGAGCCTTACGGGCAAAGTACGCAGCATATGCCTCCACAATCTGCTGATCGGTCATGTTGTCAACTCGTATCATATGTTCAACTTCTATAATAATAACTAAGGTTAAGGCGCGGCAGCCTGCCGCGCCTTTCTTCACCTCAAAGCCGAAGCGGGTAGAACGAGAAAGTATTGTCCTTCTTTAGTCCATGGCTTCTTCAATATCCCCAATCGCATCTTTCACGCTGCCAATCGCGTCGGTGATGCACTCGTGGCCTTGCTGATCTTCGGTGGGTAGAAGGCCTTCAAGGTTCGATTTTATCACACCCAACTGCCCTATAACGGCCTGCAGCACCGTGTTATGTAGTTTCTTCATTCCTCCAGAGTGACCTTCCATTTTCCCGGCAGCACAGTGGTAGCATTCAACTCCGAATATCAGCCAGCATCTATATGAGGGCAGAAATTGCAGCGGCTTTTGAAAAGAATAT
>OJOJ01000662.1_pt1 | contig 10440 bp, 8 predicted proteins | sample 1598041 | NCBI WGS metagenome assembly OJOJ01 (sample SAMN01915218, study PRJEB22387) | human gut metagenome | isolation source: stool | host: Homo sapiens | place: USA
CCGCCGTGCCGCCGGGCACATACACGCCCGCCTTTTCAATGGGGGTGTACTTCTGCCCCAGCACGATGCCGGGCTTGTCGTTCACCACAAAGTTCTTGTGCACCTGCTGGCGGTGGAAGTTCTCGATGTTGGCCGCCGCCTGCCGCAGGGTCTCGAGGAAATAGGGGTCCATGCCCGCAAAGGCCTCGTCGATCTCTTCCTGTGTGACCTGCAGGTTTTCAATGACAGCCCCGTCAAATTTCAGGGCGTAGTCCTTCAGGGCCTCGTCGCCCCGGGCACGCACATCGGCAATGATGCCGTCCACCACGTCCTCCACGTTTTTCTCGGCGCGGATGTCGCGGTTCAGGATCTCTTCGGGCTTCAGCTCGTCGAAGTTGTACAGCTTTATCATTTTTTCTCCTCCTTTGCGGCAAGGGCGGCGCGCAGCTTTTCCAGCATCTCGTCCATCTCCCGGTGCTTGAACTGGTAGCTGGCCTTATTGGCGATGAAGCGGGCCGAGATGGGCATGAACTCCGTCACCACCCGCAGGCCGTTCTCCCGCAGGGTGGTGCCCGTCTCCACGATGTCCACGATGACGTCCGACAGGCCCAGAATGGGGGCCAGCTCGATGGAGCCGTTGAGCTTGATGATGTCGATGTCCCGCCCGATGGATGCATAGTAGCTCTTGGCGATGTTGACGAATTTGGTGGCCACCCGCACCGGGCGGCTGGGGTCGTCCTGATAGTCGGCCGGGGCGGCGACGCACATCCGGCACCTGCCGAGGCCGGTGTCCAGCAGCTCGTAGACATCGGCGGAGACCTCGGTCAGGATGTCCTTGCCCACGATGCCCACATCCGCTGCGCCGTGCTCGACGTAGATGGCCACATCGCTGGGCTTGACGAGAAAATAGCGGATGCCTGCCGCCGAGTTCTCCACCACCAGCTTCCGGGTGGCGTTGTAGTCCTCGGGACAGCCGTAGCCGATGCCCGCCAGAAGGTCATAGACCTTATCGCCCAGACGGCCCTTCGGCAGGGCCACGTTCAGCATGGTCTTTTCCGTGGGCTGCTTCTGCACCGGCGGCAGCGGGGCGCTCAGGCGGTCCAGCTCGTCGAGATAGACCGCAAAGCCGATGGCCCCCGCGCCCGGGGTGAACTTCTGCATCAGCAGGTCATACCGCCCGCCTTTGAGCACCGGACGGGGGAGGGACTCCAGATAGCCCTGAAAGACGAGGCCGTTGTAGTACTCCATCTCACCGGCCAGCGTCATGTCCAGACGGATGCTTCCGCCCGCACCGTTCAGCGCGGCGGCGATGGCGTTCAGCTCAGCGGCGGCGGCCCGCATCCGCTGGTTCCGGCAGGCCGCTTCCACTCGGGGCAGCACCTCTTCGCAGCGGCCGCAGAGCTGCATCAGCCCGGCCAGCGCCTCTGCGCCCGCCTCGTCCAGCCCGGCGGCAGAGGCCGCCGCCCGCAGCTCGTGGAGGTTCTTGGCCCGCAGCTTGGCCAGCAGGGCTGCGCGGGAGGCCTCGGGTACGCCCAGCGCGTCCAGCAGGCCGAACAGATAGCCCATGTGGCTCACTTCCAGCACCCACGGCTTTCCCAGCTGGGCGAGCGACTGGGCCGCCAGCGACACGGCCTGCCGCACCTGCGTTTCGCCCACCTCGCCCAGCAGCTCAAGGCCCATCTGGCCGATCTCCTTGAAGGTGTGGCTTTCTGCCGAGGGGCGGTAGACATTTTCGTGATAGTAGTAGCGCAGTGTCTCGCCCGGCGCGGGCTGCGCCGTCTTGGCAATGGAGAGGGTCACGTCAGGTTTCAGTGCCAGCAGCCGCCCGTCCAGATCGGTGAAGGTGATGACCTGCTCCGACGAAAGAAAGCTGCGGTTCTCCTGATACAGCCCGTACTCCTCGAAGCGGCCCATGTGATATTTGCGGCAGCCCGCCGCTTCGTACAGCGCCCGCAGCGCAAAGGAGGCCTGCTCCTTCGGCTGCAAGCAGGAGATGTCAAATTTCATACCCTTTTCCTCATTTCTGCCGGACACCTGACTGCGCCGGCCCTCTGCGTCCCGCCGCGTTCCGGGGATGCTCCTTGATATAAGACTATTTTACTTTATCAATGTAAAGTTGTAAAGCGTGAAAGTGACCGTGTTTTCAATTTTATGATACGATTTTTCTGTGCGTTTGTACAGAAAGGCGAAATCATTTCACGAAAGCCCGCTTTGAGATGATGGGAGCGCAAAAAAGGAGCCGCTGCACAGCGTTTTCCTGTGCAGCGGCTCCCCGCAGTTCCTTTTTCTCAGCCCAGCAGCTCCAGCACGCCGCTCTTGGGGCGGGCACCGACGGCCTGACGGATCAGCTTGCCGTTCTCGAACAGCAGCAGGGTGGGGATGCTCATGACGCCGAACTCAGCCGCCAGCTCGGGCTGCTCGTCCACGTTCACCTTGCCCACCTTGACGTCGGTGCGCTCCTCGGCCACCTCGTCCACGATGGGGCTGAGCATCCGGCAGGGGCCGCACCAGCTGGCCCAGAAGTCCAGCAGGACGGGCTGGGCGCTCCGGAGCACCTCAGCGTCGAAGTTTTCTTTCGTGATGGTGATGACTGCCATATTTACTGCCTCCTGAAAGAGTATTTTTTCATCTGACAGGGACAGTATACCCCAAAGCGCGGCGTTTTTCCGTGACCGAATCACAAAAAGCCCGGCACAGGAGGCTTCCTGCGCCGGGCTTCGGAAAAGATGGTCTCAGGCTCAGATGTCCTTCAGGGCATTCTTGCCGGCGACGCAGCAGTCCTTTTGTTCATCCGAGGATCTCTTCCCCGCTGGAATTCGTGACGGTCAGCTCCTGCCCGGTCACGCTGGTGACGAGGGCGATATAGCTCGTGCCCGCTTTGATGTTCATGGTGCGGCCGTCGGCGTCGTAGAACAGCAGGGTGTTGTCCTGCCCCTGTGTCCATGTGATGGTCCACAGATGCCCGCCGTTGAGCCAGACGCCGCCGCCCATGCTCAGGTCGAAGTCGTAGGTCCTGCCGTCGTCCCGCAGCGCGGAGGCGCTGAACAGCACCAGCAGATTGTCGAATCCGGCCTGCTGGCCGTTGTTGGCGTCGAGCTGGGGCGTGCCGTCGGCGTGGAGCATCCGGTAAAGGCCGCTGTCCGGGTCGTAGGCGAAGCCGGTGGCGTTGTTGTCGTCAAAGCAGACCCGGACGTTCACGGCGTCCGGCGCGGTGGCATCGGGCAGCTTGCCGTCTTCTTCCTGTGGGAGAAGCGCCGGAACGGTCAGTACGGCGTCTGACCCGGAAGAGGCGCTGGCGGCAGCCGCAGATGCAGCGCTCGTCACCCGGGACTCGGTCAGGACGGCGGAGATGCTCAGTGCATCCAGCACCTTGGAGACGGCGCTGCCGCTGGTGTACCACAGCGGCGCATTGCTCCACTCGCTGCCACAGTCGAACGCGGTGCGTCCGGCTTCCAGCGCGTCCACGGCGCGGATGGAGTAGTAGTCCAGATAATTCTGGTCGAACTGTCCCCCGCCCCGCTGCACGGGAAGCGGCTGCTGACCCACCAACAGCCGCCAGTAGATGTCCTGTCCGGCAGCCACCGGCCCGACCTTGGGGGTGGCGGCCAGCGCCGGATAGACGAGGCAAAGCTCGGTGGCCATCCCGGCTTCTGTGAGGGCCTCCAGCACCACCGACGCGGAGGAGATGCCCCACTGGGTGGCAGAGGCGGTGCTGTTCTCGATGGTCACGGCCACCGGGCGCTGGCCCGGCCATTCCAGCGGATGGCCGGTGAGGGGGTCGGCAGGTGCCAAGGCCTCCGGTTCGCTCTCGCTGGGCAGAAAGGCGCAGCCTGCCAGCAGCGCAGCGGCTAAAATGAGGCAGAGCGCGGTTCGAATGCGTTTCATCATCGTGTCCCTCATGGAGCGTTACTGGTAGCTGAAATTGCTTCGCTCGTCCTCGTCCACCAGCGCGAAATAGGTCTTGCCGCGGTTGAGGGTCATTTCCTCGCCGGACTTGGTGTAGAGCTTGAGGGGGTTGGTGGGATAGGTCTTTTCCCAGCGGCCCACCTGCACGCCGCCGCGGGTGAAGAGATAGGCCTTTCCGCCCTGAATGTACCGGACCTCCTGCACATCGTGGGAGTCGCCTGCGTAGGCGTCCATGTCGGCGAAGCAGACCACGACGTTCTCGAAGGTGAGCTGAGCGCCGGTCAGCTCATCGACGGTGTTCTCGGTGGCCTTCTTGGAGGAATTGTACATCTGCATCGCATAGGTGTGGCTGAATGCGGAATAGCTGAACGAGGTGCGGTAGCTCTCGGAATGCAGGATGGTGAGCTTCTTGGCGGAAGGCTCGCCCGGGAGCTTGTTCACCTCGTCGGTGCGGTAGTCGGCGAAGTGGAAGATGGTGCCCTCGCTGGGAGCGTAGAGGCTGATCTTGGCATCAGAGGCGGCTTTGCAGATCTCCTTGCCGGAGGTGAACTCGGTGTGCTCGTAGGCGACCTCCCGGCCGCGGTTGTTCCGATGAGAGACGATGGGGTGGGTGGGGGTGTTGAAGTAGCTCTTGCCGCCGATGTTCAGCCCGGAGTAGCCGTACACATTGACGAACTGGGTGCAGAAGATGCTCTCGCCGTCGTGGTAATAGAGGATATTCCACGGCATGAGCAGCTGGAGGAACTGGTCGCGGCCCGAGCGGATGGGGCCGACCTCGGGGATGCTATCAGCGTCGCTGAACACGGCGCACAGGCGGGTGATGCCGCCCTCGACCTTCGCCTCGATGAGCAGGTCGGCGCTGCCGATGCCCCGCTGGGGGCGGGCGTTCTGACGCTGGGAGTTGGCGATGTTGTTCACCATCACGGCCACCGGGCGGCTGTTGGTGCTGCGCTCGATGCCGGTGAGCAGGTCGGCGTCGTAGTCGGGCAGGGCGGAGGGGCCGGGTTCCGGCTGTTCGATTTCGGGCAGCGAGGAGGCGGCCATCTCGCTGGATGCCTCGGACGGGGCCGACGAAGCGGCCGCTTCGCCTTTCCCCAGCAGGCCTTTGAGCAGGCCGGGCAGTCTGCCGCCCAGCGCGGCGCTGCCGGACGCAGAGCAGCCGGTCAGAGCCAGCGCTGCCGCTGCCAGACCGGAAACATGAAGGACGGACCGACGAGAGATCTTCATAATAAAACAGCCTCCTATCAAAAAGCCCCGCCGCATACGGGACGGGGCGGTGCGTTCTGTTTTGATTGTACTGGTTTGCGCCCCATTTGTAAAGAGGGAGTTGCCGCCAGAGCACAGGGCTGGCCCGGAGTCTTTTTCATAAAAGAAAGCGGACGGCTCCGCTGTGGGCGGTGCACAGGCCACTTTTTTGCACTTCCCTCTTGCTTTTTGGGCGCGGTTGTGGTATTATTATTCGGCAATATATGCAAAACTGAAAATATGCGCTCGTAGCTCAGCCGGTAGAGCATCTGACTTTTAATCAGAGGGCCAGGGATTCGAGTTCCCTCGAGCGCACCAAAATCCCACGAAGAATCGTAAGATTCCTCGTGGGATTTTCCGTTTTCTGGGGCTCTGCACACTTTTGCACACTTTTTGCACACCGGCGGGAAAGCCGTGTTTTTCCTTGCATTGTCTGCATTCTGTGCATCGTGAGCGATTTTTCCATACTTTTTTCAGGCGAACAGCAGGCGGGTGAACTCACGCCGCTGCTCGGGGTTCATCTGTCGGACAACTTTCAGCATCCCTTCCGGGGTGATCTGGATGCCGTCCGGCAGATTTTCTTTTACCGGCGCAGAGCCGGATTGGGGGGAGCCGATGTCCTGCGAATAGAAGTCTGCTTCCAGCTTCTCGGCCAGCTCCAACCGGGGCTTGTCCTGCGTGTGGGCGTAGGTGTCCATCAGGATGCCGGTGGTGGCGTGACCGGTGTTGCCCTGCACGGCTTTAATGTTGCCGCCGGATTCAATCAACTGGTAAGTGGCACTGGAGTGGCGCAGACCGTGGAACACGATCTTCTCAAACTCCGGGTGCTCTGCCCGCCACATACGATACCACTTGGTCAGAACGTCCGGGGCAATGGGTAAGCCGTCTGGTAAGCGGAACAGCTGACCGCAGTTGCTGTACTTTTCCGGGGCGCTCTGCTCGTCCTGCTTCATCTTTTCCAGCCATGCCAGAAGCTCCTCTTTCAAGGGCTTGGTCATGTACAGGATGCGGTTGGACTTTTTGGTCTTAGTCCGCTTGAGGATCAGCGAGGACTTGCTCCCCTCCCGTCTGTCCGGGAAGGTGTGGTAGATCTGGGTAGGATCAATCTTGGACAAGGCGACCTTGTCGGCACGCTGCAGGGCTTTGTTCACCGAGATGGTTCCCCGTCCGTCTGCTGCATCAAAGTCGAGGTCTCCCGGCTGCAAGCCGAGGATCTCGCCCTCACGGAGCGAGAGGATCATGCTCATGTGCACCGCCAGATGCAGGGCGGGGTTCTCGATGGTCTGCAGCGCCGCCAACATGGTGCGCTCATCCCAGATGGTGCGTTCTTCGGTATTGATCTTGGGGGCTTCACGGGGAGTAGGCGACTTGTGGATCAGATCCCAGTCAACGGCATACGAAAAGGCGGTCTTCAGGAGCGTGTGGACTTCGTGAATGGACGTGCTGGATAACAGCCGTTTCTTCTGATTTTCCGTCAGCTCCTGCTTCTCGCCGTGAACGTACTGGCCGCAGGGGGTCTGGCTCAGAGTGGCGTAGAACTGCTCGATGTCGTAGGTGCGGAGGTCTTGCACCTTCCGCTTTCCGATATACGGCACGATGAGGTTCTGCACCATCGCCACAGATTGGGTGTAGGTCTTGGGAGACCACTTGTGTTTGCTGGACTGAATGGGGATCCACTTGTACAGCATCTCCTCGACCGTCATGGTGTCGGGCACGAGGAAGGTGCCGTCCAGCAGTTCCTTCTCCACCGTGATCTTGCGCTCCTGCGCTTCGGCCTTGGTCTTGAAGGTTTCCCAGCCCTTGCAGGGCTTGCCAGCATGATCTTTGTAGTTGTATCGGACGGAATACGTGTTGCCACGTTTCATAATAGATGCCATAGATGTTCCCTCCCTCAGACCGCTGCAAACCAATCGTCAAAGCTCTGCTTGCTTACCCGGATGCTGGTACCGAGGCGGATCACCTTGAAATCTTTCGTGGTGTTGCACAGATTGTACGCAGCACGGTTGGAGATCGCCAACAGTTGGGCGATCTCCTCCACCCGGTAAACGAGCGGGGCGTGTCGGACGGTTTTGCTGGTCTGGTCAGAAGGTTCTACGGCAGGGGTTTCGGACAATTCCATTGTAGGGGATTCGGGCGCGATTTTCAAGTCCTCACGGGTCAGTTTAGCGGAATTTTTGCGGACATTCGTCATAGGCATGTCTCCTTTGCACTTCTCCAGACCCGGCGCAGCTCCGGTTGAGCTGCACCCTGTGGGCTGGTAAATATGTAAGGGCCTGCCGCTCCTGACCCGAAGCAGCAGCCCAAAAAAGTGCGAGAACTTGAATTTACGCGCCCCACGCGCCCCAAACTACACAAAAGTACCTTTCTGTGTTGATTTTATGGGGCGCATGGCTGGGATGGACGCGCCCTTTTAGGGCGCATCCGGGTTTCTTTCCCGCCCCGAAGGGCGTGTTGCCGCCCCACATCCGCCCGGAAGGGGCGGACACGCGCTCGGAGAAAACAGCGATAACAAGTAGAAACTGCCGATCTGGGGCGCGTAGGGCGGGAGATTTTCACTTTTCGTGTGTTTTATGCCGCAGCAAAGGCGGGGTGGACGCATACGCCCCGGAAGCCGCGGTACTTCCCCTCGATGTGCTTGGAAAAGGTCAGGCCATACTTCCCTGCATTTTTCAGCAGGAACTGGCTGAACTTCTTTTGCGGAACAGGCGATTCCAGATTATCCTCGCACCACTTGGTGTAGGCGCGGTAGAGATAGGTGGAGCGTTCCTCGGTGTCGGGCTTGAAGCGGACATACGCCGTTGCCTGCATGAACTGGGTCAGGTTGTCGCTGTCCGCCATGGCTGCTTCGAGGTTCTGGATGGAGCGCTCGCTGATGGTGAACTGATAGCGGTTCGCCAGCAGACGATGCAGACCTTCCAGCATCCACAGCAGGATGCCGGGACGCTCCTCGGACAGCTCTTCGATGAGGAACGGGTTATCCACCCGGGCAGGGTCACGGTCTTTCACCGTGATCAGGATCTGCCTGCGCCAGAAGCCGTCGCTGTCATCGTGAGCGGCCACAAGGTTGCCATTGCCGAAGCAGATGAAACGAACGTACAGCAGGCCTTGGACAGCCTGCTTGTTTTTCCGCTCGATGCACAAACGGTCCTCGGCGGTGACGATGGACTTGATGTTCCGTGTTTCGGGCAAAGCCACCATGTTCAGATCGTCATCGACCATGACCAGCTTGTACTCCAGATTTGCACTGGCAAAGCGGTTCGTTTCGATGCGGAGGATGGATTCGGAGTGAGAGGCTTCCCCGAACAGCTTCTTCAGCAGCAAGCCGATGCGGGATTTTCCTTCGCCGCCCTTGCCGGTCATGACCAGCATCTTCTGCGCCTTGGTAGACGGGATCAGAAGATAGCCGAGATATTCCTGCAAGGTCAGAATGTCCTCCGGGATCAGCAGACCGTCCAGAAATTCCAGCCACTTGGTCGGTGCGGGGGCATCGGGCTGGTATTCCACGGGGAGCCGGTTCAGGCAGAGTTCCTTTTCCGGCACAAAACCCCGCTCGTCCAGAAAGTAGGTTCCGTTCTGGAGATGGATGCGGTCAAGCTGGGGTTTCCATTCAGGGGTATAGGTTTCGATACGGAGTGCGTCCAGAACCTGCTTCTCCTTCTTGGCAAGGTTGTCGAGCACAAAGTCACGGAGGTCGCTGTGGACTTCGTAGAGCAGTGCGTCCTCGTCTACCTCGCCGTTCTGGTCGAACAGCTTCTGTTTCAGGCACATCATGGGGTGCTTCTCTAAAAGGTACTGGCAGTAAGCGGTTTCACGCACTTTGCCCTTGCTGTCTACCCAAGGGCATTCGCATTCTTCCTCTTCTTCCAGTTCGTCCTCATCACGCCAATCTTCGTTCCTCTTTTTCCAGTCGCTCATGCAATCCCTCCCAATACTTCCGTAGCTCATTTTCGGTCTGCAGGTCCGGGAGTACCGAACAGTCCAGATAATATTCAACGATGTCAAGGTTCTTTATCGCTTCAAGAAAGCAGGGGTGAAGTTCTTCTGTGGGTGACTGCGGTGCGTATCGGACCCGCCAACGCTGCAGACAGCGGTAATAGTCCAGCAGCTGCTGCCGGACGGTGGGCGGTCTGCGGGGAGCAAGCCGCACCTTGCCGTCGGCAAGTGCCATGCCGAAGTCCTCCTTCAACTTTTCCACAGCCTTGTAGGGAGAAAGTTGAAAAAGTCTGCCGACAAAATCGATCACATCGCCATCCGCCTGACAGGCGAAACAGTGGAAACGGCTGTCCACCTTCATGCTGGGGTGTTTATCCCCGTGGAAGGGACAGCACATCATGCCGTTCCGGTTTACGGCGAAGCCGTATAGCTCCGCTGCCTGCCGGGTCGAGATGGCGTTTTTTACGTCCGAAAAGACAGAGGTGCTACCCTCCGTCCCAATGGGCGGGGTACAGGCGAAAGGACGAAGCCCGGTGAGGGGCGTGGGTGAGGTTGGGTTTATTCACACATCGATCCGTCAGAGTGTTGTTCATTTGACCTCCTGCTGCGGTACGGCGTGGCTGCGCTCTTCCTTGCGGAAGAAGGCTTCCACGTTTTGTTGTGCGGTGCGGAGTTCACGCAGTTCGATCTGCGCTTTCTTGTAGCGGGTGTAGAACCCGTTTTTCTCCGAGGAAAGGGTCTGATATTCGGCATCCAGCTTTTTGAGGTCCGGCAGTGTCCTGAGCCCATTGGCCTTGAAATAGGCGCAAGCGGCCTCGTACACAGCAAACTCTGCACGGTGCTGCTCCTTGAACTTGGCGGGATTCCGCACAGTCTGGAGCTTCTGTGCAAGGGGCTTGTACTGCCGATAGACCACAAGATGCCCGCGCAGCTCCTTGAGGGAGACCATGCGGGCATCCATGTCTTTGACCACCGCCAGTGCATCGTCGTGCTGGGTTTGCAGTTCGGCAATGCGCTGGTGCAGGGCATCTTCGCTGAGCAGCTTTTTCTCCTGCAGGAGACACAAGGTCTGCGACCAGCGTTTGAGGTTGAACTTTTTCGCCCAACGCTCGTAGCCGATGCCCTTGCCCGCAGCAACGTTCGCCTGAATGTCAACCAGTTTCCTGATCTTATCCGGCTTCTGTTCGCTGGCGGGCTGGATGGCGGTTGCAAGCTGGATGTTCTGGGAGAGGGCGGTCAGCACCTGCTCTTTTTCCAGCTTCTTGCTCAGTTTCTTGGCGGTGATGAACTTTGTCCGGCCGGGCGGGCAGTAGCTCAACCGCCCTCGGCTCTCCTTCACGGCGATGCCGTGTTCCTGCATGAGCAATGCAGAAAATT
>OJOJ01000669.1_pt1 | contig 10363 bp, 3 predicted proteins | sample 1598041 | NCBI WGS metagenome assembly OJOJ01 (sample SAMN01915218, study PRJEB22387) | human gut metagenome | isolation source: stool | host: Homo sapiens | place: USA
TTCCGATCTATCTGCTTGTCGAGCATTACATTGATAAAAGTCCACGCCCTTTTGCTGTTCTTATTATATGTGTCTGTGATTCCGTACATTCCCGTTCCGTCGCCGAAGCCAAGCATAAAGATGCTTTTCCCTTCTCCCGCCGTATAAGTGTTTACATAGCTCTCCTCCATATCTTCGTCAAGGCTGTACACGCTTAAGCAGTCATAGCCCGAATCATAGCCGGTGGAACCGCCGTTGTTTTTATTGCCGTACTTCACAAGCCGCAGAGGGAACACGGCCTTCTTGTTTCTATACGAGTCGATATTTATAAAGCTCACTCGTCCCTCATAGGTATACGTCTTGCCGTTATCAAGATTCACGCAGACAGTTTTATCATCATTACCGTCCGGGTAAGAAATAAGATTTTCCGCAATAAAGCTGAATCTGTCGTCCTCCTTTTCGAACACCTGCTCCTGCGTTATAAGGTCAAATATTCTTACTCCGTTCATATCCGAAACCGCCAGCTTATCGCCGTTTCTGTTAATTCCGATGCCGTCGGCGCTTTTCTCTGTTTCAATATTGCTGAGCAGTATTTTTCCGTGAGCACCGTATATATTATATCTGCCGTCCTCATTGCCATCTCCGATTATATATCCGAAGTATTGCAATCTGTCAAGCGTCCTGTCGCCTTTCACAAACGGAGTGCCGTCAAGGTTCAGATAGTAATTCACTGTTGCAGAGTTTTTGCCCGTTTCGTCATACATAAGCACGCTGAGCGTCACCGCCTTGCCTTCTGTTATGCAAGGACTCATATAACTCTGATCTACGCTGTTGCTCACATAGTATTCCTCATAATGACGGTTTCCGTACCTGTCTGTATAATAAAGCCTTTCGCCGTCATCTGCAACAAAAATATAATTCGCTATATTTTGCGTTATTTCGGGCGTGCTTTCATAATATGCGGCACCTGCGTAGAAATCAAGCGGCGAATAACCGTTTGCCGCACTGTTGCCGGCATTGCACATTCCGCTTATTCCTTCCATCTCCGCCTTGCCGTTGAGATCATTTACCGTTACACCGATAAGCTCGGGTGCATAGCCGTTATAATCATAGCCGTTTTTGTTATTTATGTATGTCTTAGATACAAAATATCCGTCGGGCGACATTGCACTGACAAATTCATACCTTGCCTCGAGTGCGACCTTGCCGTCCTTTCCGATAAAGCCTGCTCTGCCGTTCTCAGCCGCCAGATAAGCCATATAACCGTTTTCCATCGGCTGAATATCATACTTAGTAGTCAGCAGTACGTTCATATCCCTGTCATAGCAGGTGAAGCTGCCGTCATCGTTTCTTATTACCACGCTTCCGCTGTTTTCGCTTATTCTCGGCTTGTTTTCATACTGAGCCAACAGCTGACCGTACTTGTCATAGATATAATACTTGTCATAGTCAAAGCACATCAGCCTGTCGCCGTATGCCTTTGCGTACACGAATTTTCCTATGCTCTTTCCGTATGCCGTGTAATATTCGGCAAGGGAATTACTGTCCTTGGTTTTGTAGAAATCGTTTCCCAAAACCGTAAACGCCCTCTCATACACTGCATATACATGACCGCTGTTCCTGTCTGCCATAGCATACTTTTTCTTAGCTTTGCCCTGCTTGCCCGAATCTTTTTCACGGTCGGAACTGAACGATGCGATATACAGCTTATCGCCGTATTCATTCAGATTGAAGCTGACAGAGGATGAAACCGTCAGCACAGGGCAAAGCCTGTTATCGTATATCACCGTCTGACTGGGCTTATTGCTTTGTATAAGGTCGCAGGCTGTGTATTCGTTCATTGAATATCTCTCAGACGAGCCTTGCAACACCGCTTTATTACCGAACAGATCTTTTACCGCAGTATGCTCCTCCTCGCAGTATCTTATAAGCCTTGCGCTGTCCGTGTCAATTACCGATGCGTTGACAAGTTCGTTTTCCGTATCGGTACTTATAAGCGTTTCTCCGGGAGCTACTATTCTGCCGCTTAATGTGCGGCTGTTGCAGACTATAAAATATCCGTCATCTATACGGCAATCGCAATACTGCGGATTGTACTTTCTGTATACCTCGTTGTATGACTTTGCGTTTTTTGCTACAGGTATCATATCGCTGTAAATATAATCCCACATATCTTCGTCAAAAGTATTGCCTGCAATCTCGGAGAAATAAAAATCCCCCAGAAACATATTCTCCCCGTCAAACTTTTCAAAATCCTCAGGGTCGTACCAGCTATGCACGGTATCCGCAAACATCAGCTTGTCGGACGCATAGCTAAGCCTTCCTATCACCGTATTTCCGTTCATATCTATGACGGAATACTCAGTGCCGCTTTTTACATAGGCGTAGCCGTCCGCATAATATCCGCTCGCTCCGTCAAACTTTGCGTCCGTCACCTTTTCGCCGTTTGTGTTGATATATCCTATTTTAGTATTATCGTAGTAAGGCGCAAGTCCGCAGTTGAACGAGCCGAACTGATTATCGCTCTCAAACTGCTTTCCGCTTGCGGTATATCCGCAGTATTTTCCCTTTTCATAAACGCAGGCATAACCGCTCATATCAAATCCGCTTACAATGTGCGAACCCGTTGAACAACGATATATTTCGTTTGCGTTATCGCAAAGCAGAACATCTCTGATAAAGCCCTTATCATCTCTTTTGAGCAGTACCGCACCGCTGTCGTAAGACTTTATATCAGAACTGCAAAGATACTCTCCTCCGACCTGTTCAAGCGTATCGGCTTTGAGCAGCTTTGCCTTATACAGCCTGCTTTCGTCATCCGTGCCGTCACAGACGATGAGCAGTTTTCCGCTTTTTACAATGCGGTCGTAGTAGTCGGTAAGCTGTGTACCGTCCGCCGAGAACACGGCGTACTCCCTTGTAAAGTCAAGCGTTGTTTCGTTACTTTCCGCTTGTCTGAAGCCGATATATTTATCATCGTATACCGCTGATATTCCCGTGCCGTTTGCAAGTTCGGTCACTTTTCCGTCGGAACTGAGAAGGCTGTATATTATATCATAATAGCCCCTGCCCTCAAGTTCCGGCATCATCAAAGTATACGCAAACGCATAACCGCTGTCGTTCATATCCGAGGCATAGCTGAACATTCTGCCGTCAAACGCTTTTCTTCCCCTGCTGTCGACAAATCCGACATTGCCGTTTTCGTCTGTGACCTTTGCAAGTCCCTTATCCGAAAAGCTCCCTGCAAAGCTGTACTGCGGCTGTGCTACAAACTCGCCGTCCTTTTTTATGTATCCGAACTTTCCGTCAACTGCAACGGGTGCAACGTCATTCGTATCCTCGTTAAAAGCATAAGCCGCACTGTACTGCGGTTTAAGCGTGGTGCTTCCGCTTTTGTCGGCATAGCCCCACTTCCCGTCAATGCACACGGGTGTCACCGATTGTATGAACAGCTTGTCGCCAGTGCCGTAAAGCGTTTCCGCCTTATCGCCGTACATTCCGAACACATCAAACACAAACACCGCAAGGCTTGCCGCTCCGAGCGCCAGCACACCTGCCGCACCGCCTATTATCGTACCGACAGGGCTTTTCTTCTTTTCCTGCGGTGTTTCACCTGTGAAAGCCGCACAGAACGGGCAGAATTTTACGTTTTCATCTATTTCTCGTTTGCAGTTGGGGCATATTTTGCTCATATTTTTTCTCCGTTATATCTGTCTTAATTTATAGTCTCAGCACACTCTTTGATTTACATATCGTGCGATGACCTTTCCGTCCGGCTCGATAACAAACTTTGACACCGAGCCGCCAACTCCGTCAAATCTTACTTTTTCAATATCCTCAAACGAATATCCCATTATCATTGACTGCAAAAAGCTGAGTGTTGTTCCATGCGATACAATAAGTATCCGCTCCTCGTTGTTTGTCATAATTCCCTTGTAGAACGGATACAGTCTGTCCCACAGCTCACGGTCGGATTCCGCATCGGGAAAAGGCTTGTAGTCGGGATCGTATCCGTCCTCACGGGGCGCTTTCATACTGTTGTACCAATCTCTCGGCTTGCCGTTGCCCTGTCCCGCATTCACCTCTCTGATAACGTCCGTGACAACAGGTGCGATACCGAGAGTTTTGTTTATTTCCTCGGCAGTCTGACTTGCTCTTTTCAAGTCCGAAACATACATATTGAAGCATTTGTCACAGTCCTCATAAAGAAGCCACTTGCCTATGTTATATGCCTGTTCCCTACCGTACTGCGTAAGATTCCAGTCGCCCCACGCACCTATCATTCCGTTTGTGTGATGCTCCGATTCGGTATGCTGAACAGTGATTATGATCTTCCGCTTTCTTCTTTTGAAAAACTCATCGATTATTTCTTCGGCTTTCTCTCTGCCGAACCAGCCCTCGCCCTTGTCCTCACGGGGATACAGCCTGTGCATATCCTCTTTTTCGACGTCAGAAAGTTCGGAAAAATCGTTTATATCTCTGTCGCACAGCACGCCTACAAGCTTGTTATCACCGTCATTGCGGCAGAACACTCCGATGATCTTTATCTTGTCCTCGTCGCCGAGCTTATACTCCTTGTCCGTCATAACTATTACGTCAAGATGCTCGCACGGCGGTGTTCCCGATTCCTTTATCCACCCGTATGGCTGACGGACATTCCTGACATACGAAAGACTGTCGCAGTCCTTTTCGATGAAAGAATCTGTTTTAGAAACGTATTTCATACGCTTTGGATAAGCATATGTCTGTTCGATTTTCACGGTGTAGATCATATTTTCCTCCTCCCGTAAATTTCCTGCTTACTATAAATATTCTATCACAAACAAAATTTCTTCACAATAGAAAACCTGAAACTGTAACTAATTTGTAACTATTTGTTACCGTTTTGTAACCTTAGGCTCGGATTGTTATGATAAGCCCGGACCCGCCGCTTTGTTGTGCTATACTCATAAACAACAAGCCGTTTAAAATAAAATTGACAAAACGCTTGACAAAGGGAAAATTTGATTGTATAATCAATGTGTATGATATTTAAAGGCTGTGACGAGGACAGTAGTGCGGATATAAAGCCAAAGCGAGCCGACGACGGTGAGAGGTCGGTGCAGAGTTACCGTATGAATATCACCTCCAAGCTGCCCGCCGAAATCGCCGTTTAAGGCGAGAGTAGAACGGGACGTTTTTCCTACGTTAAAAGGAACGCATTTGACGGAATGACGAAACGGTGGTTATAAAGACTGTTATGAAATTATAGTCCTTATCCTTTTCGGAGGATAGGGGCTTTTTTATTTTCCGCAAACGCAAAGAATAAAATAATATGCAATGGGCTGACCCCCACCCCATATAACTTCCGGCTTTTGCCGAAGAGATTTATATGGCAAGGTGAATTGCAAAAACAGGAGGAGAAAAAATGTCACTTTATGAAAAAGTACCTGCCTCGGTTAATTTTGTCGAGAGAGAAAAGCAGACAGAGAAGTTCTGGCACGACAACGACATATTCCGCAAGAGCATGGAGCAGAGAAAGGGCGACAAGACCTACACATTCTATGACGGTCCGCCTACGGCTAACGGTAAGCCCCACATCGGTCACGTTCTTACCCGTGTTATCAAGGACATGATTCCGAGATACCGCACAATGAAGGGCTATAACGTTCCCCGTAAGGCAGGCTGGGACACTCACGGACTTCCCGTTGAGCTTGAAGTTGAGAAGATGCTCGGTCTTGACGGCAAGGATCAGATTGAAAAGTACGGACTTGACCCGTTCATAACAAAGTGTAAGGAAAGCGTATGGAAGTACAAGGGTATGTGGGAGGACTTCTCACGCACAGTAGGCTTCTGGGCTGATATGGACGATCCGTATGTAACCTATCACAATAACTTTATCGAGTCAGAGTGGTGGGCATTAAAGCAGATATGGGAAAAGGGTCTTTTATACAAGGGCTTCAAGATAGTTCCCTACTGCCCCCGTTGCGGAACTCCGCTTTCAAGCCACGAGGTAGCTCAGGGTTATAAGGATGTAAAGGAACGTTCTGCGGTTGTACGTTTCAAGGTAAAGGACGAGGACGCTTATATCCTTGCGTGGACAACAACTCCCTGGACACTTCCTTCAAACGTTGCACTCTGCGTAAACCCCGATGAAACCTATGTAAAGGTAAAGACAGCAGACGGCTACACATATTATCTTGCAGAGGCTCTGTGCGATAAGGTGCTCGGCGGCGATAAGCCCACAGCCCCCTACGAGATAATCGAGAAATACACAGGTAAAGAGCTTGAGGGCAAGGAGTACGAGCCTTTATTCGACTGTGCCGTTGAGATATGTGAAAAGCAGCACAAGAAGGGCTATTATGTAGTATGCGACAACTATGTAACGCTGACAGACGGTACAGGTGTCGTTCATATCGCTCCTGCATTCGGTGAAGATGACGCTAAAGTCGGCAGAAAGTATGACCTGCCTTTCGTACAGCTTGTTGACGGCAAAGGTAATATGACCGCCGAAACACCTTACGCAGGCGTATTCGTAAAGAAAGCCGATCCTATGGTGCTTAAGGACCTTGACGAAAAGGGCTTACTGTTTGACGCACCCAAGTTTGAGCATAGCTATCCGCACTGCTGGAGATGCGACACTCCTCTGCTGTACTATGCAAGAGAGTCGTGGTTCATCAAGATGACCGCTGTCAAGGACGACCTTATCAGAAACAACGAAACGATAAACTGGATACCCGAAAGCGTCGGCAAGAACCGTTTCGGCGACTGGCTCGAAAACGTTCAGGACTGGGGTCTTTCAAGAAACAGATACTGGGGTACACCTCTTAATATCTGGGAGTGCGAGTGCGGTCACAAGCACGCTATAGGCAGTATCGAGGAGCTTAAGTCAATGTCTGACAACTGCCCCGACGATATAGAGCTTCACCGTCCTTATATTGATGCGGTTACGATAAAGTGTCCTCACTGCGGTAAGCAGATGAAGAGAGTTCCCGAGGTTATCGACTGCTGGTTTGACAGCGGTTCTATGCCCTTCGCACAGCATCACTATCCCTTCGAGAACAAGGAAAAGTTCGAACAGCAGTTCCCTGCTGACTTTATCTCAGAGGCAGTTGACCAGACAAGAGGCTGGTTCTACTCACTGCTCGCTATCTCAACGCTCTTATTCAACAAGGCTCCTTACAAGAACGTTATAGTTCTCGGCCTTGTACTCGATAAAGACGGTCAGAAGATGTCAAAGTCAAAGGGCAACGCAGTAGACCCGTTCGAGTCACTGGCTGAACACGGCGCAGACGCTATACGCTGGTACTTCTATACAAACTCTGCTCCGTGGCTTCCCAACAGATTCCACGCAAAAGCAGTAAACGAGGGTCAGAGAAAGTACATCTCTACTCTGTGGAACACCTACGCATTCTACGTTCTGTACGCTAATATAGACAATTTCGATGCTACTAAGTATACGCTTGACGCTTCAAAGCTCGGCGTTATGGACAAGTGGCTGTTATCAAGACTTAACACCGTTGTAGGTGCGGTTGACGATAACCTTGCAAACTACCGGATCCCCGAAGCCGCAAGAGCATTACAGGATTTCGTAGACGAGATGAGTAACTGGTATGTCCGCCGCAGCAGAGAGCGCTTCTGGTCAAAGGAGCTTACACAGGATAAGATAAACGCATATATGACGCTGTACACAGCGCTCGTAACCATCGCAAAGACATCTGCTCCGATGACACCTTTCGTATGCGACGATATTTACAGAAACCTTGTCTGCTCGCTCGATAAGAATGCACCCGTAAGCGTACATCTGTGCGACTTCCCCACAGTAGATGAAAAGCTTATCGACAAGCACCTTGAGGAAGAAATGGACACAGTTCTGACCGTTGTAACGCTCGGACGTGCCGCAAGAAATGCCGCTAACATCAAGAACAGACAGCCTATATCAAAGATAATGGTAAAGGGTGACAAGACGCTTGAGCCTATGTATGCCGATATTGTCAAGGATGAGCTTAACATCAAGGAAATCAGCTTTATAGATAACACCGACCACTTCACAAGCTACACCTTCAAGCCCCAGCTTAAGACGCTCGGCGCTCGTTTCGGCAAGCAGATAGGCGAGGTAAGAACAAAGCTCGCTGAGGTTGACGGTCAGAAGGCTATGAACGAGATCCGTGAAACAGGCGCTATGACGCTTACACTTTCAACAGGCAATGTTCAGATTGCAAAGGATGACCTGCTTATAGACGAGCATCAGAAGGAAGGCTATGCGGTAGTGACCGACAGAGGCTACACGGTAGTTCTTGACACAACGCTTACACCCGAGCTTATCGAAGAGGGCAACGTAAGAGAGATTGTAAGCAAGATCCAGACTATGCGTAAGGACGCAGGCTTTGAGGTTATGGATCATATCGTTATCTACTGCGACGGCAGTGACAAGGTAGCCGAGATACTGACACGCAACAAGGACAGCATCTCAGAGGATACCCTTGCTGACGATATAGTGACCGGCAAGACAGACGGATTTACAAAGGAACAGGATATAAACGGCGAGAACGTAACTCTCGGCGTAAAGAAAGTATGAGTTTTAAACAGACGCTGACAAATCTTTTCGGACACAATGCAGTTAAAAAGGCACTGATATGGGTGCTGGTCGTGGCTGTTGCGGTTATAGTCGTGGTTACGCAGTTTGCTTTTCCTGTAAAGGCACAATATGCGTACACACGGCTGTACAGCTACAGCGGACAGAGCTTTGACAATATGATAAAAAACGTATACGATAAGCTGAAGGACGGCACTCACCTTGACAGTGGGTCTACAAGCAAGCTGCTGAGCGACACGGATTTTGATATGACAAAACCCGAAAACTATCTGCGTGTTGAGATGGTGTTTGATTTTACAAACATCGGTATGTATAAAATAAGCAACATACAGTTCTCCATTGACGATATACCGTATGACAAACAGGCTTTTGTACTGAAGGAAACAAACATTTCGTCAATAGACCGTTTCAACAGCAGTAAGGTTTCGCTCATATTCGTTATCGACAGGTCGGGACTTACAAACGAGGAAATAACAAAGGCTGTAAGTTCGCTCAGGATAAGCTACAAGTTCGACCGCCCCGAGCTTTTCTCATCGGGCGGAGAAATAACACTGCCCGAAACCGTACTACTGCCGTTTGACGAAGCAAAAACAGGTGGTTGAGTATGGCGGAAATTCTCAGTAAAATATCCCCGAAGCACAAAGGCGTGCTGTGCATTATCAGCTCCGCCTTTTGCTTTGCTTTTATGGGGGCTTTCGTAAGGCTGGCAGGCGATTTGCCGTCTGTACAAAAGAGCTTTTTCAGAAATCTTGTCGCTTTCATATTTGCGGCGGCGATACTGATAAGGCAGAAAGGCTCTTTTCTGCCGCAGAAAAAAAGCAACATCGGCGCACTGCTGATACGCTCGGTATGCGGAACGCTCGGAATACTCTGCAACTTCTATGCGGTAGACCATCTGGCATTATCCGATGCGGCAATGCTGAACAAAATGTCGCCGTTCTTCGTTATCGTATTTTCGGCAATGTTCCTTCGGGAACGTACAAATTTAGTGCAGACGCTCGGTGTAATAGTCGCATTTGCAGGAAGTCTGCTTATAATAAAGCCAAGCCTTGCAAATCTGGAGCTTGTGCCGTCACTGCTCGGTTTTCTCGGCGGTATGGGCGCAGGTGCGGCTTATACGGCTGTAAGGTGGCTCGGCATCAGAGGCGAAAAAGGACCTTATATCGTGTTCTTCTTCTCGGGCTTCTCCTGCCTTGTAACATTGCCGTTTTTACTGTTCGATTTTCACGTTATGACCTGGCAGCAGTGGCTCGTCCTGCTCGGTGCCGGACTTGCGGCGGCAGGCGGTCAGTTCAGCATCACAGCGGCATATAAATTTGCTCCTGCAAAGGAAATATCGGTATACGATTATTCGCAGATAATCTTTTCGGCACTGCTCGGATTTATCTTGTTCTCACAATTGCCTGATATATGGAGCTTTATCGGATATGTGGTAATATGCGGCGTGGGCGTTGCGATGTTTATATACAACAACCGCAGGGATAAAAATCCGTGACGGATAATTAAGAACTGTTAACAGAAAATATTGACACCGGTGTACTAATGTGGTATACTGACTAAAGATACACAAGTAAGGAAAGTGTGTCACTTATTGAAAAAAGAGGTATGAAATTATGAAAACAGCGGCACAGGTATTTATTATTTTAAGTATGGTATGCGGATTCTGGATGATACTTCCGCTTATCTTCGGCGGTATCGCATTAAGCCAGATGAGCAAGGGGCAGAGACCTTCAACAGGCATAAGCGTTTGTGTTCTGTTGTTCTGCAGCTTTGTAGGCGGTATCCTTCTTCTTTGCGCAAAGGATGAGG
>OJOJ01000670.1_pt1 | contig 10347 bp, 6 predicted proteins | sample 1598041 | NCBI WGS metagenome assembly OJOJ01 (sample SAMN01915218, study PRJEB22387) | human gut metagenome | isolation source: stool | host: Homo sapiens | place: USA
TGCCGCCGCGACGCGGTGGCCAAGGGCATGAAGCTGGACGAGGCCATAGCCAAGTGGCAGAGCATGGACCAGCTGCCCGCCGAGTACCGCAGCTGAGGCGCTCTTCCTCTGCCTGCGCGGGCGTAGAATAGAACCATGAGAAAAAGCACCGGTTTTCGTGAGAAAGCCGGTGCTTTTTGCGCGTTTCAGGACTCTTTTTCGGGGGTCTGCTGCCGCTGCCCGGCGCTCCCGACGGCTGCTTCCTCGTTCTCGGCACCTTCTTCTCCAACTGCGGCGGCGATGTTCTGATCGACGGCGTCATGAAGCTCAGCGATAAGACAGTCGGCGGCCCTGCAAATGCTCTGAAATGCGGCAGAACGGAGGTGAAAAATTCCGGAGTAGTTGTAATTAAGAACGAATTGCGGTATTATATAATAGTTGAATTATACGCACCTGTCAGCAGAGCGTGACCATAGAGAGAGTGAAAAGGAAAACTGCGAATGAGATCTGCGGGAAGAAAACCGAAGCATGAGAGAAAAGTCGGCCCGGAAGAGAGACGGGGGCGCGGCTCTGGGTCGGCGCGTCCGCCTGAGCAGGAGAGCGCCGCTTGGGCAGAGCTGAACATCGTCGAAGAGGGCGGCGAGCCGGAAGAGGACAGCGAAGCCGAGGAGACAGAAGCCCCCCGGGAAAAGCGGGGACGCTTCCGCAGACATTGGAAGCACCGCCTGAAGAGAAGACCGACCTTTTCGTCCGTTCACGACTTCCTCAACAGCCTTCTCTCCTTCCGCCTTCTGTTCGAGGTCTTCGTGCAGAAGGTGCGCTGGCTCTTTGTCGTGGGCGTGGTGTGCACGCTGGGGTTCATGTTCGTACTTACCACCGTCAAGAGCTTTGGGGCCAGCACCACCATGTCCCTGAACTACGAGGAGAGTGTCACCGGCAAGACGCCCAACGGCGCACGCTTCAGCGAGTCGGAGTTCCTGACGCAGGAGTATCTCGAGGCCATCTTACAGGCTACCGGCCTGCAGGACGACCTGACGACCGCCGATCTCGCGGACTGCATCTCCATCAGCCCCACCACCAGCCGGATCGTGACCAAGGAGGACGATTATTACATCAGCTCGTCCTATTATCTCTCGGTCAAGCTGCCGTGGACGCTCTGGGGGAAGATCACGGTGCAGGACTTCCTCGACGAGATATGCCGGGTATACCTCAAGCGGTTCACCGCAGATTACCGGGTCAACGCCACCTCGCTGGACATCGACGATGACTACAGCGACATGGACTACGAGGAGATCGGCTCCTACTTCAGCATGATGATCGACCGGGTCAACAACTACCTCACGGTGCGCAACGATCAGGACGGCTCCTATCTCTCCGCCAGCGGCCAGAGCTACAGTGCCATCAAGAAACAGGTACAGAACCTGCAGGGCTATACCCTCCGGGAATACCAGAGCTACATCTGGGAAAAAGGCGTGGCCAAGAACAATTTCCGCTGCATCGACGACCTCAACGAGCTGAACCGCACCCTGCGGTGGGACGAGATGAGCGACTCCCAGAAGAGCGCGATCTACATGACCATTCTGGACAACTACAACAACAAGATGGTCTCCTCGGTGCTCATCCCCACCTATGACAACGACGGTGCGTTCTATATGTCCCGCACCAAGATCGGCATCGACGATCTGGCCCTGCAGGCCAACGAGCTGCTCAGCTCGGCGGTGGAGGCCCAGAAGAGCATCGCCACCAACAACACCAAGGTCACGGCGCTGGAACAGTACACCGAGTCGTATGAGGTGCAGATGGCACAGGCCATGGTGGACAACATCACCCAGCAGCTCGCGGACATCGTGAGCGCGACACGGGAGCTGGACGCCGACTGCTACGCCCAGCGCATCCACAGCTATCTTATGTTCAGTGAGCCGCAGATGTCTTTCATGCAGCGCTATAACGTGAAACGCAGCGTGATGCTGGCCGCGCTGGTCTGTGCGGTCTGCTATCTGGGCGCAGTCGTCCAAGTGTGTGTCCGGCGCCAGCGCCAGCGGATGGAGAACGAATAATATCCGTCTCTGGGACAGGATGGAGGAAGAATGAAAAGTTTTGATTTGCTGCGCTACCTGAAAAAATGGTGGTTCGTCATCATGCTCGTCACGGCAGTGGGCTGTCTGGGCGTGTATGAGTTTATTTCGTCGCGGCAGTCGTACACGGCCACAGCCGTTATCCAGTACGCAGGCCCCAACGTCAGCGAGGGCCTGAACGCCGACGGAACAAGGATCGACCCTTCCGAGATCACCTCGGCATCGGTCATCAACAAGACCATTCAGGATCTGGGCCTGACGGCCAGCACCGAGTCCATCCGCCCCCGGATCTCGGTGCAGGAGGTCATCCCGGAGGACGAAGAGACCAAAAAGGAGACGGCTCTTTCCAACGGCGACGAATACGAGTATTATCCTACGACCTACGCGGTCTCCTTCACGGTGGACAGCAAGGACGCCACCGACTACGCCCGCAATGTGCTGGACTCGGTGCTGACGAACTACTTTCAGTACTACAGCGAGACCCATGTGGACGCGGATATTTTCCCGAACAATGCCAGCAACGTCTCGGTGGCGAACTACGAGTATATTGATTGCGTGGAGATCCTGCGCAACAACGCCAACGAGAGTGCGGCTTTTCTGCGAAAAAAGGCAGAAGAGAAATACGGCTTTTACAGCGTGAAGTCGGGCTATTCCTTCTCGGACCTCGTATCGGAGTATGAATATCTGACCCAGAACGCCCTGAACGACCTTTACGCCTACGTTATCAACAATAAGCTGGTGCGGGACCACAACCTTCTGGTCAACACCAAGAAGAACGCCATCCTGCGCTACCAGCTTCAGATCGACAGCCTGAACAACAACATCTCTGAGGCCAAGGACATCATCGACCAGTTCGGCGACAAGACGCTGGACGGCGCAGCGGTCTATTCGGCCAACCGGAACGCCGACGGCGGCGAGACCCAGATCATCACCGATGTGGTGCGGGACTACACCACCCAACCCTCCGGCGATGTCACCACCACCTACGATAAGCTTATCCGGCATTACGCCGACCTCCACGCTGAGCGCATCGACGCCGCCATCGCGCAGGGAAAGGCACAGGAGATCCTGGACGCCTACGCCGATGTGACCCGGAACACCGACCCCGCCAGCGCCGAGGCCCAGTGGGCCAGCGACCGCATCGACGAGCTGGTGCAGAAATTCACCAGCCTGTATGAGCTTTCCATCGAGACCGTCGAGGAATTCAATCAGGTCAACGGCGCGGACAACATCAAGATGAAGAACAGCATCGTGGTCAACGCGAAGCTCAACCTGAAGCTCTATGCGGCCCTGTCGGTGATACTGTTCCTCTTTCTGGGCTGCTTCTGCGCCATCTTCCTCGGACGTCTGGGCGATTTTGTGGACTACTATCTCTATGTGGACAAAAAGAGCGGCCTGCCCAACCGCGAGCGCTGCGACGCCATGGTGGACCGCTACAGCACCGTTCGTCTGAACGGCCAGTTCACCGTCATCCACATTCAGGTCGATCTCTCGGGGATGAGCCGCAACGACGGCGACAAGGCGCTGCGGGCGCTGGGCGACCAGCTGCAATACGTCTTCCGGACGCTGGGCTTTGTGGGCTACAACGGCGCGGGACACTTCATCGTCCTGCTGGAAGATTGCAGCATCGACTTGGCAAGGAACTGCATCGACCGCCTGAGCAATCTGCTGGCCAAGACCGAGCTGGCCGTGTTTGGCCCCTGCGTCTTTACGGGCGTCTCCAACTCGGCGAAGGATGACGCCTACGAGATCCGCGCCCTGCTGAGGCTGGCCATCCGCCGCTGCGCGGACGCAAAGGCCCGTCAGGAGGCCGAAAATGCAAGGAAGGCGGCTGAGTCGTCGCCGCTGAAGAGCGAAAGCTGAGAGTGATCTATGGGAAAGATGAGTAAAAAAATTCTGGCAGGGCTGCTGGCCGTCGTGCTTGTGCTGGGCGGCATCCTGCTGTACAATCTGCAGATGAATAAGAGTTTCATCACGACGTTTTATTCGGTCACGGTGGATAAGCCGGTAGAAGACCTGCGCATCGTTCTGCTGTCCGACCTGCATCTCCACGAGTACGGCGAAGACAATGCCGACCTTGTGCGGAAGATACAGAACCTTGCCCCGGACCTCATCGCGGTGGCGGGCGATATGAACATCGACACGGACACCGATTACCACGTCGTGCTCGACCTGATGCACCAGCTGGTGGACATCGCGCCGGTATACTATGCCCCCGGCAACCACGAGTGGGGGGGACGGTACGCGGGCGGCAGCGACGCCCTTTTTGACGACATTCAGGCCACCGGCGTTCACTGGCTGAACGGCAATTACGAGGACGTGGAATTCAAGGGCAGGAAGCTGCGCATCGGCGGCTTTTTCGAGTGGCCCCGCGCCCAGCTGGAACGGGAAAACTCCCGCGCAGTGGCCGACGCCATGAACGGCGAGACGAACGAGCTGGACGACGTCTGCACCATCCTCATCTGCCACTGCCCGGAGGTTCTGGACACATCGCTGGAGCTGTACCAGTTCGACCTTGTGCTCAGCGGCCACGCCCACGGCGGACAGGTGCGCATCGGCAGTCAAGGCCTCTGGTCTACCAGTCAGGGCTTTCTGCCCAAATACACCAGCGGGGTCAACCAGATGGGGGAGTCGCAGGTGGTCATCAGCCGCGGTCTCGGCGATTCGGAGCCGTTCCCGCGCATCTTCAACCAGCCGGAACTGGTGGTCGTGGATGTGAATTGAGCCACGGCGAGGAAGACAAATGGATGTTTTTAAAAGCAAACCCTTGAAATTAGCCAGTGCAGCATTTTATATTCTGCTCGCAATGCTGTGCTTCTACTGTGCCTGCTATCGGCTGCCTGTCGGCCTAAAATATGGCATCAATCTGATGGTGGCGGGCTGGGCTCTTCTGATGTTTTTTATCCGGCCTATGTTCAACCGGGCCGTATTCTGTATGCGCTTTCTTGCGCTCTTCTTTTTCCCGTACCTGATGTTCTGGATGTGGTCAGTAGCTATCTGGATCTCAGAGTCGCAGACTTTTGATTACATTCTGCGCGGTTCGCTGAACATCTTTTACATGGTAACAAACATTCTTTTTGCAGCTGCGGCGGTTTATCTGTTCGGTGGGAATGCCATGCTCCTGACGCTGATAGGTATGGCGTTGGCGAATATGCTTGTGGCGCTGGAAGTTATAGCTTGGGCAAGCATCGGGACTTTCATCTCGGAATACATCCGTCTGCTCGTCACATTTGCGGACGATACCGGTAGAGCAATGCGTGCGATGGAGCTGCACGATATGGTCTATGGCTGGGGTGTCTGTGCGCTCTACTATATGATCCATAAAGAAAAAAACGTGAAGAAACAGGTGTTCTGCCTTTTGGTGAGCTGGCTGTTTTTTACAATGGGCTTCAAACGCATTGCGGTCCCTGCTATAGTAGGTGCGGCAATGTTATATATCGTTCTTTATCTGTGGAAGCCGAAACATCTTCGGGCACTGGCCAATATTATGGCGCTGGCGACAGGCGGCGGCCTCTTTTTTTATCTTTGGTTTATAAAGTCCGGCAACTTTGTGAAACTGGCAAATGAACTGGAAATCAATCTGATGTACCGGGATGTGATTTATACTTACTTCAGCGACTTCTTTGAGCTAGTGCCTACTTATATAGGGCGGGGTATCCGATTTATTTATACCTACTGTACTGAAGACCCCAGTTACCATCTTGCAGTGACGGCACTGCATAATGTGTATATGGAAACGTATATCGAGGTCGGGTTCTGGTGCTGGTGGATATGGATACTTTTTGAACTGGCTTTCCGTATCCATCGAGTAGAAGAGCGCTACACGGAGATACCGGCTTATGCGCTGATGTCCATGAACCTGTATGTGTTCGGAACTTATCTGACGGATAATACCCTGTTTTATTACGCCATCAATGTACTTTACCGTATGGCCATCATGGAGTGGTGTCTCGAGGTGTCGGAGAATAGCGATTTGCTGGATTCGGAGATGCAGCCGCTGAAGGCGGTACAAGAGGGACACCGGCAGAAGGGGAACAACAAGTGGAAAGTGCAGGAAAAGGCAAAGAGCGATTTTCATATCTGTATGTAATAGTGAGGAGCGGATAAAATGAAAATACTGATGATAAACAAATTTCTCTACCCCAACGGCGGCTCAGACACATATATGTTTGGGTTAGGGCAGCAACTGGAAAAGATGGGCCACGAGGTGCAGTATTTCGGGATGGAGCACGAGGGCCGCTGTGTGGGCAACCGGGTGGGGGCCTACACCAGCAGCATGGATTTCCACGGCGGAAGCAGGCTGGCGAAGCTTACATATCCGCTCAAGACCATTTATTCCTCCGAGGCCCGGCAGAAGCTGCGGCTGGTGCTGGATGATTTTCGACCAGATGTTATCCATCTCAACAATTTCAACTATCAGTTGACGCCCAGCGTCCTCCTTGAGGCGGACAAGTGGCGGCGGGAGAGCGGACAGCCCTGCCGCATCCTCTATACCGCCCACGACCATCAGTTGGTCTGCCCGGATCATCTGTGCTATCAGGGAATAGAAGGACACCCGTGCGAAGAGTGTCTGGGTGGACATTATGTAAACTGCATCAAGCATCGGTGCATTCACGGCTCCCGGGTGCGCTCTATCATCGGATGTGCAGAAGCGACATTTTGGAAGTGGAAAAAAGTTTACCGTAAACTGGACGTCATCATCTGCTGTTCAGCATTTTTGAAAAAGAAGCTGGATACCAACCCTGACCTGCGGGGCAAAACGGTGGCCCTGCACAACTTTATTTCCACAAAAAAAGCGCCGGATGTGGAAAAGCAGGATTATGTGCTCTACTTTGGACGTTTTTCCAAAGAAAAGGGCGTCGAAACCTTTGCAAAAGCCTGTAAAGCTCTGCCGGACATCCCCTTTGTGGCGGCGGGCAGCGGCCCGCTGGAAGGGGAGCTGGCCGGTATCCCGAACCTGAAAAATGTGGGCTTCCAGTCGGGCGAGGCACTCCAGAAGCTCATCGCAGAGGCAAGGTTGACGCTCTGCCCTTCGGAATGCTACGATAACTGCCCCTTCTCGGTGATGGAGTCGCTGATGTACGGCACGCCGGTGCTGGGCGCGGACATCGGCGGCATCCCGGAGCTGATCGACGCAGGGGAGAACGGCGAGCTGTTCGAGAGCGGGAACGCCGACGCGCTGGCCGGAAAGATAAGAGCACTCTGGGGCGACCGCGCCAGACTGGACGCCTACACAAAGGCCTGCGGCAAGACCCGCTTCGACACCGTGGAGGCGTATGCGGAAAAGCTGATGCGCCTGTACCAAGGGTAAGATGGAGGAGAAGGAATCATGGCAACCAAGAAACTGAACGGAACCGTTATCGTCACCTATCGCTGCAACGCGCGCTGCACCATGTGCAACCGCTACAAGGCCCCCTCGAAGCCCGAGGAAGAGATCAGCCTCGAGACCATCCGCAAGCTGCCGCCCATGTACTTTACGAACATCACCGGCGGCGAGCCGTTCATCCGCACCGACCTGAAGGACATCGTGCGGGAGCTGCGGAAGAAGTCGGACCGCATCGTCATCTCCACCAACGGCTTCTTCACCGACCGCATCCTCGACCTGTGCAGGGAGTTCCCGGACATCGGCATCCGCATCTCCATCGAGGGCCTCGAGCAGACCAACAATGAGATCCGCGGTCTCGCCGATGGCTACAACCGCGGCTACACCACCCTGAAAAAGCTCCGGGAGATGGGGATGAAGGATGTGGGCTTCGGCATGACCGTGCAGGACAAGAACGCCCCCGATCTCGTGCCCCTCTACCGCCTGTCGGATGAGATGGGAATGGAGTTTGCCACCGCCACCCTGCACAACAGCTTCTATTTCGTGGAGGCCAAGAACATCATCCACGACCGCCCGATGGTGGCCAAGAACTTCGAGGCCCTCATCAACGAGCTGCTGCGGAGCAATTCGCCCAAGAAGTGGTTCCGCGCCTACTTCAACCATGGACTTATCAACTATCTTTACGGCCAGAAGCGTCTGCTGCCCTGTGATATGAGCTTCGACACCTTCTTCATCGACCCCTACGGCGACGTCATGCCCTGTAACGGCACCAAGGACAAGGAGGTCATGGGCAACCTGAACAATCAAACCTGGGACGAACTTTGGAACAGCCCTGAAGCAGAGAAGGTTCGTGCAAAGGTTCGCTGCTGTGACCGTGACTGCTGGATGATCGGTTCTGTTTCCCCAGCTATGCACAAGTACATCTGGAAGCCGGGCTTCTGGGTGCTGACCCATAAGCTCAAGGCCCTCTTCACCAAGACCCCCTACAGTATGTACGAGCTGAAGGTCTGCCGCGACTACCGCGACGGCAGGGTGACGAAGGAGGAGCTGGACCGCTGCTCCACCTGCGACCTCAACTGTGTGGTCAACAACGGCCTGAGCGCCGCCTCGCAGGAGCAGCTGCGCCATAAGTCCGGCGAGGAGATCGTGGACGCCGATCTTGCAAGCCAGCTCAGACAGTGAGGGAGAAGCTGATGAAGATACTCATCATTCGTCCGTGGCCCAGCCTGCTGGACGTGACCAAGAACACCTACAACATTCAGGAGGTGGGGCTGGCCAAAGCGCTGGTCAAGCGGGGCCACTCTACCGATATCCTGTTCTGGACGGACGGGGATGAGATGACCGTGGAGGTGGAGGCAGAGGGCGGCAAGCCCATCCGGGTCTTCTACCGCCACGGGAAAGTCCTGCTCAAGAACGTCTGGTTCAGCGGGCAGGATGCACTTTTCGCCCAGTACGATGTTTTGCAGACCGCAGAGTACAATCAGATGTTCTCATGGCATCTGGCCGGGAAGTACCCCGAAAAGACGGTCATCTACCACGGCCCCTACTATTCGCCCTTCAACAAGAACTATAACCGGATGTGCAGGGTGTTCGACGCCTTTTTCGTGGGGCGCTACCGCCGCCGGGGCACCCGGTTCCTGACCAAGAGCGAGCTGGCCCGGAAGTTCCTGCTGGAAAAGCGGCTCTCGCCGGAGCAGGTGACGACGGTGGGCGTCGGCATCGACGCCGAGCTTCTGCGCGACCTGCTGCTGTTCTGGTCTGCCAAGGAGCAGAAGATGGTCACGCTGCAGGAGTACGTCGAGAAGATGCCCGCCGAGCAGAAGTACATCTATTTTGCCGCCGGCGACTCCACCGACCGTCTGGCCAAGCTGCCCGCCGCCGAGCTGGTCATGGACAAAGGCTATGATGTCCTGCTGCTGACCGAGGATGTGGACGAGTTCTGCCTGCAGATCATGCGCACCTATCCCCGCAAGGATGCCGAGGGCAAGGACGGCACCGTGGAGTTCAAGAATGTCAACAGCGGCGACCTCGGCCTCGAGACCGAGGACGAGAAGAAGGCCGCCGAGGAGGCCAACACTGCCAACAAGGCCCTGTTCGACGCCATGAAGGACGCTCTGGACGGCAAGGTCAAGGAGGTCAAGGTCTCCACCCGCCTGAAGGATCACCCCGTCTGCCTGTCTGCCGACGGCCCGCTGTCCATCGAGATGGAGAAGGTCCTCTCCAAGCAGCCCGGCAGCGAGGGCGTCAAGAGCGACAAAGTTCTGGAGCTGAACGTCAACCACCCCGTCTTTGCTGTGCTGAAAGCCGCACAGGAGGCCGGCGATACCGACAAGCTCAAGAAGTACAGCGCCCTGCTCTACGCACAGGCACAGCTCATCGAGGGCCTGCCCGTGGATGACCCCGCCGCCTATGCCGAGGCCGTGTGCAGCCTGATGCAGTAATACGTTTCCGGCCGGAGGGCTTTGCTCCCTTGCTCTCCGCCCGACATCATACTCTCTTCCCTTACTATCCTTTCACCGAAGTGCCGCGTTCCGCCCTGCCGACGGAACGCGGCCTTTATTTTTTCTCCATATCATCCCTCCGCCTCCGTCGGGGCGCAGCGGGCAGAGGTTTTTGTGCAGTTACACAATGCTTTTTCGGTTTCGAAAAAACTTTTGTCTCAGTTGCATTTTATCCCGGAGCTTCGCTCCGTTCCCCCGTCGGGCAGCCCCAGCAGGGCTTTTTTGCAACTTTTCATTCAGATGCAACAATAAGGCATGGTTTTTTGGGGGCAAATCCTTTACTATAGGGATAGAAGCGGGTGGTTCCCGCACCACCCGGAAGTAAAACGTATCTGTCTGTCAGGAGGAAGATTCCATGATGAAGTCCATTCCCGTATGGAAGCAGGAGCTGTCCGGCGGCGTCCACGCCGCGCGCCTCGCCTCCCTGTATTGCTGTTCTCCCGCCGAGACGGCCTCCGAAGCCGCCCGT
>OJOJ01000677.1_pt1 | contig 10318 bp, 9 predicted proteins | sample 1598041 | NCBI WGS metagenome assembly OJOJ01 (sample SAMN01915218, study PRJEB22387) | human gut metagenome | isolation source: stool | host: Homo sapiens | place: USA
CAATGCTGCTTGCGGCCGATGTCGGAAACACCAATGTCAAGCTCGGCATTTTTGACGGAGATAATTTAGTTGGTGCGATTAGAGTTGTAGATAAAAAAGATGGAAGGAGAAAAAGAGTAGCACCTGTTTTTGTTATGAAAGAATTTAGAAATAAAGGGTTGGCACAAAAAGCATTTGAAGAAGTCGAAAAAATTCATGGACATGATAATTGGAAACTTGACACCATTCTTCAAGAAGAAGGAAATTGTTATTTATATGAGAAGTTGGGATATAAAAGGACAGGATTGGTTGAAAATATAAATGATAAAATGGATATTGTTTATTACGAAAAGAATTAAACAACTTTCAGTTTTCAAATGAAGGGAGGTGCGCCGAATGTCCGAAGAACGCTTCTGGAATACCGATGAATATGCCAGTACAGCTAAGTAAATTAGTTCCTTATCACAGTTAATCCTTGAAAAATGCGCATTTTGCGCTTGACAAAGCGGCACGTTTATTGTACAATAGTGGATGGCATCAATAGCTCCGCTTGCCCCGGAAACTATTGAAACACCCGCGGAGGACATGCGACCATCATGCCGTGCCGCACACACATAGAGAACCATCACTTAGGGAGGAAAAACCTTTGAAGACGTTCATGCCGAAAGCGGCTGACATTACCCGTCAGTGGTATGTTGTCGATGCCGAGGGTCAGGTGTTTGGCCGTGTGGCCAGCCAGGTCGCGAACATCCTTCGCGGCAAGAATAAGCCGATTTACACCCCCAATGTGGATACCGGCGATTATGTCATTATCATCAATGCGGATAAGATCGTCATGACCGGCAAGAAGCTGGATCAGAAGATTTATTATCATCACACCGGCTATGTCGGCGGCCTGAAGGAAACCAAGTACCGCAAGCTGCTGGCTGAGAAGCCTGAATTTGCAATCCGCCGTGCTGTCGTGGGTATGATGCCCAAGGGACCGCTGGGTCGCCAGATGGCCAAGAAGCTCAAGGTCTACGCTGGCCCGAATCATGACCATGCGGCGCAGAAGCCCGTGAAGTTTGACCTCGTGTAAGGCGGAAAGGAGAAAAACAAATGGCTAAGGTTGATTACAGCGCTGTTGGCCGCCGCAAGAAGGCTGTTGCCCGCGTCCGCTTGGTCGCCGGTGATGGCAAAGTGACCATCAACAAGCGTGATATTGATAACTACTTCGGTCTGGAGACCCTCAAGATGACCGTTCGTCAGCCCTTGACGCTGACCAGCACGACCTCTTTCGACGTGCTGGTGAATGTCTGCGGCGGCGGTGTGTCCGGTCAGGCCGGCGCAATTCGTCACGGCATCTCTCGTGCCCTGTGCAAGGCTGATCCGGAACTGCGTGCTGCCTTGAAGAAGGCTGGCTTTCTCACCCGCGATCCTCGTATGAAGGAACGTAAGAAGTACGGCTTGAAGGCTGCTCGTCGCGCGCCCCAGTTCAGCAAGCGCTGATCGAGACTTCAAAATGCCAAAAACCCTGGAAACGCAACGGTTTCCGGGGCTTTTCTTTTTTGATTCTGCTGTTTCCTTTTGAGAAAATTTGATACTCTCTATCCCATTTTTAATGGGTTAACCATAGGGGAAAACCGGGTTTGGAGCGATGAATGGGTTAAAAAAATAGGGGAAAATCTCCCTCCATTCCGAGCTCTGCGAGGCGCATCTATAGAGACAATTTTCCCTCCCGGTATCTTTGTTTTACTTTGAATCCTTTTGGCGAAGTTTATTCCCGTTTATACCATATACGGATGGTTGAGACCCAGTTACCCATTGTGGTAGCTGGGCCTTTTTTGTTTTCTGATATTCCAATGATGAATGCTCGAAGGAGGAGACCGTGAAAAAATTTTTTAGAAATTTCTCCAGATGCTTAATTTTTGCCCTTTCCCGTGATCTACCACTTGAGGGGCAAATAACCTCTCACCTGTTCCTTGACAATCGAATACACATTCAACAGGTACATTCCTGATCGGGGCGTAAGCTCCAGTCGGATGAAGGTGCGCCACGAACTTCCTGCCCATAAGGGTTATCACGGAAAGCAAGGTTGGTAGCGATTCCGAACCATTCTGAAATATCCGCTTGCTACGGATAAGGCGATGAAACGATTCAGGGACAATGATACTTCCCTATGGGGTTGGCGGAGTACCCGGCAGAGGTGAAATTCCTATGAGTTTGGTCAGCAACCGAACGCCTGTTGATTTCCTTTTCTACATTTTGGGTTCGAGGAAAAATGAAATGCAGCGACGAAAGCACCAAAAGGTATTTTGAGGCTTTCGGGGATCAGAAATGATTCAAATAAAGAGAAAGGAGGAAAACCCCATGGAAAACTGTAAGGTGATCGCCATCACAAATCAGAAGGGCGGCGTCGGCAAAACGACGACCGCAGTCAATCTCGGCGTGGGACTTGCAAGCTCTGGGAAACGGGTTCTGTTGGTGGATGCTGATCCGCAGGGCAGCTTAACCGTGAACCTCGGCGTAAAGAACCCCGATGAGCTGGAAGTGTCGCTGTCTTCCCTTATGCAGTCGGTCATTGATAATGAGCCGCTTGCGGAGGGTGCAATTATCCGGCACCAGGAAGGTGTGGATTTGCTTCCCTCGAACATTGAGCTCTTCGGTATGAAACAGGTCTGTTCAATGTCATGAGCCGCGAGTATGTTCTGAAGAATGCCATCGACGGCATGAGAAAGAGCTACGACTACATTCTGATTGACTGTAAGGGGAGTGAAATCGGCATCTCTTTTGAAAGAAGAAACCGGTGATGGACAAGCCCAAGTATACTGCTATATTCGCCTTACCGAGTTCATTCCGAAGCTTCTGGATTTGGTTGACGAGGGGCGTATTGCGTTCAGACCGGTGGTGGAGCTTTCGTACCTGCAAAAGGAGGAGCAGAATGCCCTGCTGGAGCAAATCGCCTACGCAGATGCCACGCCGTCCCTTGCCCAAGCCATTAAGCTGAAGCGGTTCTCTCAGGACGGAAAGCTGAATAACGAGGTCATCGAGTCGATTATGAGCGAGGAAAAGCCGAACCAGAGGGAGAAAATCAACATTTGAGTCGGCATAAGCATCAACAAGTCAATACGCCGAAATGAGCATCGTGGAAGCACGGTGCTTTTTTCATGCCTTGAAGGAGGACAGAACGAATGAAGAAGATTTTCAAAAGAGGAATGTCGGGACTGCTTGCAGTCCTCATGGCATTCACCGTGATTGCGGGTTTTGGCACGACCACGGCCTTCGCCGCAAGCGAAACAGCGGAGTCCTATATGATTTCCTTCCCCCGTGACGGGGACGCTGCTCAGATTTACTCCGAGGACGCATGGGGACACTCCGCGAAAAACTATATGAACGGCTGGGCAACAGGCTCCAGCAACTACACCACACTGCATGGATTCCTTTGACGGGAAGGTGTGCCACTGCATCGAGCCGGGCCTTTCCCGAAATGTCGGCGATACCTACCACGGCTTCGGTGAGGATTTTTGGGATAACTATCCCAGCCAGTACAACAACACCATCGAGCCGGATGACATTAAGCTGCTGCTGGGGCGTATCATGCAGTATGGCTATCAGGGCAACCTTTCCACCTCCTGGAGATCGCAGAACGATTCCGATGCGGATAAGCTGGCCCACGCCTTTGCTACCCAGCTGCTCGTTTGGGAAACGGTTGTGGGCGAGCGCGATGCAGACTTTGACCATGTGAGCACCGGCGGCTATGACGCGATCCTGTCGCTGGTTTCTCCCAATCACCCGCTGTATAGCCGAATCATGGACTATTACGACAGCATCGAGTACAGCGTGCAGAGCCATGCCGTTTGCCCGAGCTTTATGAGCAGAAGCAGCGGCGGCGCAAAGACGATTGAGCTTGCGTGGGATGGCAGTCAGTACATTGCCGAGCTCACGGATACCAACCGCGTGCTGTCACAGTTTACCTTCTCCGCCAGTGAGACGGGCTTTCATTTCAGCGTGTCGGGCAATACGCTTACCATCACCACCGATACGGCTCCCGGCGGCAATGTGACGATCTCCGCAACTCGAAGCGCTTCCCGCTGCGGCGTTCTTGTTTGGACGGACTATAAGTACGGCCCCAACGGCGGCGTTCAGGATACCATCACCTATACGGCCTCCGTCAGCGACCCCGTAAAAGCGTTTGTCAAGCTGAAGGTCAGCTATGGAGGCGCTAAAATTATCAAGACCAGCGAGGACAGCAAGGTGGAAGGCATTACCTTCACCATCACCGGCGAGGGCGTCAATCAGACCGTTACCACCGACCGGAACGGTGAAATTCGCATCGATAATCTGATGCCCGGCATTTATACCGTCACCGAGCAGAGCTATGACAAGTATGTGCCCCAGGAAAGCCACCGTGTCACCGTGCTTGCCGGGCAGACGGCGACGGTTTCCTTCAACAATGTGCTCCGTCGCGGCGATCTGACCGTGACCAAGACCTCCGAGGATGGGCTGAACCAGGGTGTGAAGTTCCACCTTTTTGGAACCTCTCTCAGTGACCTGCCTGTGGATGAATTGCTGTCACCGATGAAAACGGTGTGGCGACTTTCAAGGCTGTGCTTATCGGCACCGGCTACACACTGGAGGAGATGGACACCGCCATTCGCTATGTGGTTCCCAACAGCCAGAGCGCCGCAGTGGAATGGAACAGTGTAACCAATAAGAGCTTTTCCAACATCCTCAAGAAATTCAATGTCACCGTCACCAAGAGCGACTGTGAGAGCGGAATGGCGCAGGGCGACGCTTCGCTTGCCGGTGCTGCCTACGGCATCTATAAGGGCGATCAGCTTGTGGATACCTACTACACCGACGAGAACGGCCAGTTCACCACCGGCTATTATGTCTGCGGCAACGACTGGACGATTCGTGAGATCACCCCCTCCGAGGGCTATCTGCTGGACAGCACCGTTTATCCTGTCGGCGCAGAGGCGGCCAATTACACTGTTGAGCTGAACGCTGCGCCTGCCGTGGCTGTGAGCGAGCAGGTGCAGAAGGGCAATATCGCCATCATCAAGCACTCGGATAACGGTGATACGCAGATCGAAACTCCCGAAGAGGGCGCAGTATTCGCCGTCTATCTGAAAGCCGCAGGCAGCTATGAAGCGGCAAAGGATACGAAGCGGGACTATCTGACCTGCGATGAAAACGGCTTTGCCCAGAGCAAGGACCTGCCCTATGGCGTGTATACCGTCCATCAGATCTCCGGCTGGGAGGGCCGTGAGCTGATGAGCGACTTTGATGTGTTTATTGCCAAGAACGGCGAAACCTACCGCTACCTCATCAACAACGTCAACTTCGAGTCCTTCATTAAGGCCATCAAGGTAGACGCGGAGACCGGCAATACCATTCCCTATGCAGGTGCGGGCTTCCAGATCTTCCGTCCGGATGGCTCCAAGGTGGAAATGACCTTTACCTATCCGGAGGTTACCACCATCGACACCTTCTACACCAATGACGCCGGCATGCTCATCACGCCGGAGAAGCTGGAGTTTGGCAAGGGCTACTCCCTCAAGGAGGTCTCCGCTCCTTACGGCTATGTGCTCAGTCATGAGGCGGTCAAGTTCGATGTGACCGAAGAGAATTCCACCGAGGAAAGCGGCGTGACAATCGTTGCAGTGAAGCTGGGCAATTACGCGCAGAAGGGCATTATCAAGATTTCCAAAACCGGCGAGGTGTTTGCCTCTGTTACGGCGGCGGACGGAGTCTACCAGCCGGTCTATACGGTGCAGGGTCTTGCAGGAGCAACCTATGAGATCAAGGCCGCGGCGGACATCTACACCCCGGATGGTACGCTGCGCTGTAGTGCCGGCGAGGTGGTGGATACGGAGACCACCGGCGCAGATGGCATGGCGGAGAGCAAGCCGCTGTATCTGGGAAAATACGAAATCACCGAGATGAAAGCCCCCGACGGGATGGTCATTAACAAGGACGCCCATACCGCAGAGCTTGTCTACGCCGGCCAGGAGATTGAGATCACCGAAACCGCTGCCAGCTTCTGCAATGACAGACAGAAGGCGCGGATTTCTCTTTCCAAGGTACTGGAGCAGAACAAGCAGTTCGGTATCGGCATGAATAACGAGCTTTCCGCCGTGACCTTCGGCTTCTATGCCGCCGAGGAGCTTACCGCAGCAGACGGCTCTGTCATTCCTGCGGACGGACTGATTGAGATTCTGTCCCTTGACGAAAACGGGAAAGCCGTGCTCAAGAGCGATGTCCCCTTCGGCAGCTACTATGTCAGAGAAATCAGCACCGACAGCCACTATATGCTCTCCGATGAGAAGTACCCTGTGACCTTCGCCTATGCCGGTCAGGAAATCCCCGTTGTGGAGCTTGCCGTCAATGATGGAAAGAGCATTACCAACGAGATGATCTACGGAGAGATCTACGGCATGAAGAAGGATGAGGACGGCAAGGCGCTGGCCGGAGCTACCATCGGGCTGTTCCTCACAGACGGCACCGAGCCTATCCTGACCACCGTTTCCGCAGAGGACGGCAGCTTCTCCTTCGCGGACATCCCTTATGGCGAGTATGTGGTGCGTGAAATCACCGAACCGGAGGGCTATGTAATGGATGATACGCCTTATACCGTGAAGGTAGATCAGAACGGTGCTGGGGTAGAGATCGAGATCACCAACAAGCTCATTCGCGGCAGCGTTCAGCTGACCAAGGTGGATAAGGACTATCCCGACCACCATCTGAGCGGCGCGGTCTTTGAGGTGTACCGTGACGGAAAGCTCGTGGATCAGATGGAGGAGCTGTCCGATGGCGTTTACAAGCTGGATGATTTGCCCTAAGGGTTTTCCTTCCCCTTTAATTTCAATCCACGCTCCCCGCACGGGGAGCGACTTGTCCCGGCATGGACTTGCTTGACTTCTGCGGCATTTCAATCCACGCTCCCCGCACGGGGAGCGACATGTCTCCGAGTGCAAGAGGCTGTCAGACAAACGTATTTCAATCCACGCTCCCCGCACGGGGAGCGACGTTTTCGCGCAGGATGTTGAGTTTTTGGACAGCGCATTTCAATCCACGTTCCCCGCACGGGGAGCGACAGCTTGCTTTGCGTAAGCAAGCAATTCGCGCATGATATTTCAATCCACGCTCCCCGCACAGGGAGCGACGACAACCTGCAAAGCGTCTGCGTGATCTGCCACATTTCAATCCACGCTCCCCGCACGGGGAGCGACCTTGCCTATGAGCGATTTGTGCGTGACCTGATGCACATTTCAATCCACGCTCCCCGCACGGGGAGCGACGCAGCGCGACCATTATTGGTGCCAACGATGCCAATTTCAATCCACGCTCCTCGCACGGGGAGCGACCTGCTTCGTAATTTGAGAGCGTTGTGCGAGAAATGATTTCAATCCACGCTCCCCGCACGGGGAGCGACGAGGCGTTCGACGCCTACAAGCAGCAGGTGGAAACGATTTCAATCCACGCTCCCCGCACGGGGAGCGACCATGTCCCGGCGGCAATGCCGCCCGTTAAAGGTATTTCAATCCACGCTCCCCGCACGGGGAGCGACTGCTCCTGCCGGATGCTCCGGCGGTAGCGGATGGTATTTCAATCCACGCTCCCCGCACGGGGAGCGACACCCTTCCGGGAAGCCAATGAGCTGGACGTGCTGACATTTCAATCCACGCTCCCCGCACGGGGAGCGACCAACCTCAAGCTGGGCTATGGCGGCACACAAAAGATTTCAATCCACGCTCCCCGCACGGGGAGCAACAGGACAAGCAGCAGCATATTTCCGGGACGACCGCATTTCAATCCACGCTCCCCGCACGGGGAGCGACGAAAAGTGCTTGCGAACTGGGACAACGACCTTATTATTTCAATCCACGCTCCCCGCACGGGGAGCGACCGAAACATGGCAGTACGCGCATACCCGGAGAAGATATTTCAATCCACGCTCCCTGCACGGGGAGCGACACGGAGCGCGACACGCTCAAGCAGCAGCTTGACATTTCAATCCACGCTCCCTGCACGGGGAGCGACCGTATGCCGCGCGCCAAACCGCGCTGGAACTGCTGATTTCAATCCACGCTCCCTGCACGGGGAGCGACGCAACGCTTCCCCATGCGTATAGACAACCGAGATTTCAATCCACGCTCCCTGCACGGGGAGCGACTTTTCACGAGCTTGTCGTCGTCCAGTTCGTCAAATTTCAATCCACGCTCCCTGCACGGGGAGCGACTTCTCCTGCTGACGGATGGCAGCTTCCAGCTCGGATTTCAATCCACGCTCCCTGCACGGGGAGCGACGCCCAGCTTGTACGCGCCGATGGACACCTGACCATTTCAATCCACGCTCCCTGCACGGGGAGCGACTGGTACAAATGTACAAATGCAGAGTGTGAAAGCAATTTCAATCCACGCTCCCTGCACGGGGAGCGACTATGTTGAGCCTTCCGGTCTTGCTGTACACACAAATTTCAATCCACGCTCCCCGCACGGGGAGCGACCCGCAGGGTCGCCGCCCGCGATGGTCAGCGCATCATATTTCAATCCACGCTCCCCGCACGGGGAGCGACACAGCTCCGCACCAGCAAACACGTCGCCACCCGGCATTTCAATCCACGCTCCCCGCACGGGGAGCGACTATACCGCATTGCTGCCTCCTTCCTCGCAATGGATTTCAATCCACGCTCCCCGCACGGGGAGCGACGTGTGCGACAGCGTTCTCAATAGTGTTGACAGTTTATTTCAATCCACGCTCCCCGCACGGGGAGCGACGTTCGGAATCTTGCGTTGCGTAGCGGATTTGAAATCATTTCAATCCACGCTCCCCGCACGGGGAGCGACCGCCGGGGCGGGCATTTTTCAGCCCGCCCGGATATTTCAATCCACGCTCCCCGCACGGGGAGCGACGATGAGGAAAAATTGTTACTGCTGGAACTGCTTCATTTCAATCCACGCTCCCCGCACGGGGAGCGACATCATCGACGCGCTGACTGCCCGATAAGGTTTGATTTCAATCCACGCTCCCCGCACGGGGAGCGACGATGTAGAATACCGGGCATTCCTTGCCGCGCTTTATTTCAATCCACGCTCCCCGCACGGGGAGCGACATGGTACAATATTATAGTGAGAGGATGGTGTGTTATTTCAATCCACGCTCCCCGCACGGGGAGCGACGACGTGGATGGTGCTGTGGATGTTGTTCACCTTGCAATTTCAATCCACGCTCCCCGCACGGGGAGCGACCTCCGGCGAAATTTCCTGCATCGACTTGTACAGAGGATTTCAATCCACGCTCCCCGCACGGGGAGCGACCCGTCGCCGTCTGGACGATTGAGCCGCAGGATGAGCATTTCAATCCACGCTCCCCGCACGGGGAGCGACCTCGTTGCCTGCTACACGGACATCGAGCGAGAGCTATTTCAATCCACGCTCCCCGCACGGGGAGCGACGTACCAGCGGCCGTCATCCTTGCGGACATCCGGCTATTTCAATCCACGCTCCCCGCACGGGGAGCGACGAGCGCCCGCAACCAGCGGACGCCCACGGGAGCCATTTCAATCCACGCTCCCCGCACGGGGAGCGACCGGCTGTTCGCCCGGTCAGATGCCGGGCTTGATATTTCAATCCACGCTCCCCGCACGGGGAGCGACACGGCAACGCCGACGAAATGACGGCGGCAAGCAGGGATTTCAATCCACGCTCCCCGCACGGGGAGCGACGCGGGGACAGCAAAGTGCCGGACTGCTCGTCCATTATTTCAATCCACGCTCCCCGCACGGGGAGCGACCCCTGCAATGCTTTCGGCTCGGCCAAGGGCGGCATTTCAATCCACGCTCCCCGCACGGGGAGCGACGCTTTTCGCGCTTTCTTCCACGCTTCGCTGTGATAATTTCAATCCACGCTCCCCGCACGGGGAGCGACCATCCAGCTCTTCGCAGAGCTTCCGAATCCCTTCCAATTTCAATCCACGCTCCCCGCACGGGGAGCGACGACGGGAGCAGACGGCATTTTGAAAAGCGTGGAAATTTCAATCCACGCTCCCCGCACGGGGAGCGACGCGCGGACGTGAAGCTAACACTAAAGCAATGCTCATTTCAATCCACGCTCCCCGCACGGGGAGCGACGCTTATTCGTTGGGTTTGCTGCCGAGGATTCTTTCATTTCAATCCACGCTCCCCGCACGGGGAGCGACTGCGGCGGGTCAGGCTTCCTTGCGCGGGTAGAGCTTATTTCAATCCACGCTCCCCGCACGGGGAGCGACGCTGTTGGAAGGGAACCCCGGAAAACAGAAACTATTTCAATCCACGCTCCCCGCACGGGGAGCGACGTATTTGCTGACGCGCATGGTC
>OJOJ01000678.1_pt1 | contig 10316 bp, 13 predicted proteins | sample 1598041 | NCBI WGS metagenome assembly OJOJ01 (sample SAMN01915218, study PRJEB22387) | human gut metagenome | isolation source: stool | host: Homo sapiens | place: USA
CCTGTCTCCACGTCCATCGCGTAGCAGCAATCATAGTCGTAATTCTCGCCGCCATAGGCGACATAATAGACCGTGCCGTCATAGTAATTGAAATAATCGCCGATGGGGCCCTGATGCAGGGCAGTGATCTCCTTCGTTTCGGGGTCAAGATGGCAGTAATCGCACATATCGTCCCAGAAATATATGCCTGTGTCGTCTGCGCTGAAAAATGCCGCATTGTATTTCCCTTCGAATAGAATCTCGCGCTCCTTTGCTTTGGTACCGTATGCGTACAGCGTTCCGCTTCTGAAATCATACAGATACAGCTTACCCTCATAGTACGTGGTCGGCGCACAGCTCTCGTACAGAAGCGTTTGTGCGCTGCCATCCAGTTCCGCATGAAAGGTTCGCATGACGTTGTTCTCATCGCGGCAATCAAAATAAATGCCGCTTTCCGCTACAAGGAACGTATAGCAATAACCATCCACGAGCTTTTCTGCTTCACTTCCATCCGTGCGCACACGCCAGAGAGAAAACCCATCCCGGAAGTTTGAAAAATAGACCCAGTCACCCAGTACATTGATGCTGCTGGGCGCATAGTCCTCTGGCGGCAGCAGCTGCGTCTGTTCGCTGCCGTCCGTGCGCGCCCGGTAAAGGCCCCAGTCAGATTCGCTGCGGTAATAGACCCACTCGCCGTCTCCGGCCATCAGCCCGCCCTGCCCGATGTTCGCACCGGCAAAGCCCAGCCGCTCCGTGTGTACTTCGGCGGTCTTCCACTGATCCGCACCGTCTTCCTCGCCGTAGATTTTCCGAACTCCCTGTAGACGAGGCTCCCGCGTCAAGTCATTATAGGAGGACTGCGAATCCTGCGATTCGGCTTCACACGGCGTTTCCTCTGCCTGTACTGCGGGCAGAGCCTCCGGCGTTTTCTGACAGCCCGATAAAAGAAGGGCGATACAGAGCGTCAAAAAGAGAATCTGCTTTTTCATTGCGCGTGCTCCGTTTCTGCTGCGTCCAAAATGGCTTTTAACTCCTGAATCTCCTGTTCGGACAGCGCACCGCGGTCGACCAGATTCGAGACCATCATTCCCACGCTGCCGCCGTAGACCTTGGACAGAAACGATTCCGTTTCCTCCGGCTCGACATCAGAATAGGTGATCGCAGCGCTGTATTTCTGAAATTTTCCGCTGTCGTCCATCGTGACCGCGCCTTTGGCAATCAAACGCTTGAGCATCATAAAGATCGTCGCCCGGCTCCAACCAGTGTCCGCGTCCAAAGCAGTCACCAGTTCCGCCAACGTTTGCGGCTGCCCCGCCCAGAGCATTTTCATCAGTTTCCATTCGCCGTCAGACAGTTTGAGATGTTCCATTGCATACCACCCCTATTGCAAATATTAACGCACGTTATATTTGGAGAATATCATGAATGATAACGTTTGTCAATATTATTTATCAGAGTCAAAAACTGCGCCGCAGGAAACAAAGAATAGAAATTTCCAGCACACGCGAAAGCGGCAAAAAATATTCCGATCTTCCGAAAAAATCAGTAGACTTTGTGCCTGTTCTGTGGTAGTTGTTTGTGCTAGTAAAACGAAGGAGGTACGAGCATGGCAAAGAAACGAGCGAACGGGGAAGGCAACATCCGAAAACGAAAGGACGGGCGCTGGGAAGGGCGCTACACTGCCGGATACGATGAAAAGACAGGGAAACGGCTGATCAAGAACGTCCTTGGTAAGACACAGGCAGAAGTGAAAGAAAAGCTGGCAAAGGCAGTCGCGGAAGCGGAAAGCGTCGATGTACGGAGAGCAGACGAGTACACGCTCGGCACATGGCTGCAAACGTGGTATGAACTCTACGCGAAGCCACATCTGAGATTTTCCACTGCCGAGTATTACCGGCGCGGCATCGAATTGCATATCACGCCGCGCATCGGGGACATTCCCCTCAAAAAGCTGACCGGGCGAGACTTGCAAGGACTCTACAAGGACTTGCAGGAGCATGGTCGGCTGCGGGAAGCACAGAAAGGAAAGCAGCCGGGACTGAGCGACTCGACGATTCGTGGCATCCACACGATGCTGCACAACGCACTCGACCGGGCAGTCAAGGAACGCCTGATTGTGCGCAATCCGGCAGATGACTGCATTCCGCCCAAAATCCCGAAGCACGAAATGAAGATCCTGCCGCCAGAACAAATCAAGTCTTACCTAACCGCAGCAGAGCAGCGCAGCGTCCTGCCGATGTTCTATCTGGAACTCATCAGCGGGTTACGCAAGGGTGAGCTGGTTGCGCTCCAATGGTCGGATTTGGACGTTGAAAGCAAGACGATTTCCGTCAGCAAGCAGGTCGGACTAAACAACGCAGGCGAACCCGATATCACACGCCCGAAAACGGAAAATTCAATTCGCAAAATCTCGATTCCACAGGATGCCGTCGATCTGCTGGTCGCAGAACACCAAAAGCATCCCGGCAGCCCATGGATGTTCCCGTCACCCAAGACAGGCGAAATGTACCACCCCGATTCGGTGGTCAACATCCACAAGAAGATTTTGAAGGACGCAGGACTGGAACACCTGAGATTTCATGACTTGCGACACACATTCGCGACCTTGGCACTACAAAACGGCGTGGACGTGAAAACTGTATCGAGTATGCTCGGCCACTTCGACGCGGGATTCACGCTAAGAACCTACACCCACGTCACACGCCAGATGCAGGAAAGCGCAGCCGAAAAGATGGGCAATTTCATGGCACAAGTGATGTGAACAAGCAGCAAAAAACACAGAGCGTCGGAGAGGATACCAAGCATATCCTCTCCGACGCTCTCTGGACATTTCGCCGTGTGGGTCACGGTGTGGGTCAGGCGGTTTTGACACCTGAAAATTCGAACAAATAAAAGAGAAAACCGGCGAAAATCTTACGATTTTCACCGGTTTCTGGAGCTAGTGGCCGGACTTGAACCGGCGACCTGCTGATTACGAAGAGTAGAAAACCTATAAAAATAATGATTTTTAGACGTTTTCAGCACTTTCTGCTCGGAAATCAATGCTCTTTGCCCCTCTTGTTTCCACTGTTTCCATCCGCTCGTTTCGCCGTGTGGGTCAGCGTGTGGGTCAAGGGGAAAATAGCCCACTCAAAAACTGCGCCGCAGTAATCAAAGAATAGCGGGGTTAAAGCAAGTGCATTTCAAATTGTGATTCTTCCTGTGGCAGTTCATCTCCAAATGCATGATCATCCAATGTTTTCATACAAAGTGTTTCAACTGTGCCCACAACAGTATCCCAGGTAATCCCGGCAGCATAGTCGAAATCTGTTTGATATTTCATCCATTGCGCGCGCATTGCACCGCTCTGGCGGACTTCATTAAGAATAGATGCATATGTATGAAGCAGATCCTCGTGTCCGCGCTTTCGACAGGTTGCAAGCAACGCATAGCGCAGTGCATCAGGTGTTACGACGAAATCCTCTCTTTGCAGGATATACACATCATAGAAATCACGCAGCCGTGTATTTGCTTCCCCGCGTGAAAGGATCGTTTCCAGCTTTTCAGCGAGAACTGTCTCAGGTGGATATGCCAACAAGGGGATTGTTCGGTTTTCAAACATCAGCTGGTACAAAACGATATTTCACAAGGGGTAATGACATCGCCGGTGGAAATATCGATCTTCAAGGGAATCCTCGTTTTGTCCAGATACGCATCAAGCGAGAGCCGCACACCCTGGTACTCCGAATCTTCCATAATTTCTTCTGTTTTCTTGATTACAAAGCTGATTTTGTCGTCAATTTCCACATCGGCGATCTGTCGGACGATCTGCTCGGCGCTTTCGCAATTCAAAGGGTAGTTGCGCAGGGTGGTGTCAATGTCCATCGTCGCACGGCTGTCGATCCCGACCATTGCGGAAATCAACATACCACCCTTTAAAATAAAACAGTTTCTATACTTAGATGCAGAAAGCCGCTCCAAAAATCGCTCCATCGCATAGTTCCGAAGAAACAGCATGGATCTTGCGCTGTCTCCATGCGCACGGTTTCCAACCAGATCTTTCAATTGCTTAGATGTCGTGATCATTCAGAACAGCACCCCCATTTTCTCACGAAGCTTTTTCTCTACACGAAGCGCTGCTGCGTAACGAATCAGCTTCGCGTAATTCTTATCCCCTCGTTTTGTGTACTCTCTGACTGCATAATTGAACGCCGACACATCCATCGTCTCGCTGCGCCGAATCACGTCGCAGATCGTGCGTTCCAGGTCGTAGGCGTGAACCAGATGACCACCAAAAGAAGGGATCTCAATTAAACCAAGTGTGTACCACTCCGGTTTCACGTAGTAGACTTTCACGCCTTTCCGAGTCAGTCCGGTGCTGTTGTAACTCGCAGGAACGGTCACTGTCAAGGGAATCGGTTCATATTCGCTGAGATCGTGCAGATAAAGCGCCGCCTCGTGCGAAAAAACAGCGCGTGGAAACTGTGCCTGCAATAAGTACAGTTCGTCCGTTAGCATATCCGCAGACACATAGATGCCGTGTGCGGCTTTTTCTAATTTCGCAGAATTGACGTATTCGTAAAACTGAGATTTTGTAATACCGCGAGCCAACGCATCTGACGTTCGCAGAATTCCGTTCCGCTCATGCAGCAAATCGTCGAGTGTCTCAAAACACATATCTGTCACCAACTTTCATGCTGATATTATAACCATAAATCAGCGTGAAAGTCAAATCGAAGTTAAGCGTCTTTCAAAAAAGGCGAACAACAAAATGCGATCCCCGCACCGTCGCGCCCGCGTCGGCGGTTTGTGCGGCTTTCGCGGCACAGCCGAGGCGCGTGCCAACCGGAAGCAAAAAAACCGGACATTGCGCCAACGTGCGGGAGCGCTGCGGAAATGGCAAACGCAGAAGAAGGAGGGCTAGCAACCTCCCAACAAATAATTTCCAAAACCAGTATAACTCGAAGTGCAGCTGAATGCAAGCTGCTGACTTGATGCCGCTGTCCGTTTGGACGGTGGCTATTTTTTGCCATCGAAAAAATTTTCAAAACAGGCTGTTCAAAACGCAATTTTCTGTCGGATTAAATAGAAGGACTTTTTCGGAGGAACGCGAACAGGCAGCGCAGGCGCGGAAATGTAAATGATCTGTGAATTTTCTCGAAAAGGCTTCTAAAAATCGCGTTCCCGTGGCCTATGCAGTGAGGGGATTTTTTCGAGGGACACCGCTCAAAACGCAAATTCCTGTCGGATCAAATAGAGGGTGTTATTGCTGGGCGTAAAACATCTTCCCATCTGAATAAAAAAGTTTGCGGAGGAGGGTATCAAAAACGACTTTTTGTGTCGGATTAAATAGGGGGTGTTTTTCAGAAAGACAAAATCAATCGAAGAGACAAACACGAACAAAGGAGGACAACATGAAAGAATCAAGCTACAAGAATTATGACGAACTGCCGCTGTTCCTGAACGCGGCGACAGTAGCGAAAGTGCTGGGCATTGCGCCGTCCAGCAGCTACGAACTGATGCACGAAAAAGATTTCCCCGCGCTGCGAATCGGGAATCGGATCGTCGTTCCGAAAGAAGCGTTCATCCGCTGGGTAGAGCAGCACACGGGAGGGGCAGAGTGAAGCGCAGTCTCTGGCCGACACGCGATTCGGTCAAGGACTACTTCCCACTGCCGAAGGAGATTTTCTCGCTGGGTCTGAGCGCAGCGGAAATCGCGATCTACGCCTACCTGCTGTTCTGCGAGGATCGCCAAACGTTCCAATGCTGGCCAAGCTACCGAAAAATCGGTGATGCGGTTGGGTTGAGTCCGAACACGATTCGTAAGCATATCCGCTCACTCGAAGAACACGGCCTGCTCGTCACAGAGCCGACGCAAGTTACAACAAAGGATGGTCGCAAGCGAAATGGCAATCTACGCTTCACCATCCGACCAATTCAATTCGCGCTCCAACAGGACTATGACCGGCAGATGCAGAAGCTGGATGAGGACATGGCAAGGAGGAAATATGCCGATTTTATTGAAAATACAGGTTGAACGCACAGCCAAAACACGGCTACCACGCCGTCGCGCCCGTGTCGGCGGTTTGTGCGGCTTTCGCAGCTCAGCCGAGCGCGTACTCGCCCAGCACCAGAAAAACGGACGTTGCGCCAACGTGCGGGAGCATTGCGGGCACGGAAAACGAAGAAAAAGAACGGCTGCAGGCGAATTTTGGCAGAGGAAGAAGCCGCAAGCGGCGAAGCAGGACAAAGCCGCGGGGTCGTGCGCGCCCCGCGGCGGTCACATCTGCCCGCGGTGCGGGCAGTTTCGGGGATTTACGAGGGCGTTCCAAACACAGCGAAAAACAGCTGGAGGGCGTTGCGGAATGAAAAAAGCCCGCCGTTTCAAGGGAAACAGAGGGGTTCCAACGAAAAACACGAGGTGAATACAGAAAAATGGTAAAAGGAAAAGAAAAATTTGCACTCTGGATCACGCCGGAGTGTAAGCAGCTCGTCGATGACTGTTATGCGGACGATCAATGCCAGAGCCGCAGCGAGTACATTGAAAAGGCAATCTTATTTTATACCGGCTTCTTATACGCCGAAAAAGCAGATCGTTACCTTCCAAAAGTCTTGCAGCAGATCCTATCCGGAACGCTGGAACGGTTTGCAGAACGCATCGGGCGGCAGCTTTTCAAGCTGGCAGTTGAGCAAAATGTCAACAATCATATTCTCGCTTCGGATACAGATATTGATGCCCGCAGCTATCAGAAAATGCGCGGACTCAGCATGGATGAAGTCAAAAGAACGAACGGGAGAATTGATTTTGAAGATGCGCTGTTGAGTGAAAGGGGCGTGTGAAAATGTCAAAGCTGATTCAGAAAGCAGGCTTTCTGAATCCAAAACGTGCCGGTCGTTATATGAATTATATCGCCACCCGCGACGGCGTGGAGCTTCTGGACGAAAACGCAGACAGCATTTATATGCGCTATATTGCCACACGGCCTCGCGCGGAAAAGCACGGCGAACACGGCTTGTTTGGAGCCGAAGATGCTGTTGATCTGGAAAAGACGTTGGGCGAGTTGAAAGCGCATGAGGGCAACGTCTGGACGATTATTTACTCGCTGCGTCGCGAGGATGCCGCGCGGCTTGGCTACGATAACGCCGCAAGCTGGCGGGCGCTGCTGCGCTCCAAGCAGGCGGATTTCGCGGAGGCTATGCAGATCCCTCCGTCTCAGCTTCGCTGGTATGCGGCGTTTCATGACGAGGGCGAGCATCCACACATTCACATGATGCTCTGGTCAGATGACCCGAAATACGGTTTCTTGCGGAAAGATAAGCTTCTGCATTTGCAGTCTGCGTTAACGAACATGATCTATGCGGACGAGCTGAAGGAAGTTTATATCAAAAAAGATATTGCCTATAAAGATGTGACTGAAGCGGCGCGGGAAACCATGCGCAGAATTGTCGATCGGCTAGAATCTGTTGATAATCCACCGGAATCGATTCAGAAAAAGCTACTGGAGCTTGCGCTGGAGCTGCGTACAGTCAGCGGTAAAAAGCAGTATGGCTATCTCAAAAAGCCGCTGAAAGACAAAGTGGATTCTATCGTGGACGAACTCGAAAAGTTGCCTGAGGTTGCTGCGTATTATGCCGTCTGGAACGACCTGCGCGACACGCTGGAGGGCTACTACAAAAACAGACTCCGACAGCATAATCCTCTCTCGCAGCAGAAAGAATTCCGCGCCATCAAGAACGCCGTCATTCAGGAAGCGGAGCGTTTGCGCTTTCAGCTTGAAGAATCTTCTGTGCAGACTTCTGCAAATCCGATGCTTGCAACCGAAAATACTTCATCCGAAACTTCATCTCATGCACAGCTTCCAACCGAGTATCTTCTGAATTCAACCGTCAGGTTGTTCCACCAGATGGGGCAGATCTTTCGGGACAATGCCGCGCCGCCCAGCAATCCAATGGGCATCCGCGTGGACTCCAAGCGCCGCAAAAAGCTCATGCAGAAGCGGCTGGCGATGGGTCATAAACAGGATGACCATGAGCAAGAGCAAAGCTATGGACAGGTCATACGATAAAACAGGCGGCGCTGTGCTGACAGCGTCGCCTGTTGCATATTTGCTTAAAAATCCTCGGTCAATGCACGTTCACAGTACGCTTTGAGCGCCGGAACGTCTTCTGTTGCCGTCTGCCAGATGCGATCTTTGTCCATCGAGCCATAATCGTGCGCGAACATATTGCGCATATTTTTGATCGCACGCCAATCCATCTGCGGCTTCGTTTTCTGCACATACGCATCGGAAAACTTTCCAGCAAGCTCACCGATCTGAAGCAGGTTCATGCTGACAGAGTCCATGTAATCCTGATCTTCCAGAAAGACATCAAACTCCCGACCGAAGCGGGAAAGCGTTTTTTCAATCCGATTGCAGTACTCCAGAATGTGCGCCAGAATCTGCGCGTCGCGGTTAGGAAAGCTCATACAGCAGCACCCGATCCTTTCGCAGATTTTCGAGGAAGGCTTCGTCTTTGTTGTACTTGAGCGAACCGGTTGTTACAACGTCGATGCTCTTTTTGAGCGCGTCTTCCAGGTCAGCATACAGACCACCGAGGGCAAACAGACCGCGCAGCTTGGGCGCGTCCACGCACAGATCCACATCGCTGGCGGGTGTTGCGTCGCCTCTTGCGTAGGAGCCGAACAGAAACACCTTGTCCACGCCGTGCTGCTTTGCAATCGGCGCGACGATCTCGCGGATCTCATCGATCGAATATACTTGCGTCTGCATTCCGTGCGCCCCCTTCCTGTAACCAGTATACCCTAAAATAAAAATCTTTGCAACCGCAGAAAGTGGTGAGAAAAATCAGCAAATTTATTGAATTTACCCCAGAGCAGAAGGAACGCGCAGCGACCGTTAATCTCGAAGAATTTCTCCTCCGTCAAGGTGAAAAACTCATCAAATCCGGACGTGAAAAGCGGCTTGCCAGCGACCACAGCATTACGGTGCGCGGCTGCGAGTGGTTCGACCATGCCTCGAATGAGGGCGGCCGCGCTGTCAGCTTTATACAAAAATATTACGGCAAGAGTTACATTGAAGCGATGTCCATGCTGCTGGGCGAGAGCATGGAACCGGTTTATCCGCAGGCAAAAAAGCAGGAACAGGTCGCTCAAAAGCCATTCGCACCGCCTGTTCCGAACGCGAATATGCACCGTGTCTTTGCGTATCTTCTCAAAACGCGCGGGCTGGATGCGGATGTGGTTTCATATTTCGCCCGGAAGAAAATGCTCTACGAGGATGCGGCACATCACAACGCTGTGTTCATCGGAACAGATGAAGGAAACTGTCCGCGCCACGCCCATCTGCGCAGCACGAACAGCTTCGGAAAGAGTTTTCGACTGAATGTGGAATCCAGTGATCCGCGATACAGTTTCCATCATACCGGCACAGACGGAAGCCTTTATGTGTTTGAAGCGCCCATAGATATGCTCTCTTACATTTCCATGAACCCGCACCAGTGGCAGGAGCATAGCTACGTTGCCTGCTGCGGCACGTCTCCGATTCCGGTGATGCAAATGCTGAAACCGGATACGCAGATCGTCTATCTGTGCTTAGATAATGACGATGCTGGACATAAGGCCAGCGAACGGATGGCAGAGCTTCTGCATGAACGCGGCATCATGACGGAGCGGCTCATGCCGGAACTCAAGGACTGGAACGACGATCTTCTCCACGCACAGAAGGAGGACTTAGCCCCATGCCTGAGTCTGTAACGCCGCTGATCGCGGTCGGTGTGGTGATCGTCCTGTTCATCGTCCTGCTCTCAGTTCTCACAAGTAATTACTCGCTCAACGGCATCAAATCCAAAACCGTTGGCGACGGCCAGCATGGAACTGCGCGCTGGGCAACTACGCAGGAAGTTAAAAAGACGTTCGCAACCGTGCCGTTTGACGTTGCAAGCTGGCGAGCCGGAAAGAACTTGCCGGAGGTGCAGGGACTCATTCTTGGCAGCACACAGCGCGGCAAGCAGCTCGATGCACTGGTCGACCGCGACGATGTGCATTGCCTCATGATCGGTGCGTCCGGCGTCGGCAAAACGGCGTTCTTTCTGTATCCAAATCTCGAATTTGCCTGCGCCAGCGGCATGAGCTATCTGGCGCTGGACACCAAGGGGGATTTGGCGCGCAACTACGGTGCCGTCGCCTCCCGGTATTACGGCTACAAGGTATCCGTCATCGACCTGCGCAATCCAACCCGCTCAGACGGCTTCAATTTCCTGACGCTGATGAATCACTACATGGATATTGCGCGCAAGCATCCGGAGAACCTCGCTGCCCGAGCGCGCGCAGAGAAATACGCCAAGATCCTTGCCAAGAC
>OJOJ01000683.1_pt1 | contig 10268 bp, 9 predicted proteins | sample 1598041 | NCBI WGS metagenome assembly OJOJ01 (sample SAMN01915218, study PRJEB22387) | human gut metagenome | isolation source: stool | host: Homo sapiens | place: USA
CAGCAGCGCCTACCCCAAACGCGACACCGTGCCCGGCGAAGAGATCCTGCGCGTGGAGAACCTCTGCCGCAAGGACCGCAGGCAGAACGTATCGTTCTCGCTGCGCAAAGGCGAGGTGCTCGGCATCGCGGGCCTGGTCGGCGCGGGGCGGACGGAAATCATGCGCGGATTGTTCGGCGTTGACTATATCACCTCCTGCGACGTGTATGTCCACGGCCAGAAGGTCCGCATCCCGACACCGGCCGCGGCAAAGAAGCACGGCATCGCCTTTTTGACCGAAGATCGCAAGATTGAGGGTCTGACGCTCGACTTCACCATCAAGGCCAACATGAGCATGGCCAACCTGCCGAAGCTGCGCCGGGGTCTGCTCACGAGCGCGAAGGTGGAAAACGAGATCGCGGACCAGTATATCAGGCTGATCAACGTCAAGACGCCCTCGCGCAACCAGAAGGTCGGCAATCTCTCCGGCGGCAACCAGCAGAAGGTCGTCATCGGCAAGTGGCTGAACGCCGACCCGGAGATCCTGATCATGGACGAGCCGACGCGCGGCATCGACGTCGGCGCGAAGTGGGAGATCTACGGCATCATCAATGAGCTGGCCGCCCAGGGCAAGGCCGTCATCCTGATCTCCTCCGAGCTGCCGGAGGTGCTCGGCATGAGCGACCGGGTGCTCGTCGTCAAGGACGACGCCATCGTCGCCGAGCTGACGGGAGACGAGATCAATGCCGTGGAAGTCATGCGCTATGCGCTTTGACGGGAGGAGAGCGTATGAATCAAACGGTTGAAAAACGGCTGGACGGCGCCTCGGTAGGCGACTGGATCCGGAACAATACGAATTTACTGCTGATGTTCGCGCTGATCATCGTCGGCGCGCTGACCTCAGACAACTTCTTCAGCATGGACAACATCCTGAACGTCCTGCGCCGCATCACGGTCAACGGCATGCTGGCCGTGGCCTGTACGATGACGCTGCTCGTCGGCGGCTTCGATCTTTCCATCGGCCATGTCATGGCGCTGAGCGCGGTGCTTTGCATCGGCTTTGAAAAGTCCACGGGCAGCGGCGCGGTCGGCATCGTGGTCGCGCTGGCGGCGGGGCTTGTGCTGGGCCTCATTAACGGGCTTCTGATGAAGCTCACGCGCGGCGGCTCCGGCGAGGGCTTCATGATCACGCTGGCGACCGGCATGATGGCGCAGGCGCTGGCCAAGTGGTACTGCGCGGGCAGCGAGATCATCCGCATCGACCTGCCGGCTGAGATCGACTGGTTCAAGCAGCTGGGACAGGGGAACCTGCTGGGCTTCCCGATCTGTACGCTGATCTGGATCGCGGTCATGGTAATTTTGCAGATCGTCATCAAAAAGACGACCTTCGGCCGCCAGATGCTGCTGACGGGCGCAAACAAGAAATCGGCCTTCCTCGCCGGTATCAACGTCAACCGCGTCAAGGTCATCGCCTATACCGTGGCGGGCTTCTGCTGCGGCATCGCGGCGGTCATCTATGCCGCCCGTTTCACCAGCGCGTCAGACGGCGCGGGCGTCGGCGGCGACTTCAACGGCGCGGTCTGCTCCATCATCGGCGGCAACGCCCTCTACGGCGGCCACGGCGGCATGGTGCAGGTGTTCATCGGTACGGTGACGTTCGGTCTGATCTCCAACATCCTGCAGCTGTTCGGCCTGAGCACGGCTGTGCAGTACATCGTGCAGGGCGCGATCTTGCTGCTGGCGATCAACCTGGATAATCTGAAAAAGAGGTGAACGATATGACGCTGGCAAAGAAAGCATTCAAGGACTACCGCATCCCGCTGCTGGCGGTGCTGATCTTCGTGATCATGTCGCTGGTCAACAAAAACTTTTTCACCCCGTACAATATCTTCACCATTGCGGATTCCATCTCCGGCTACGGCATCGTGGCGCTGGGCTTCACGTTCATCCTGCTGGTCGGCCAGCTCGATATTTCGTTCGGTTCGGTCATCGCGCTTTCGGCCTGTATCTTTATGATGATGCTGCAGGCGGAAATGAACTTCCTGCTGGCGCTGCTCGCGGCCATCGCGGTCGGCTGCGCCTGCGGCGCGGTGACGGGTTTCTTCGTCGCCACGTTCCGCCTGTCGCCGTTCATCGTCTCCATGACGATGCAGCTGGCGTACAAGGGCATCGCCCTGACCATCACGAACCAGACCCCGGTCTCCGTGCCGCACCCCGTGCTGCAGGCGATCAACAATATCAAGCTGTTCAACATTTTCCCGATCGTGTTTTTCTTCTTCCTGCTGCTGGCGGTGCTGACAGAGCTGTTTCTGCGCAATACGCAGTTCGGCCGCAACCTGTTCCTCGTGGGCGGCAACATCTCCGTCGCGGATAACCTCGGCATCAAGGCGCGCAACTATATCTGGAGCGCATACATCTTCCAGGGCCTGTTCGCGGCCATCGGCGGCGTCGTCATGATGACGCGGCAGTTCTCCGCCTCCGGCAACCTGGCGCTGCAGGGCCCGATGGAGGTCATCCCGATGGTCATCGTGGGCGGCACGTCCATGGCCGGCGGCCGGGGCGGCGCGCTGAAGACGGTCGGCGGCGTGGTGCTGCTCAAGATCATCTACAACGCGATGACCATGTTCTCCATCCCAGCCCCGCTGCAGCCGTTCGTCAAGGGCCTCATTCTGCTGGTGGTCATTGTGAGCGACAAATATATGGAAAGAAGACACGAAAAAGTCTGACAGAAAGGAATCAATCGTATGAATATTCTCGCAGTTGGCGCACATCCCGATGACGTCGAGACCATGTGCGCAGGAACTCTGGCAAAATACGCCGCGCAGGGCCACAAGGTCTTCATCGCCACGGCCACCAACGGCAACATCGGCTCCGCCCATCATACGATGGAGGAGATCGGCCGCATCCGCAAGCAGGAGGCAGCCAATTCCGCCGCAATCATCGGCGCGGAATACATCTGCCTGGACTATGACGATGAGATGTTTTTCGAGATCGATCGGGAGACCCGGCTGAAATTCATCAATCTCGTCCGGCACTGCAAGGCGGACGTGATCTTCACGCACAACCCGCACGACTACAACCCCGATCACATGCTGACCAGCAAGATCATCAACGATATCGCCGTCATGATCCCCATCGCGCACCTGAAGACGGAGGAGCCGCCCTACAACGTCATTCCGTCCATCTGGTATTTTGAACCCGCGAACTCCATGGGCTTCGTGCCGACGGACTACGTCGATATCACCGATTATTTCGATACGAAAATGAAGATGCTCTCCTGCATGGAGAGCCAGAAGCAGTGGATGGCCGACAACTATGCGCAGCTCGGCGGCGATACCGAGCGCTTCTACGACACCATCCGCATCACGTCCGAGTTCCGCGGCATGCAGGCCGGCTGCAAATACGCAGAAGGCTTCGTCCGCGCCCTCGACGGCTACCGCACGCGCCTGACTGAGCGTGTGCTTCCCTGAAAAATAAAAAACCATCACTACGAACTGAAAACAGGAGGAAAAACAAAATGGCAGGCGGACCTGGATCTTATGTATTGGGCGCGGAAGAGCGCAAGGAAGTACTGGATGTGCTGGATGGAGGGAATCTGTTCCGCTACGGCACGCCGGGCGTGGACGGCTTCCAGGCGAAGGTCGTCACGTTCGAAAATGAAATGGCAGAGCGGCTGGGGCACAAGCACGTGGTCGCCACGAGCTCGGGCACGGGCTCTTTGATGTGCTGCCTGGCGGCGCTCGGCATCGGCATGGGCGACGAGGTCATCGTCCCCGGCTATACCTTCATCGCCTCCATCGCGACCATCGCCATGATGAACGCCATCCCCGTCCTCGCGGAGATCGACGAGTCGCTGACCATCGACCCCACGAAGATCGAAGCGCTCATCACCCCGAAGACGAAGGCCATCATGCCGGTCCATATGCTGGGCAACCCCTGCGATATGGATCCCATCATGGAGATCGCGAAGAAGCATAACCTGTACGTCATCGAAGACTGCTGCCAGGCCGTCGGCGCGGCATATCATGGGAAGCGCGTGGGCACCATCGGCGATATGGGCGCATATTCCCTCAACGTCTTCAAGACCATCACCACCGGCGACGGCGGCTTCGTCGGCACGTCGAGCGACGAGCTGTATGAGCGCGCCTTCGGCTTCCACGATCAGGGCCATAAGCCCTGCCGGATGGGCGTCGAGGTCGGCAACCGCTCGATGGTCGGCATGAACATGCGGATGAACGAGCTGTCCGGCGCGGTCGCAGTCGCCCAGGGGCGGAAGCTCGACGGCATCCTCGATACGCTCCGCGCGAAGAAGAAGGAGCTCAAGGACCAGCTGCAGGGCATCGACGGTCTCGGCTTCCGGAAGATCAACGACGAGAAGGAATGCGCCACGCTGCTGACGCTCCTGTTCGATACCAAGGAGCTCGCGGACAAGTTCTGCGCCGTCATGGGCACGGCTCCGATCGCGAAGTCCGGCTGGCACGTGTACAACAACATGGAGCAGATCCTCGATAAGAAGACCTGGACCGACAACCATCCGTTCCACCTGTCCGACCGGACGTATGAGAAGCATATGCTCCCGCAGACGGACGATATCCTGGACCGCGCGGTCAACATCTCCATCGGCGTCGTGGATAAGGGCTTGGGCTCCGGCTGCGGCATCAACATCAACTCGACCGAAGAGGAGATCAACGCCACCGCCAAGCACATCCGCGAGGTCATCGCGGGCCTGTAAGAAAAGCAGGAGGGCATCCAAATGAAACGAATCAAGACCGCCGTCGTCGGCTGCGGCTCGATCAGTGATATCTACATGACGAACCTCACGAACGGGAAGTTCACGGTCATGGAGCTCGTCGCGTGCAGCGACCTGATGGTGGAACGTATGAACGCCAGCGCCGCGAAGTTCGGGATCAAGGCCATGAGCCTTGACGAGATCTGCGCGGATCCGGAGATCGGGATGGTCATCTGCCTGACCACGCCCGCAGCCCACTATCCCATCATCAAGCAGGCGCTGCTGGCGGGCAAGCACGTGTTCAGTGAGAAGATGATCGCCGTCGACCTCTGGCAGGGCAAGGAGCTGGTGCAGATCGCGAACGAGAAGGGCCTGCATCTGGGCGTCGCGCCCGATACCTTCCTCGGCGCCTCCGTGCAGACGGCCAAATACATCGTGGACAAGGGCCTGATCGGCAAGCCCCTGAGCTGCCGCGCGTCCATCTCCCGTGATTACGGTATTTACGCCGAGTTCCTGACGCATCTGGCCAAGAAGGGCGCGGGCATCGGCTTCGACATGGGTGGCTACTACCTGACGGCGCTGGCCGCCATCCTCGGCCCGGTTAAGTCTGTCGCCGCGTTCACGGCGACGAATGAACCCGACCGCGTCAACACCCGCATCGGCGCGCCGGGCTTCGGCCAGGCATACGATGTGCAGGTGCCGAACGTCATCTCGGCGACGATGCAGTACGCAAACGGCGTTCTGGGCACGCTGCACATGAACTCCGACTGCATCGAGGACGAGGAGACCTGCCTGAAGATCTACGGCACGGAGGGCATCCTCACCATGGGCGACCCGAACCAGTTCGGCGCGCCGGTGTACCTGCAGAAGCCGCTGTGTGAGCCGGTGGAATTCCCGTTCACGCACGGGTATCAGGAGAACTCCCGCGGTCTCGGCGCGGCGGAGATGGCCTGGTCCATCCTGGCCGGACGCGATCACCGCGCGAGCAAGGAGATGGCCTACCACGTCTTTGAGACGATGCACGGCATCATGACGAGCGCCGAAACCGGCAGCTTCTACCAGCTGCAGTCCGCCTTCCAGACCCCCGCCGCCCTCCCCGCCGGCTACCGCAGCGTGGGCGACTGGTCCCGAAAGGAAGAATCCGCACTGATCTGAGCAGAGGAGGCGTCTATGAGAACGGTACAACTGGAGCTCCTGCGGCCGGGCGAGATTATGGCGGAGCGTGAGCGCTGCTCGATCGTCTACCTGCCGGTCGGCCCGCTGGAGTGGCACGGCCCCGCCATGCCCTACGGCACGGACGCGCTGCTGGCGCAGTCGCTGGCTAGGTGCGCGGCGGAGAGGACCGGCGGCGTCGTAATGCCGACGCTGTTCATCGGCACGGAGCGCGAGCGCCCGGCGTCGATCCTGCGCGACAAGGGCTTTGAAAACCCGGAGCGGCTGTATGTGCTCGGCATGGACGTGCCGAAAAACAGCATGAAGAGCTTCTATGCCCGCGAGGACATGTTCGCCGTGATCGTCCGCGAGCACCTGCGGCTGCTGGTGCAGCAGGGCTACCGGCTCATCGTGATCGTCAACGGCCACGGCGCGTGGGGGCAGACCTCGACGCTCGAACGGCTGGCCGTGGAGTTTTCGAACGAAACGCCCTCGAAGGTCATCGTCGGCTTTCCGACGATCGCCCGCGAAGGCGAGACGATCGACTTCGGCCACGCCTGCGACGTGGAGACCTCGCTCATGCAGTATCTGACGGACGGCTGTGTCGATCTTTCCCAGCTGCCGCCCCGGGATGTGAAGCTCAAATACACCGACTGGGGCATCGCGGACGACTGCGTGTTCACCGGTCATCCGCCCGCGGACAAGTGCGTCGTCCGCGACCCGCGCGATGCTGCGCCGGAAAAGGGCGAGCAGTTCTTCCAGGTCGCGCTGGAGCACCTGTGCAAGCGGGTCACGGACGCGTACCAGCATCTATAAAACACACGAAAAGGGAACGGCGCTGCCGCTCCCTTTTCAAAAAGGAGCGCCTATGCAGATCGAACACAGAATGGACGCGAAGCGCGGCAATCTGATCTGGCTGTCTGACGGCCGGACGGAGGCTGCTGCCGCGCTGGATTTCGGCATCCGCATCGTGCACCTGAGCTGCGCGGGGAAGCCGAACCTCTTTTACAGCCAGCCGGATGATCTGTCCGACGGACTGGCGACGGAGGCGGGCTGGCGCATCTACGGCGGGCACCGCTTCTGGTCCTCACCGGAGAGCACGCGGTCCTACTACCCGGACAACGCGCCGGTCGCCTGCGAGCTGCTCGCGGACGGCGTCTGCCTGCGGCAGCGGACCGACCCCTGGACCGGCTTTGAAAAGACGCTCATCCTGCGCTTTCTGCCGGACGGGCGGCTGTCGGCGGAGCATATCCTGACGAATCGCAATCCGCAGACCGTACAGGCGGCCGCCTGGGGCGTCTGCACGCTCCGCGGCGGCGGGACGGCCCGGATCCCGTTCCCCGGCGGGACGGCGGGGGAATATACGCCCGGCCGCGTCCTGTCGCTCTGGGGCCAGACGTCGCTCGCGGATGAGCGGCTGCAGTTCGGGCCGGAGGAGATCTGCGCGCGCCATCTGCCGCGCGGTACGAGTCTGAAGCTCGGCGTCTACACGGCGAAGGGGAAGATCACGGCGGAAAATCTCGGCCAGCGGCTGACGGTCAGCTGCGAGGTCCATCCGATCGCGCAGTGCGCCGACCACGGCTGCAACGTGGAGCTGTATCTGAACCCTGACGTCATGGAGCTTGAAACGCTCGGCGTGCTTGCAAGACTCGCGCCGGGGCAGAGCACCCATCACACGGAATTCTGGACGCTTGAGCCCCTCCCGGAGGGCTGAACAAAGAAAACGCCTCCGTATGACCTGGGTCATACGGAGGCGTTGTTTTTAAGGAGAGGTCAGACCGGCGGGCGGAGATAGAGCGTGAGGCTGCCGGGGATGTAGCTCATGCTCAGATTGACGGTCTCGCCGGACAGAAGCGTGCCGATGGAAACGTAGGCCTGACCGCGGACTTCCTCCGACGTCTCTTCCAGTACGGTAAAGCCTGCCTGCTCCAGCTGCTTACGGTAGCTGCGGTAGTCATTCTCGGTGAGATCGGTGAGGCTGATGCTGCAGCTTTCGTGCCCGGGATCCAGCATCGCCCACGCAACGCGGCCGGGCGGCACGGGAAGCCCCGCCGTATAGTCGTTTTCGGGCCACACCCCCGCGTCCAGCATGACGATGCCCGTCTGCGCATCCCCGTCAGACGGTACAGGGGCCGCCGAATCGGAGCACGCCGCCAGAGACAGCAGGAAAAGGGCCGCAGCAACCAAAACAAGCTTCTTCATGCCGCCCTCCTGCCGCTGTGGGCGGCCCGGATGAGCTGGAGGATGGCAAACGCGGCCGCGAGGATCCCGGCTGCGAGAAGGAGCAGGGTCACGTCAAACCCGGCCCCTTCGACCCGGATGTTCGTCATGGTGTCCGCCTGTCCGATCGCGCCGGGCGGCACGCGCTGCGCGGCTGCGGCGGCATAGAGCGCGAACGCGGCGGCGGCCGCGGCGAGGGAAATGGCGATCTGGAGCAGCCGGCCTCGCCTCCGGCGCGCGGCGGGATCGAAGCCGAACTGCTCCGCAGTCCGGTCGGCAAATTCCCGCGGCGTCCCCAGCCGCTCCGCGACCTGCTGCTCGCTTTCTCCGTGCTCCGCGGAGGAGGCGAAGATCTCCTGCAGATCCCGCACAACCTCGGCCTTCGCGCTGCGGGGGATATGCAGGTCCTTTCTGACCTGCCGGATATACTGTTTTTTCATTTGGCTTCCTCCGTTTGCTGATAAGCGGCGAGAAAGGCGTTGACGCAGTCCGCGTAGCTTGCCCAGAACCCGATCAATTCCTGCAATACTTCCTTGCCCCGGGGCGTGAGGGAGTAATACTTTTTTGCGCCCCCGTTTGCCGCCGCCGGAGCCAGACGGCACCGGATCAGCCCGCCCTCCTGCAGGCGGTACAGGATGGGGTAGATCGTCCCTTCCTTTGCATAGCCCAGCACGGATGCGCTGGCGTTGAGCGCGGCGATCAGTTCATAGCCGTAGGTCTCCTTGCGCCCGATCAGGGACAGGAGGATCATCTCCAGAGAGCCCTTCTTGAACTGCTGCACATATCGGTCCTCCATGCGCACCCTCCTTACCTTAGTTTTACTATTTAGTATTCCTAAGTAGTAAGCCCATTATACACAGCCTCGCCGTGTTCGTCAATAGCCGTTTGGAAAAAACGACTCTGAGCGGCAAAGACTTTATGCTTGCGCGGCAGGGGCGGATGCGTTATACTGAAAACAGAGGAAAAAACAGGGATGCAGCCGAAAGGCGGCGAAGGAGGGCCGGGATGAAGCGGAATGCAGGATGGATGCTGCTGGCGGCGCTCTGCGTGCTGTTGTGCGCGTGCCGCGCGCAGGGCTCGGCCGTCCCGGCTGCGGCTGCCGGGCGATACTCCGGCGAGTCGGTCTGCATCTACGGCGGCGAACGGACGCCGATGGACGAGGTCTACAGCGGCGAGAGCTATCTGGAGCTGCGGGAGGACGGGCGCGGGACGCTCTGCCTCGGCGGCGACGAGGCGGAATTTCGCTGGCAGCTGGACGGGACGGCGCTCACGCTGACCTCCGGCCGCGAGACCTGCCGCGGAACGCTGGAAAACGGGCGGATCGAGACGGACCTGTTTGGCGCGGACATCCGCCTGAGCTTCCGCCAGAGCGCCGCACCGGCGCAGGAACCCGCGCAGCCGGAAGAAGCCGGACCGGCCGCGGAAGAATCGCCCGAGCCGGATGCGATCAGCTGGCCCGGCGACTGGTACGGCTGGTACGCGATCGTCGACGCGGGCAGCGACTATGACGAGTTCAAGGACAGCGCCTGGGCCGCCTGCGCCCGCATCACGCGGACGGAGGACGCCGGGAGCATCGAGGTCTGGGATACCGAGACGGCCGCGGGCGAGCGCATCGGCAAAATGAAGATCCGCTTCGCCAAGGGCGAGGGCCCGTCCGGCAGTCTGGCGCTGAAAAGCGGGAAGTTCTGGGACGAAACGCTGCAGAAAGACGGCTGGAGCTGCGACCCGGCACGGACGGACGTGCGGAATTTCCCGCAGATGATCTGCCTCAGCGCCCTTGCGGGCGACCCGGCGTCGGACAGCTGGTTCCGGATCCGGCTGTATTTGCGGCCGTGGGGCGTGGACTGGTCCGACGTGCGGACCGGGGATGTGAGCGGCTGCTGGTATGAGGATATGATGCCGCCGGGCTACGACAGCTGGTACGCGCGGCTTCTGGCGCAGGGCACGGCGCAGATGCCGGATTCGTTCGGCGAGGGCTGGGCACTGCTGCGCGAAGGCGGCGATTGACAAACCGGGGCGCGTCCCCGTAGAATAAAGATGGAAGATCACGGACTGCGCCGCAGCCCTTTGCGGGGGGCGGCGAGGGAAAGGAGAACGAATATGGCTTTTTGTCCCTATTGCGGCAGCGAGGTAGAGCAGGGCGCGAAGTTCTGCACCGAATGCGGCGCCGCGCTTGAGCAGCAGACGC
>OJOJ01000687.1_pt1 | contig 10245 bp, 17 predicted proteins | sample 1598041 | NCBI WGS metagenome assembly OJOJ01 (sample SAMN01915218, study PRJEB22387) | human gut metagenome | isolation source: stool | host: Homo sapiens | place: USA
CACGAACAAGACGGCAGCAAACGGCGCGGCGTTCAACTTCCGCATCACTGTGGAGCGCGGCACGTCCGCCGGCGGATATATCTCCGGCGTGAGCGGCGCGTTCCAGTAAGGAGGGCAAGTCATGGGACTCGTATGGAGAAAGGATGACCTGCTGACGCTGTCCGAGAAGCAGCTCAGCATGGCGAACGAAACCTGCCAGCAGAAGATCTACGCCGGTATCGACGTAGAACTGAGCGGCGGGACCGAGCATTTCTCTCTGGAGACGCACGATCAGGCGAATATCGAATCCATGTTCACCGCCGTCACCCTCGGCGCAAAGGAGCAGCAGTATCACTGTGACGGTGGGGAGGTCAAGACCTATTCTGCCGCCGATGTGGTTGTGTTGTACGCGGCTTACAAGAATTACGTCACGAAGCACACGACCTACTGCAACCTTCTGAAGAAGTGGATTAAGCGCGAGACGGACAATGCCGTCATTGGCGCCATCCAGTATGGCGACAACCTGCCGGAAGACCTGACCGCGCAGATGAAGACGATCCTCGACGCCGCGACGGCACAGCTCACCAGCATCACCACTGCGGTCAGCGACGGTGCGTTTGCGGATAAGATCTCGTCTCTGGAGAACCAGATGACCGAAACTCAGATGGCATTGTGCGATGTCTACGAGCAGGTCATCGCAGCGACTTCGACTACGGAGGGATAAAGCTATGGCAAGAATTTACGCGACCCTGATTCGCAAGGGCGAGAAGACCATTGAAGATGTCCCGGAGAGGCTCCGGGCAGCCGTGGAGGCTCTGCTCGCAGAGGACGCCGTATGAGCGCCCTCCGCGAGTTTTGTCTTAAATATCTGCTGAGAAAGGAGGAAGACGAAATGGCTGTTGTGTACGCTACCCTGATTATCAAGGGCAAGAAGACCATCGACCAGGTGCCCGCTCGTCTGCGTAAGCAGGTCGAGGAGATCCTGGAAGCCTGCGAGGTGGAGATCTGACCCCCAGCGGCGGGAGCCGGTCGTTCTGACCGGCTCCCGTTTTACATGAACGCAATCTGGATGCCTCTCGCCATGCAGTTACCCGGTTCACCGGCGAAGAGCGAGTCCAAACCAAGAAACTGTTGAGAGAGGTACGAGAGTATGAATATCGGAGAAATCTTGATCGCCGTGCTGATGGCAGTCGCCGGCGGCGCGGCAGGAGCGGCCGTTATCAACGGCATCAACGAGAGATGGAAGTTCAAAGCTGGCCGAAAGGCGGCGAAGGAAGACCGCGAGGAGGAGAAAGCGGATAAGACCGCTGAACTGACAAAGACGATCACCGGTCTGCAGGAGGACATCAAGCGTCTCCGAAGCAGCGATGCCGCTCAGTCCGAGGCATTGAAGCAGATTCTGCTCGACAGGGTGCTTTATCTCGGGCAGGGATACATCGCCAAGGGAGAGATTTCCTACGACGACAGACGCCGCTTCCACGCCATGCACGACTGCTACCATAAGGGACTCGGCGGGAACGGAGATGCCGACATCATCGTTGAAGGCGTCGATGCCCTGCCGCTGAAAAAGTAAGGAGGCGGTCGCATGAGCGTCCTGAACATCGTCCTGTTCTGCGCCGCCGGCTTCCTGCTGGGCATTGTCATCTCATGGCTGGTGAGCAACATCGTGTCGCGCATCCGCAACCGCACGGCACGGCGCCGCGTCGAGCCGCAGGCGGCACCGCAGAAGAAGGGCATCAAAACGATGGACCTGATTCTGGCTATCATCGGCGTATCGCTTGTCTGGTTTACGCACCGTATGCTCACGCTGTATGAAACGACCGGCGGCATCCCTGACACGCTCTGCCAGTGCGTCTTTGCCCTGCTCGGCGGCGAGTGCGGCGTCATGGGGTGGATCAAGACCACCAAGGACAAACAGCAGGATCGAAAATGGGCGGAGGAAGACCGGCAGAGAATGGAGCGCGAGGCACAGCAGCCCGCGCAGGACTTCGAGCCGTCGTTCACCGCTGAACAGAAGAACCGCGACCAGTAAAGGAGACATGAAATGTCGCTGATTGGAAGCACAAATGAAGAGAAGATCTGGAACTACCTGAAAGCCAAGGGACTACCCGATTGCGGGATTGCCGGCCTGATGGGGAACCTGTACGCGGAAAGCTGCCTGATTCCCACCAACCTGCAAAACAGCTACGAGAAGATCCTCGGCTTCACCGACGCCACTTACACGGCCGCGGTGGACAAGGGGACGTACCAGAACTTCGTGAAGGATAGCGCCGGCTACGGGCTGGCGCAATGGACATATTGGAGTCGGAAGAAGAACCTGCTCGATTTTGCCAAGCAGAAGGGCAAGAGCATCGGCGATTTGGAGATGCAGCTTGATTTCCTCTGGAATGAGCTGCAAGGCTACAAGGCCGTCATCTCGGCCCTGAAAACCGCGAAGACTGTGCGGGCTGCTTCCGACAGCGTACTTGTGAACTTCGAGCGGCCGGCAGATCAGAGTGAGACGGCGAAGACCCGCCGCGCTGGCTTCGGCCAGAAGTTCTACGACAAGTATGCCGCCGACTCCACGGCCCAGAAAGGAGTGTCTGGAGTGAGCAAATGCTACGCTTCCGCCGTGGTCGCCGTCGCAATCGGCGAACTCGGCTACGTCGAAAAGGCGTCCAACAGTCAGCTCGACGATAAGACCGCCAACGCCGGTAGTGCGAACTGGACGAAGTACGCCAGAGACTTCGACGAGAAGTACCCGAAGTGGTACAACGGCAAGAAGAACGGCCACGAATGGTGTGATATGTTCGTGGACTGGTGCCACCTGACCGCGTTCGGCTATGAGAACGCCCTGCGGCTGCTCTGCCAGCCTGAGCGTTCCTGCGGCGCAGGCTGCACATGGTCTGCGCGGTACTACAAGGAGAAGGGACAGTTCTACACGTCCAACCCGCAGATGGGCGATCAGATTTTCTTCGGAACGTCGATTGACAACTGCACCCACACCGGACTTGTGGAGAAGGTGGACGCCACCAAGGTCTACACCATCGAAGGCAACACCAGCAACAAGTGTGCGCGTCGCAGCTATGCGCTGAACAGCGCGAAGATCGTCGGCTATGGCCGCCCGAAGTACGACGGCGCTGGAACGACCACGCCTGTCACGCCGACGAAGCCCAGCGCCGGCGGTCAGACAAGCGGCGCAGACTACAAGATCGGCGACATTGTCCAGTTCAAGGGCACGACCCACTACGTCAGCAGCCAAGCTACGAGCGGCGTACCCTGTAAACCCGGCAAAGCCAAGGTGACGAGTATCGCAAAGGGCGCGAAGCACCCGTACCACCTCGTCAATCAGGGCGGCGGCTGCACCGTCTACGGCTGGGTCAACACCGCCGACATCGGCGCCGACTCTGGCGCGGAGCAGTCCACCTACACGGTGGTCGCGGGCGACTCCCTCTGGGGTATCGCCCAGAAGCGCCTCGGCAACGGCAATCGCTACAAGGAAATCATGACGCTGAACGGCTTGACTTCGACTGTGATCCGTCCCGGCCAGAAGCTCAAGCTGCCGTCATGAGCACCATGAGATGCACGGTCTGCGGAAAAGAGATCGTAGAGGTCAAGCCGTGCATCTACAATGAGAAATATGGCCCCACCTGCGACGAGTGCTGCCAGAAATGCCACGACACGGAGCCGTTTCCGTGCCGAGAGTATGACCGGCGGCACCCTGAGCGGGAACAATATTAAGCGGCCCTGAGCCGCAAGTCAGGAGGAAAATGCAATGGATTTTCTCAGCGTACTCGAAATCATTGTGGTCGTGATTTGCGCGATCACCTACGGCTTTATGCTTTTCTTCAAGGTCAGAGGCAACGTCCTCGGTGCGGTGAGCGAACTCATTGCACTGGCCGAGGCGTCCGGTCTGACCGGCTCGGAGAAGATGTCTCAGGTCGTCAACGGCCTGTACGTCAAGATCCCGACCCCCTTGAAGAAAATCTTCACCCCTGAGCGTCTTCAGAGCATCGCCCAGACGATTTTCGACTGGATGCGGAAATACGCCGACGAATACAAGGCGAACACCGAGGCGGGCGTGGTCAAGACGCCTGAAGAGGTGAAGACTGATGTGGCGGTAGCTGCCGCCGACCTCGCAATCGAGCTGCTCAAGCTGACCGTTCCCGAGCTGAAAAAGAAGGCGGAGGAATACGGCGTTGAGCTGGATGGCCTGACCCGCAAGGACGAGATCCTGCGAGCCATTATGGAGGCCGTCCTGAAGAAAGCGTAAACGGGCTTCGACCTCCGGCCCGATACGCCCGCCATGCAGAGGGCTTGCGCCCCCTCGCTGGCCCTGACAACTGCATAGCGGATAGATTGAACACCCCCATTTCGGCTTCGGCCGGGATGGGGGTGTTTTTGCGTTTTCTGGAGGTTTCTCCCAGCAACAGCCTCAGCACACCGCCAAATTCGCCTACAAGACCGCTACGATGCGCTACGCCTTTTCCTATATACTTTCACCCCCGCCGCCAAAACGACGCCTGAGGCTGTCTACGGGCCGTACAGAAAGGTTCTGAATTTCCTCCAAAAGTGTAAACGGATATAATGATGTGCGGTAAAAATATTCGTTAAAAATATGCAAAAACCTATTGACATAGGTAGGTAATAAAGTATAATTAACACATAAGATAACCACATGGATAATTCAAAGAAGCCAGACGGCAAATCAGGAGACAAATATGAAGCTGAACCAGACCTATCCTCTCATGGATCTGCTGGACGCTCTGACCGCTGCAAGCGACAACACCAGAGAGCTTGCAAAGCAGCTCAAGGCTGAAGGGCGCCACATGACAGTGTTCACCGTGTATGAAGCCGAGAATATGCTGAGCGTTTCTCCCCATGCCCGCGTGACCCTGACCAGCAAAGAGAGCGATGACCGCTGGGCCGGCTACATGGAAACTGCGGCATACAGAGACGGTGAGCGAGTTCCCGTGGCTGTCAACCGTAAAGAGTATGTGCTGACCGCCAACGATGATTTCAGCCGGTTTGAAATTCAGATGTGAGGCAGGAGGCAAGAACATGAACGTGCAGTACAAGGGACGCCAGACGGTGAACTCCTTCGGCGACAAGCTGGCGAGACCGCTTGAACCGGCGGCAATTATCTCTTTCACCGAAGAAGAGGAAGACAAGGTGATAGCAATTCTGCAGGAGACGGGCTACGACTTCGACATCTTTGGAGAGCCGGGGTTCCTCTGGGCGGAAGTGGCCGTAGATGGCAAGGAAGACTACAAGGACTTCATGAAGGAATGGAAAGCGGACAAGGAGGCGTACAACCTGTGAAAAGCAATCCAGTCAAGGTCAGCGGCAAGCTGTTCCGATACGATTTCGACCATTCGGTGGTCGAGTACATCATCAAGGCTGATGCGGAAACCATCAGCGAGGAAAACGAGTGGAAGCGGAAGCACGGCTCTCCGCTGTTCGGCATCGACCCTGAGGGGTATATCGTCTGCTCGACCGCTGGCCTGAACGCTGGCTACTGGCATGACGCGGACGTCCGCAGGGAATACCTGAGCGCGTGGGCGAACGAGTTGGAGGAAGAAGCGAACCGCTTGGCGGAAGACTTCGTCAAGAACGAAATTCAATATCTGAAGGAGGAAACGAAATGACACCTGAACTGTTGGGCGAGGCAATCGTTGACTTCGCGTTTCTGGCCGTGTTCCTCGGTATCCTTGGCATCGGCGCCCTGATTGCCGACTACGTTTTCCCGCACATCCCGTTCATCCAGCGATACCTTGACCGCCTGCCTGATTACGAGGACGACGAAGAGGTAGAGCGTCAGTACAGAGAAGAACTTCGCCAGAGACGGCTTGCCCGTCAGCGGCGCAGAGCAAGCAGACGGTAAGGAGGTTTTGAAATGAGCGACCTGAAGAAGTCCATCGACCGCAAGGTTGAGGAACTGAGCCAAAAGATCGGGGAGACGGGGCGCTGGCAGGCTCGGAAGGTAATCGAATTGCGGCATTACATCGCCAACTCCGATGTGGACGACATCATCAAGTTCGTCCCCGCCATGATCGAGGAGCTGGCAGATGCCCAGCGCAGGCTTGTAGCGATGCACGACCAGATCCGTTTGCTGGTCTGGCTCGGCAAGGAGGAGAACTGATGGAAAAGAAGAACGTGAATTGCCCGTTCTGCGGCTACGAGAAGCAGATCGGTGCAGACTGCCCGAAGTGCGGGCGCGGCGGCGTGATTTTGAAGGTCGAGGACGTAGTCGCCGGCTGTCGCTACCACAAGCCGTTGTCTGAGCACGACAGCTTCGACAGTGCGTATGAAGCCGCCTGCAAGCTGTTCGACGATGGTGTGTGGGATGACTTCCTGATCGACGACGGCGGCCACCTGACGTCGCTTCCGGGCTATCGGCTGGTGAAAGAGACCTGCCCGAAGTGCGGCAAGGAGGCGCGCCCGTTCGAGATGTACGGCCCCCGTGACTACTACGGCATCCCGTTCCGCCGTGTCTGCGCGAAGTGCTACGAGCGCATCATGACGACCACCGGCTACGACGGGGTCAAGTACGACGAGCGAGATGAAAACCTCGACGCCGATTATTGAGGAGGAGCCATGAACAAAGCGACACGGGCAGCCATTGAGAAAATCGTCAACGCCCTTGAAGCCCTCGGTGACGAGGTAGAGAGCCTGCGCGATGACGAGCAGGAGAAGTTCGACAACGCCCCTGAGGGGTTGGAGGGCAGCGAACGCTATGCGGCCATCGCAGCCGCGGCTGACAATCTGGACACGGCGCACGACAACATCACGGAAGCAATCGAGGCCCTGAGAGCCGCGATGGAATAGGAGGATCTGATATGTACCTGAAAAGAGATGGAACACGGGTTGAGCACCTGCCTGTCCTCGACGATTACGCCAAGGATGACCCGAACATGGGCGTGGAGATGGCCTACTTCGTGGAACTCTTCGACGAGAACCACCATCTGCTCGGCCGCCTCGAGCGCCTTGTGCACGAGGATGCCGCAGGCGATGACGGTCACATCTGTGCCATCGCGCACGATGGCGCCCTTGCCGCACTCGAACTTCGTGTTCTCGTCATACAGATCCGGGTACACGTCGCGCGACAGGCGCAGGTACATCGGGCCGTAGGTATCCACGGCGTACTTCGTGGCCCAGCGGGTGCTGGTCGCATCCGACGGGACGAGCACGGTCATGTTCGGCAGCGAACGCATGACGGCGATATCTTCGGTGGCGTGGTGCGTCGCACCGTCGAGCGCGTCGGACATGCCGCAGTAGGCGCCGCCGAACTTCACGTTCAGGTTGCCGTAGCACACCTGCGCGCGCGCGGAGATGAGGCCCAGCGTGGTCAGAAAAACGGTGAACGTATTCACGAACGGGATCTTGCCGGTCGTGGCGAGACCCGCCGCCGTGGCGACCATGTCCGACTCGGCAATGCCCATGTTGAAGTGGCGCTCGGGATGCGCCTTGGCAAAGATGCCGCTCTTGGTGGAACCGGACAGGTCTGCGTCGAGCACGACGATGTTCTCATTGGTGTCGCCGAGCTCGGCGAGCACGGTGCCGTAAACTTCACGAATCGACTTTCCCATCAGACGTTACCTCCCAGTTCCTGCATTGCCTGCGCGAATTCCGCGTCCGGAATGGCCTTGCCGTGCCAGGCGGACTTGCCCTCCATGAAGGACACGCCCTTGCCCTTGACCGTGTCGGCGAGGATCACAGTCGGTACGCCCTTGCAGGCCACAGCCGCATCGAGCGCGGCATCGAGCGCCGCGAGATCGTGCCCGTCGCAGCGCAGCACGTTCCAGCCGAAGGCTTTCCACTTGCCGGGCAGGTCGCGCAGCGGCATGATCTCATCGGTCGTGCCGTCGAGCTGGACCTTGTTCCAGTCCACAATGGCGGTGAGATTGTCAAGCCCGAACTTCACGGCCGAGGCGGCCGCCTCCCAGACGGCGCCCTCATCGAGCTCGCCGTCGCCGAGCACGGCGTACACGCGCGCATCGGAATGGTTCAGCTTCAGACCGAGGGCCATGCCCTGCGCGGCGGCCAGGCCGATGCCCAGCGGGCCGGACGGCATATCCACACCCGGTGTGCGCATACACGGATGGCCCTGCAGGGGGCTGCCGGTCTGACGCAGGGTGTTCATGCTCTCGGGGGGCAGAAAGCCCTTACCGATCAGGTTGCGGTAGAGCATGGGGGCAGCGTGGCCCTTACAGAGCACGAGCCGGTCACGGTTCGGATCATCGGGGTGCGCGGCGTCAACATGCATGCGCTGCTGGTACAGCAGCGTGAGGATCTCACAAACAGACAGGCTGCCGCCCGGGTGGCCGGACTGCGCGCCGTGGATGGCGGTGAGTACGTCGATCCGATACTGACGGCAGAGCTCCTGAAGCTCGGCCGTGCGTTCCGGTGTCAAAGACATGGTGGTTTGTCCTCCTGTTTTGTGTTACATAATAAAGATACAACGCCCGTTTTTTGATGTCAACGGCACGAAACGAATTTTCGCGCGTTTTCCCTTGTTAATTTTATAATCGTTGCTTTACCGGGTGACAAACGTTATAATCAATGGGAATATATTTTGTTGTCTGCACCCCCGCAGACCCATTCAGGAGGCGAGGTCAATGGACCCCAACAAAGCGCTGAACATGACCATGCTCTGCGACTTCTATGAGCTGACGATGGGCAATGGTTATCTGGAGCACGATATGCAGGACCGCATCACGTATTTCGATGTGTTCTTCCGCAGCGTACCGGATGACGGCGGCTACGCCATCGCCGCCGGTCTCGAGCAGATCATCGACTACATCGAGAACCTGCATTTCTCCGACGAGGACATTGCCTATCTGCGCAGCCGGAAGCTGTTCAGCGAGGCTTTTCTGGACTATCTGAAGGATTTCCGGTTCACGGGCGACATCTGGGCCGTTCCGGAGGGCACACCCGTGTTCCCGCGCGAGCCGCTCATCACGGTGCGCGCGCCCGCCATTCAGGCGCAGCTCGTGGAAACCTACCTTCTGCTGCAGATCAATCACCAGAGCCTGATCGCCACGAAGGCCAGCCGCATCTGCCGCGCAGCGAATGGCCGCACGGTGCTCGAGTTCGGCTCCCGCCGCGCGCAGGGCGCTGACGGCGCGATTCTCGGCGCGCGCGCTGCCTACATCGGCGGCTGCGCCGGGACTGCCTGCACGATCTCGGACGAGCTGTACGGCGTGTACGCCGGCGGCACGATGGCGCACTCCTGGGTGCAGATGTTTGACTCCGAGCTCGACGCCTTCCGCGCCTACTGCCAGACGTATCCCGACAACGCTACCCTGCTTGTGGACACCTACAACAGCCTGCAGTCCGGCGTTCCGAACGCCATCCGCGCATTCAACGAAGTGCTGCGGCCAAAGGGCATCACGCACTGCGGCATCCGCTTCGACTCCGGCGACATTGCCTACCTGACGAAGAAGGCACGCAAAATGCTCGACGATGCCGGTTGGCCCGACTGCAAGATCACCGTGTCCAACGCGCTCGATGAGCGCCTGATCGCGGGTCTGCTGCGCCAGGGCGCGCAGGTCGACAGCTTCGGCGTGGGCGAGCGGCTCATCACCGCGCGCAGCGAGCCGGTGTTCGGCGGCGTGTACAAGCTCGCGGCCATTGAGGACAAGGACGGCAACATCATCCCGAAGATCAAGATCAGCGAAAACGTCGGCAAGATCACCAACCCCCACTTTAAGAAAGTTTACCGCTTCTACAGCAAGGACTCCGGCATGGCCGAGGCGGACTACATCTGCCTGCACGACGAAGTTGTGGACGACACGCAGCCGCTCGAGATCTGCGATCCCGACGCGACGTGGAAGAAAAAAGTGCTCACTGACTTCACGGCGCGTGAGCTGCAGGTGCCCATTTTCCGCGGCGGCAAGCTCGTATACCAAAAGCCCGCGCTCGATGATATCCGTGCCTACTGCGCCGACCAGCTCACCACGCTCTGGCCGGAAGTGCTGCGCTTTGACTATCCGCACAACTACTACGTCGACCTGTCGGAAAAGCTGCTGAAGATCAAGCTCGATCTGCTCAACGCCGGCGGAAAGTCGCAGGGCTGAGCCATGGACGCCGCATCCCGCCGTCAGGCCATTCTCGACCGGCTCCGGGCAGCCGACCGGCCCGTGAGCGCGTCGGCTCTCGCCAGCGAACGGAACGTCAGCCGCCAGATCATCGTGGGCGACATTGCGATCCTGCGCGCCGGCGGCGCCGAGATCTCCGCCACCCCGCGCGGCTATGTGCTGCCGCAGGCGACGGACGGCATCACGC
>OJOJ01000692.1_pt1 | contig 10191 bp, 7 predicted proteins | sample 1598041 | NCBI WGS metagenome assembly OJOJ01 (sample SAMN01915218, study PRJEB22387) | human gut metagenome | isolation source: stool | host: Homo sapiens | place: USA
TATAATATCTCCTTTATGTATTCGTACTGTTTTAATTTCTCCAGGCTGTAATGACAGGATAATAGTAGGAAAATCAGAATTTAACAGAGCCAATTCCCTGACAGAATGAATACGATAACCGCACAAATCCTGCATGGCTGCCCGGTTCATCCAATGTATATTGCACTGACTATCTACTACCAGCAAACTGCTGTCAACAGTATTCAATAATGTTTCATAATATTGATATCGCTCTTCATTCTCGGACAACCGAGTACGGAATTCAGCAACAACATTATTTATTTCTTGTGCCAATCGTTGTTCTGTACGAGTTTTGTGCTGGGTAGAAAAACTCAAAGAGAAATCTGCATAACGAATACCTTCTATCATTCGCGATATCATACGGGTCGTTTTATATTGCCACTGACAGATATAGATGATAATACTTGCCATAATCATCAGCGAAAATAACAAGCAAAAATAGAGTGAATGTTGATAAAACAGATATGCAGCTATAGCTACTACCCCCATCAGTAACATACAAGCTATCATCCGTAAAGTTTGTAAACGATTCATAAACCTAATTTTTCAAGTTTCCGATAAAGAGCGTAACGGGTAATCCCCAAATATTCCGCTGCACGACTCAAGTTCCCTTCGCTGCGTTTCATAGCACGTTCTATGGCATTGCGTTCTAATTGTTCCAAGTTCAGTATCTCATCCGTATTCACCCTCTTCTCGGGTTGTGGCTGCAACATGAAATTTGCAGGCTTTAACAATGGCGAGTCCGAAAGAATAATCGCCCGTTCTATGGCATGCTGTAATTCGCGTACATTACCCGGCCAATGGTAACGCATGAGTTTCTGCTTGGCTTCGCGGTTCAGTCCGTTTATCTCTTTCTTATATTTATGAGTATACCGTTGTAAGAAATAATCAGCCAATAAGAGCACATCCTCTCCCCTTTCCCGCAAGGGAGGAATGGCAATCTCGATCGTATTGATGCGATACAACAGATCTTGACGGAAATTGCCCTCCTCCACCAATTGTCGGATATTTACATTCGTTGCGCTTATCAACCGAACATCAATAGGAATTATATCCGTTGCTCCCAAACGTGAAATCTGCCGCTTTTCTATGGCTGTTAGCAATTTGGATTGCATAGGTAATGACAAATTCCCTATCTCATCCAAAAAAAGCGTTCCTCCTGATGCCACCTCCATACGTCCCGCTTTTGCCTTACGGGCATCTGTAAAAGCCCCTTTTTCATAGCCGAACAATTCACTTTCGAATAATGATTCAGGTATGCTCCCCAAGTCAATCGTTATAAAAGGACATTCACGACGAGGAGAAAAATAACGTAGAGAACGGGCCACCAAATCTTTACCGGTTCCATTTTCACCCAATATCAAAATATTAGCATCAGTATCCGATAATTTCCGAATAGTATCAAAAACCTCTCGCATAGGCGCTGAGTGCCCTATCATCTGAGGCATCTCTTCATCCTGCCCGCTCAATGCTACAACTTGTTCTTTCAGTTGCCTGACCTCTTTACGAGAATCACGAAGTTTGATAGCCGATGAAAGCGTAGCAAGTAGTTTTTCTTTTTCCCAAGGTTTGGGAATAAAGTCAATAGCTCCAGCTTTAATAGCCCGTACAGCTTTATCTGTATCTGCATAAGCAGTCATAAACAAGACAATAGCCTGCGGGTCTAATTTTAATATTTGTTCTAGACAATTGAACCCTTCCTGCCCGCTGATAGCATCCCGGCGGAAATTCATATCAAGCAGAATAACATCAGGTTGAAAAGTAGTCATAAAATGCTCAATACGAGTCGGTTGAGTAGTAACTTTTATTTTTTCTACGTAGGGTTCCAATAAAAGGTTTAGTGCAAAAAGCACGTCCTCATTATCATCTATAATCAATATTTTTCCTTTTGCATTCATTATTTTATCCTCAATATATCTTGTTATACGAATAAAAGATTTTCTATCCGCTATTTTGCAAAGATATTGTTTTTTTTAATGTGTTGTCTGTGCGGATACGCACAAAAATAGTGCGTATCCGCACAGAGACATCATTATCTTTTATCCCACAAAAATCTGGTAAACAAAGAGATAAGATAATGGCACACTATTTGATTAGTCTATAATACTAATATATTAAGTTATGAAAAAAAAATCAGTAATAGCTATCAATTTATGCCTTATAGCAAGCATAGTAACTCTATTCGGCAATAAGATCTATATGCTTTATATAGGTGACTGCCATCAATTGTGGGAAGAAGCACAAACCCACTATGTCAATCGACAATATGAAAAAGCACGCGAGTTATTAGAAAAGATAGCTCACATTGATACGGCCCATCATGCCCAATATCTGACAGGCGACATGTATTTAAAAGGCTTAGGAGGTGAAATTGATTATGATAAAGCTTTGAAACTTTTTCATCAATCGGCAACGGGCGGAAACACTTATGCTGAAAACAATATAGGTTTTATGTACACATATGGTTTGGGAGTCACTAAGGATTACAGCCAAGCATTCAAATGGTTGAACAAAGCTGCCACTCAAGGAAATCCAGAAGCTCAAATTGGTATGGGGAGCCTTTATAAAAATGGTTGGGGAGTACGTAAAGATTGTTACATTGCTATGACTTGGTACCTACGTTCTGTGGCTCATGGTAATACGGACGCCATGAACAATATCGGTTATTTATATAAAAACGGACTTGGGGTTCCCAAAGACTTTGAAGAAGCTTATTTTTGGTTTAAAAAAGCAGCAGATAAGAATAATCCGATAGCTCAATATAATATAGGAAATATGTATTGTTATGGCGAGGGAATGGAAAAAGATTTTGCTAAAGGAGCCAAGTGGCTGACTAAAGCTGCTTTACAGGGGAATGCTCCTGCACAATACAACCTGGGCCGCATGTATCAGTGGGGTAAAGGTGTAAAAAAAGACTTACAACAAGCCCGGTTCTGGTTCCAAAAAGCTATAGACAACGGTCATGAAAAAGCAAAGGAAGCATTAACCAAAATAAAAAGCGACTTATCCGAAAAAGACACTGAAGACTCGTTCCTGTTTCCCTAACTATAAGACAAAAATACTAATAGGTATAAAGACATAAAAAAACGAACATGAAACTATATTGTATTATAGCACTTTCCCTTCTGCTTCGCCCGGAAACAGCCGCAGCACAACAAGAAGAATTAATGACACTGAGTTTGCAACAAGCTATTGAAATAGCACAAGAAAACTCACCGGAAGCACAAGCTGCCCGTCATACCTATCGGGCAGCTTATTGGAACTACCGTTTTTTCCGGGCGAATTATCTTCCCTCCGTCACATTAACTTCATCTCCTACCCTGAATCGGGAGATAAACAAAATTACCCAACCGGATGGAACAAACCAATTTATCCAGCAAGACCAGTTAAGCACAGACCTCAGCCTTAAAATAAATCAAAATATATGGTTCACCGGTGGCAGCTTGTTTGTAAAAAGTACCACCCAACGCATTGATGAATTTGAAGATAATCATACAGCGTATAACACCCAACCCGTAGTAATAGGTTACGAACAGCAACTTTTTGGATATAACTCTTTAAAATGGGATCGTCGTATCGAACCCCTTCGCTACCGGGAAGCCCGTAAAGCATATGCAGAAGCATTGGAACTTGTAGCCTCAGAAACCAGCACTCTTTTCTTCAACCTGGCAACTGCACAAACTAATCTTGACATAGCCGCCTACAACTATGCTTCTGCCGATACTTTATACAGGTATGCCGAGGGAAGATATAATATAGGAACAATAACTGAAAACGAAATGCTACAGCTGGAAATAAACAAACTGACAGAAGAAACCAATATGATGAATGCCCGTATCGAAGTAGAGGACCAAATGCAAACACTCCGTTCCTTCCTTGGCATTAATCGGGAAATAAATTTACGAGTCATTCCGGAAGACAGCATTCCTCAACTCGAAATCCCTTTACAAAAAGCATTACAACTGGCATTCAAAAACAGTCCCGACCCTGACACTTATAAACGCAAACAATTGGAAAGCCGCAGCGCATTAGCTTCTGCAAAAGCCAATGCAGGTTTGAAAGCCGACCTGTATGTACAATTCGGGCTTTCTCAAACCGGAAATAAATTTGCAGATTCTTACCGAAACCCCATGAACCAACAATATGCCAGTATTGGTATTTCTTTACCTATCCTGGATTGGGGTCGTGGAAAAGGACGCGTACGTGTAGCTCGTTCCAATGTAGACTTAGTAGATACACAGGCTGAACAGGGAATGAAAGATTTTGAATTGAATGTATGTAAAATGGTCCGTCAGTTCAATCTTCAAGCATACCGTGTAGCAGTAGCCGCCAAGACGGACAAGACGGCCGACCGACGCCATGATGTAGCACGTCGGCTTTATATCTTGGGAAAATCGACAATCCTGGACCTCAATGCCGCCATTACAGAAAAAGATACCGCACGGAGAAATTATATAACAGCTTTGAAAACTTATTGGAGTCTGTATTATGGTCTTAGAAGTATGACGGGATATGATTTCCTCAGAAAAGCAGAGATTTCATGTACTATACCTAAACCTTAACTACACGACAGGTATAAATGACCTTTGTATTATCGCCATGCATTAAAAAAGAAATAAAAAAATTATATCAAAAAACATAAACTAATGGATATAAAAATTGAAAAGAAACCGTGGTACATCCGCTATCGCTACTATATGATAGCTGCACTGGCCTTTATTATCTTCCTTATCTATGTGATAAGCCTTTCATTAGGTCCTCGCAAGCTGCGTATCGAAACAGACAACATTCAGATAGCCGAAGTAAAAAACGACAAATTTATGGAGTATGTAGATGTGGAAGGACTGGTGCAACCCATTCTTACCATCAAAGTAAATACTCGTGAGGGCGGCAGTGTAGACCGCATTGTTGGAGAAGAAGGGAATATGATGAAACAAGGTGACACCTTATTGATATTGACTAATCCGGATCTGATTCGTTCCATTGAAGACCAACGTGACGAATGGGAAAAACAACGAATCACTTATAAAGAGAAAGAGATAGAAATGGAACAAAAGAGTCTGACACTGAAGCAACAAACATTACAGGCACAATATGAAATGGAACGACTGCGCAAAAGCTTCGGATTGGACAAAGAGGAATTCAAAATGGGAATTAAGAGCAAGGCTGAGCTTCAAGTATCTGAAGATGAATATAAGTATAAACTGAAAAATACGGCATTACAAATGGAAAGCCTGAAACATGATTCATCCGTAACTCTTATCCGCAAAGAACTATTGAGAAATGATCTGGAACGTGAAAGCAAAAAACTGAAACGTGCGGAAGAACGGTTGGAAAACTTGATAGTAAAAGCTCCGATTGGCGGCCAACTAAGTTTTGTGAAAGTTACTCCCGGTCAACAGGTTGCTTCGGGAGAAAGTATAGCTGAAATAAAAGTGCTAGATCAATATAAAATTCATACTTCTTTAAGTGAATATTATATTGACCGCATCACAACAGGTCTTCCGGCTACCGTAAACTATCAAGGAAAACGCTACCCGCTGAAAATTACTAAAGTAATTCCTGAGGTAAAAGACCGCATGTTTGATGTGGACTTGGTATTTACCGGAGAAATGCCCGAGAATGTCCGTGTAGGAAAGAGCTTCCGAGTACAAATAGAATTGGGCCAACCCGAACAAGCTATAGTTATCCCACGTGGAAATTTCTACCAGTCTACTGGAGGACAATGGATTTACAAAATAAACTCATCAAAAACAAAAGCTGTAAAAGTTCCATTGAACATAGGACGCCAAAACCCGCTTCAATATGAAATCACAGAAGGTTTACAGCCTGGAGAATTTGTAGTTATCACAGGATATGATACCTTTGGTGACGCGGAAGAATTAATATTAAAATAAAACATGCAAAATGAGAACTTTGAAATATGCCTGGCGCTTCTTAATGCGTTCTAAATCGTATACTATCATTAATTTGCTGGGACTGGCATGCAGTCTGGCATGCAGCATCATCTTGATGCGATATATCCATAGAGAACTGACAGTGGACACACATTGCATCGACAGGGAGCATGTGTATGCTATCTGTACCAATACAGAAGGTAACCGGGGACTGAGTGGACTGAAACAATATAACTATGATACCATTTCTATCGACAATCGTTTCGTAGAAGCTATGACCACCTATATTCCATTGGAAAAGGACTATGTCATTTCCGGTACCAACCGTATTCCGGCACGTAGCCTCGTTACCGACAGTGTATTTTTCCAGTTATTTCATTATCCTATAGTGCAAGGAAAGCTATCTCTCACAACACCTCAGTCGGCATTATTAACGGAAAAATACGCCCGCAAGATTTTCGGTAATGAAAATCCTATAGGTAAAATACTACGTTATAGTAATGGCAAAGACATTACCATAGAAGGCATTGTAGGAGAACCTGAGTGTAAAACTACAATTAACTTTGATATCATCCTCTCTTCTAAATTATCCCAACATTGGGAAAGGATGAATACGGAGCTCTATCGTTTCCTACCCGGTACAGATATAAATGCCATAAATAAGACAGGTAGCGTCCCACGGTATATAAATGACCCTAAATATGATACTCGCACACATACATTTTCTTTAATTTCTGTGAAGGATATTTACTGGGACGGTTCTTTAACAGACCGTGAACCTGCTATGTTTCTTTCGGGAAACCATTCCCACTTAATTATTTTGTCGGGCGTATGCCTGTTATTGCTCCTCACCGGCATCTTGAATTTTATTAATCTTTACCTGGTAGCATTATTACGCCGCGGAAAAGAATATGGATTGAAGAAAGTATTTGGTGTATGCGGCAAAACATTGTTTGCCAATATATGGATTGAAAATACATTACTAGTTCTGAGCGCCTTATTAGTATCCTGGCTTATTATTGAAATAATGTCTGCCCCTACTGAATATTTGTTCGACACTCACTTTTCTTATACGGCTTTCGACGGATGGCTTTCGGCAAGTATTTTATTATTGTTACCAGTAATAACTTCTATTTATCCATACATTAAATACAATTACACCTCCCCCATTCTTTCCATTCGCTCTATCGGTGCCCAAAGTCATTCCAAACATTTTCGTATGTTCTTTCTAGGGGCACAGTATATTATAACTTTTTTGTTAGTGGTACTTTCACTTTATTTTAATCGACAACTTGGAATGTTATTAAGTACCGAGCCGGGCTTTCGTACTAAAAACATAATGAATGTAAATTTAGTATATGAATCGAAAGATTTTAGCAGCTATACTTATGAAAGTATGCAACAACGTCGCCAACGTGTCATGCAATTGGATAATGAACTTAATGCATGTCCTTTTATTGAATTGTACGAACCTAGCAATGAAAATATCCTTACTCCTACCTTTGGTACAAACTATCTGAACAATAAAGGAGAAAAGGTGTTTCTGAATATTCATTACGCCACTCCTGCATTTTTCAAATTATATGATATAAAAGTAATTGAAGGTGAGATACCCGATATAAATAAAGAAGACCGGCGCACTGTTTTTGTTGTAAACAAAGCCGCACTGAAAGCATTAGGCTATACTTCAATCAATGGCGCTGGAGTGATTGAAGAAAATCAAAAAAGGGCTAATGCTAACGCTTCTCTTCAACCTATCGTTGCAGTAGTAGAGGATTATTTTGAAGGACATTTGACATCTGGAATCAAGCCTACTATCTATCCTGTCGGAGCACGGTTCAGTGGTGATCTCTATCAGATAGCTTATACACCCGGCAAAAAGAAAGAAGTGATTGATTTCTTACGTAATTTGGAATATAAACTCTATGGAAGTGAAGACTTTGAATATACTTTTCTGGAAGATGATATCAAAGCAATGTATACACAAGACCGCCAAACAGCCACTATTTATTCTATTTTTGCAAGTATAGCTATTATTATTTCCAGTCTTGGTTTGTTAGGGATTTCTCTTTTTGACATTCGCCAACGATATCGGGAAATAGCGATTCGTAAAGTGAACGGTGCAAGTGCCAAAGACCTTTACCGACTGTTATTCCGCAAATATATAACCGTTTTAATTATAGCATTTGTCATAGCTATTCCTTTGGCTTGTTATCTGATAAATACCTATACTCAGGATTTTGCAATAAGGGCACCTGTCAGTATAGACATTTTTATCATATCATTGCTGTTGGTAATAATCATATCACTGGGCACCTTAGCATACCAAATACAAAAGGCGGCATATATTAATCCGACACAAATCATGAAAACAGAATAATTTTATAAAACAACGGAAATATGTTAAGGCATTATATAAAAATGGCAATGCGCCACTTATTAAAATATAAGATACAAAATCTGATATCTATCGTAGGGCTATCTGTCGGGATATTATGTTTTAGTATCTGTCTTTATTGTAGCCGGTTCATCAGCGAAGTAGATTCTTGCTTTTCCAATAAGGAACGCATAGCAGACATAAATTTATGTACAACACGGGGAGATTTGTATTCTGGTATTCCGGCAACAACGATTGAAGAATTGCGTAAACTTAGATTCGATGAGGTTCAAGATTTTACCTTTACCGTTTATCCCCGAGAGCGGAGTTACAACGTAGAGATAAAAGAAGGGAAAGAATTACCATACGATCATTTGATGACAATGGAAGTAGACTCTCTTTTTAGGAAAGTATTCACTCCCCAAATACTACAGGGATCATGGGAAGTAGCCTCCAACACCCCCAATGCCATCATACTGACCCGCTCTTCAGCAAAAAGGATTTTCGGTGAATCAGAAAATCCCATAGGCAAACGTATGATATTGACACAACGTCTTTTTACAGCACCGGATACCACTCCTCGTACTGGAGGCATAACCTATACCATTCAGGCCGTGATAGAAGATATTCCCCTGAATACCAGCCTGAGTTTTCTTGAGAAACTGGATATGCTGACTTTGAATGACAGTGAAGGAACATTGCAATTCAACGGTCGTAATAATATGACTGGAGGTTTTGGTTTTGCCCTGCTACGTCCGGGTAAAACAGCTCGAAAATTAGAAGCCCGTTTTCGCTCCATAAATATGAAGCACCACATATATGACGAAGAAACAGCTATAACCGCCTCGCCCTTTGGAAAGAAATTTTGGGATAAGTCCATTGCTCCTTATTTTGCAGGAATAACCATGATAGTAGGCCTGTTGATTTTACTGACCGGACTTCTTAATTTCTTCCATTTTCTTATGGGAACTTTTTTGAATCGTAACCGTGAATACGGGATACGCAAAGTTATGGGCAGTGGAAACCAGCAACTTTTTTACCAACTCTTTGTCCAGTCTGTCATCATTGCATTCATCGCTTTCTTGTTTACGTTCTGCTTGATTGAAATAATCAGCCCCTATTTGAATTTCAATTTATTTAATTATGTTCTTATCATTGAAAAGAACCTCTTGTTTATACAGACCACAGAGTATATGATATTCATCTTATTTTTATGTATGATATTATGAATCACGTTTTTGCCGCGTACCATCGGTTCGACATTTTCGCGGAAGAACAGCTGACTGTTTGCTGTGCGCTCCGGCGTGATGACGTAGATGGATTTATGGGCGTTATGGATGGTGTGGCCGGCGCTTTCCAGCTCGGATGCCATGAATGCGCCGATGATTTCCGTACCGTCCAGACAAACAATGGTGTCAATCGGAACCGGTATGTGTGCGTACTGCTGGGCAAGTACATGTGCGCACTGCTTCACCTCGCTCAGACGTGATTTCATGGTTGTCAGATCAATGTAGTAGTTGATGTGCGAGTGATTGGTGACGAAATGCCCCGGGATTGCTTTCATCGGAACAACCGATCCATATTTTTTGGATGGAAACTTCACAATTCTGGATTCAAATGAACTCATAGGCTCCTCCTTTTCTGATACACAAAACCATCTTCTGGAATAATTGCACATTTTGTCTCATAACATGCGGGTTAAACTATACATAGTATACAACATTGTTACACAATATGCAAGTTTTATCTTTGTACGCTTGTTATTCAACAAAAATAATATTTTGTTCAATAAAGATGGTGCGATGAGAAACCGGTGTGCAAAGATTCGGGTGTTTGAATGGGTGATAAAAATACCATGGCGCATTGCCGACTGATATGCTATAATGAGGCTCGAAA
>OJOJ01000697.1_pt1 | contig 10159 bp, 8 predicted proteins | sample 1598041 | NCBI WGS metagenome assembly OJOJ01 (sample SAMN01915218, study PRJEB22387) | human gut metagenome | isolation source: stool | host: Homo sapiens | place: USA
GGTCACGGCCACGTACGGCTCGACCTGGCCGGCGATGCCGCCGACGTCCTTGCGGCCGAGGATGGCGCCCTCATTCGTATTGCTGCGCAGATACCCGCTCGTCGAGCCTGCGATGCCGCCGATGTTGTAGCCGACGTGCTCATAGCCGACCGTGCCGGTATTTTTGCAGCCCGCGATCAGGCCGGTGTTGGTCCCGGCGATGCCGCCGGTCTCGGTCGTGGTGAGGAAGGTCTGCGAGGTGGTGAGGTTGGCAAGATCGAGCGTCGTGTCGATCTGGATGTCGCTGAGGCTCAGCGACGCGTCGACGTTGTTGGTGTTGATGCTGCCGGTATTCGTGCAGTGGCGGATGATGCCCTCGTTCAGGCCTGCGATGCCGCCCGTGGCGTTCGTTGCCTGCACCTTGCCGTCAAATGTGCTGCTGATGATCTGCCCGGAGACGCGGTTGACGCCCGCGATGCCGCCGATCTGCGCGCTGCCCTGCACCATGCCGGTGAAGCTGCAGCAGACGATGCGGCCGTAGTTTTCGCCCGCGATGCCGCCGGCGACGATCTTGTCGCCCGCCGCGGCCACGGAACCGGCCACGTTCAGATCCTCCACGCTGCCGCCGGACAGGATGACGGCAAACAGGCCCGCGGGGCTGTAGCTGCCGGTGAGGTTCAGGTCGGAGATGGTATGGCCGCCGCCGTCAAACGTGCCGCCGAAGGCGGCCACGGGCGTGTAGTCCATCCCTGCCAGAGAGATATCCGCCCGCAGGATGACCGTTTTTCCGGCCGACCAGGTGTCGAGCGCGCAGCTTTTCGCAAAGCTCACAAAATCGCTGGCGGAATCGATGTAGATGGTATCCGGGCCGTCCGCCGCCGAGGCCGTCAGGCCGAGCGGCGCGAGCAGCGTCAGCGCCAGAAGCGCCGCGAGCAGCCGCAGCGCGGCTTTCTGCTTATTCTTCATGTGCTTCAGCCTCCTTTTCCTGCGGCTGTTCGTCCTGCGGGGCGGCTTCTTCGCCGGGTTCCGGCGAAGGCGCCGGGTCGGTGTCCTCGCCGGGGTCCGGCTCTGTCTGGCCGGAGAGCAGGCTGATGTTCACATCGCCGTCGACATAGGCGTGGACGATGCCGTGGATCTGGCCGCAGATCTCGCCGCGGACCATGCCGTCGATGCGCACGCGGCCGGAGGACTGGTGCTGCGAGACCGGCGTGGGCACGTCGAAGGAGGTCTTGTCGATGACCTTCTCACCAAGAAGCAGGATCTGCGGCAGGATGAACATGACGATGATGATCGTGATGATGGTGCCGCGCCCGAGGCTGTCGCCGATACCGGCGATGGCGGCGTTGGAGGTCATCTGGCCGATGAGGATACCGGCGATGACCATCATGAGGCCCGAGGTGATGATCGTCGGGAAGGCGAGGTTCATGGTCTCGATGATGGCGTCCTTTTTGGGCATTTTGTCCTTGAACTCCATGAAGCGGCTGGTCGTGACGATGGCGTAGTCGATGTTCGCGCCCATCTGGATGGACGAGACGACCAGATAGCTGAGGAAGAACAGGGGGCTGTTCGTGATGGTGGGGATGCCGTAGTTGATCCAGATACTGCCCTGGATGACCAGGATCAGCAGCACCGGGATCCCGGCCGATTTGAACGTGAACAGCAGAACGACCAGCACGATCAGGATGGACAGGACCGACACGACGACATTGTCGCGCGAGAACGAGGCCTTGAAGTCCTGCTCGGACGAGGAATCGCCCACGACGTACACGTCGCCGTCCGGATAATAGCTGCGCGCGACGGCGCGGATCTGGTCGAGGAAGTTGTAGGTCTCATCGCCGCCCACGGGGAGGTTCAGATAGACGAGCATGCGGCTGTAGTCATCGGACTGCAGCTGCTTTTTCGCGTTCGTGATCTGCGAATAGGCATCCTCGAGCGTCTGGGTCATATCGGCGTCGAGCGAGACGTAGCCGTCCTGCATCTCGCCGTAGAGGAAGGTGAACATATCGATGAGCGGCACGGAATACTTGGGCAGGCCGCCGATGATCTTGCCGTAGTTGCCGCCGTCGGCCGCATAGGCCGCGTATAATAGCTCTGCGACCTCATAGTCGAGGTCCGTCAGCTCGGAAAACTGCCGCGGCGTGAGCGCGTCGGTCAGCATATAGCCGCCCATGGCCTCCACGTTGGAAAGGCCGAGGGTGGAGTCGACCTCGTCATAGGTCCCGAGCTCGTCCAGGAGCTTCTTTTCCGACGCGTAGTCCCCCGCCGGGACCACGACGGCGACCATATTGCTCGAGCCGAACGTGGTATCGATCATATTGTCCGCGATCTGCTGCGCGGACTGCTTGGTGGTCTTCAGATAGCTGAAGCCGTAGACGTACGGGCAGTTGTTGGCGAAGAGCATGGCCACGATGATGACCGCGAGGAAGATGGGCGGGATGATCTTCTTCGTCGCGTAGGCGAAGCGGCCGACGAAGGGGATCTTCGGGACGAAGTTTTTATGGCGCGTGGCGTCGATCTTCTTGCCGAAGAGCATGAGAAGGCCGGGCATGAGGAAGAACACGGCAAAGAGCGAGAAGAAGATGGATTTAATCAGGCAGATGCCGAGGTCAAAGCCCAGGCGGAACTCCATAAAGAGCATGGCCACCAGACCGCCGATCGTCGTGAGGCTGCTGCCGCAGATCTCCGGCACGGCCTTGCTGAGCGCGACGATGACCGCCTCGCGGATGGGAAGCTTTTCATGCTCCTCCTTATAGCGGTTGCAGAGGATGATGGCGTAGTCGACCGACAGGGCCAGCTGCAGCACGATCGTGACGGAGTTGGACACGAACGAGATCGTCCCGAGCAAAAAGTTCGAGCCCATGTTCAGGACTGCCGCCGCGATGAACGTCAGCAGCAGCACCGGCACCTCGGCATACGTCTGCGACGTCAAAACCAACACCGACACGACGACGATCGCCACGATGATGACGATGACGCCGATCTCCTGCGCGAGCGTCTTGGACGCGGTATCGCCGAAGGTCGCGGAGACGTACATGTCGTAGCCGTCAAGGGCGGACTCGATGTCGTTCATGACGGTCTCGCAGCGGTCGTCGTCCTCGGAATAGTCGAAGGTGATGTCGTAGAGGGCGGAGGCGTTGGTGTAGTGATCCCTGGTGTCGTCAAAGCTCACGCTTTGCACGCCGTCAATATCCGCGATCTGCTCCGAGACGGCCTGCGCCTCGTCATACGAGACGTTCACCAGCATGAGCTTGGCCGTGCCGAAGGTGGTGAACTCGTCCTCCATCAGGTGCAGGCCCTTGTACGTCTCAGACTCCTTCGGCAGGTAGGCGGACAGCTGGTTTTCTACCTGCACCCAGCTGCGGGAGAAGACGGAGAAGATCAGCCCGATGATGACGACAAGAAAGACAAGGTTGCGTTTATCGACGATGAAGCGGGCGAGCTTGAGCATAAAGCTCTCGCCGCTTTGTTCCGTTGGCTTTCCCATAGACGGACCTCCTGTATCGTGATATGCCCGGCGCACCGTGCGCCGAGGCGGAAAAATCGACACCTATTATATAGCACAGACAATGCAAAAATGAAATATGGAAAACGTGAAAAATCTGTGAATAAAAGGGAGTCAGGCTGTGCCTGACTCCCAAAAACGAGAGAAAATCGGACCTATTGCGCACTTTGCCCAAACAGCAGGGGATGCCGCGCAGGGCGTTACTTTTCCACGATGACCTTCTGGGCGTTCTTCTCGCGGATGGCGGCGTAAATGCGGGCGATGATCTCGTCCGGCGCGCCCTTGGTCTGCTCACCGGTGACCATGTCCTTGCAGGTGACGACGCCGGAGGCGACCTCGTCCTCGCCGAGGAAGAGAACGTAGGGGATCTTCGTCTTGTCGGCGTAGTTCATCTTGGCCTTGAACTTCTTGTTCTCGGTGTAGAGCTGAGCGCGCAGGCCGCGCTCGCGCAGTCGGGTGGCGAGGGAGACGGCAAAGCTCAGATCCTCCGTCATCGGCAGAAGCAGCACGTCTGCGGGCGCGGTGTTGAGCGCGTCGTTGAGAAGGCCCTGCTCGCCGAGCACATAGAACAGGCGCGTCACGCCGATGGAGATGCCCACGCCCGGCAGCTTGCGGTCGGTATAATACTCGGCGAGGTTGTCGTAACGGCCGCCGGAGCAGACCGAGCCGATCTGCGGATAGTCGAGCAGAGCGGTCTCGTAGACCGTGCCGGTATAGTAGTCGAGGCCGCGGGCGATGGTCAGGTCGACCTTGAAATTCTCCTGCGCGACGCCGAAGCCGCCGGGGTATTTGATGACGGTGGAAAGCTCCTCATAGCCGCGGTCGAACAGCTCGTCGCGGCCGCAGTAGCCCTTGAGGGAGGCAAGGACCTCTTCGTTCGTGCCGGTGATGGCGATGAACTTGAGAATCTCGTCGGCCTGCTCGCCCGTGAGCTTAATGTCGTCGACGAGAATGGCGCGCACCATGTCGGGACCGATCTTTTCGATCTTATCCACCGTGCGCATGATCTCGCCGGACTTCTCCGTCAGACCCAGCATGGCGTAAAAGCCGTTGAGTATCTTTCGGTTGTTCACCCGAATACAGAACCGCTTCAGCCCCAGCTCGCTGAACGCCCGGTAGATGATGGCGGGCATCTCCGCCTCGTTGGTGATGTCCAGCTTGCCGTCGCCGATAATGTCGATGTCTGCCTGATAGAATTCCCGGAAACGCCCTCGCTGGGCCCGCTCGCCCCGGTATACCTTGCCAATCTGATAACGGCGGAAGGGGAAGGCCAGGTCATTGCCGTGGAGGGCCACATATTTGGCCAGCGGCACCGTCAGGTCAAACCGCAGGGCCAGGTCGGCGTCGCCCTTCTGGAAGCGGTAGATTTGCTTTTCGGTCTCGCCGCCGCCCTTGGCCAGCAGCACCTCACTGGCCTCAATCACAGGGGTGTCCAGAGGCGTGAAGCCGTAGCGGCTATAGGTGGTGCGCAGAATGTCCATCATCCGCTCCAGCTGCTGCTGCTGCGCAGGCAGCAGCTCCATGAAGCCGGAGAGGGTCCGGGGGGTCACAGTTGCCATGGTGATCTATTTCCTTTCTGTTTTGTTTTTGGGTTTTTATTGGGGACTCTGCGGAGGCATCATAGCTCGGTTGCAGCTGGGTTTGGAAATGGAAAAATGCGCTCCCGTCCCTTGTTTGGGACGAGAGCGCATGAATACGCTTCGTGGTGCCACCCAAATTCAGCCCCAAGGGGCCCTCGCGGCTCCTGTTACGGGGAGCGGGCCGTGGATGTTTCCATCCCCGCTGGGGGACTGTCTTCGCTTCTCCTGCCGGGGCGCGCTTGCAGCCGGTGACGCGTCTCTCTGGTGCCGGTGGGGATGAAGGTACTCCTGTCTCCTTTATGGCGGTCGCTTTTCCTATTTTATGGCATCTGGGGCCGCTTGTCAAGCGGTAAAGGGCTTGGTTTTGGGATTGACAATATTGCGCCAGTCCAGGTCGCCCCGGGCCAGGCCCAGCACCAGCATTTCCGCCGAGGCCAGGTTGCTGGCATAGGGGATGTTGTTCTGGTCACACAGACGGAAGATGTTGGCTACATCCTCATTCGGGGTCTTCTGATTGGGGTCGCCGAAGCACAGCACCATGTCGATCTCATTATAGGCGATACGGGCCGCGATCTGCTGGCCGCCGCCGTGGTCGAAGGACAGGAAACGGTGGATGCGCAGGCCGGTGGCTTCGCTGATCTGAAGGCCGGTGGTGGCGGTGGCGCAAAGGGTGTGCTGGGCCAGAATGCCGCAGTAAGCGGTGCAGAACTGGACCATCAGTTCCTTCTTGTTGTCGTGAGCGATCAGTGCGATATTCATGGGGGCACTTCCTTTCATAAGATCAGATCCGCATCAGCGGCACACGCTGGCCGGTGATGCGTCGGGCAATGTTTTCATAGGACCGTGCGGCATAGTAGTTCATGTCCCGTAGGGGAATGCCGCGGTTGAGGGAATAGGGGACGTCGCTGTCCTCCGGGACCACGCCCAGAAGGGGAAGGCCGGCAGCGTCCATGGCGTCGTCGATGGTGCTGTGCAGGGCCCGCAGGAGCTTTTTCTGTACTCGCCCCACCACCAAAAACAGGCTCTCTGTGGTGAAGCGCTTGTCCAGGATCATAACGGTGTGCTGTGCGTCCCGCAGAGCGGAGGCGTCGGTGGTGGTGATGACCACCACGCAGTCGGCGCAGCCGGTGGCCAGTTGGAAGCCCTGACCCAGTCCCGCCGGGGCGTCGATGAGGCAATAGTCATACTGCTGGCGCACCTGATCCAGGAGCCGTTTCATCTGCGCCATGGTGACGTTCAGCTGCCCGGTGGCAGACAGGGGAGCGGTGAGCAGGTGGAGCTTGGGATACTTGGGGTGGATAGCCACCGCGTCCGACAGTGCGCAGCGCCCGGCTATAACGTCGGAAAAGTCCATCAGTGCACTGTCTGTCAGCCCCAGGGCCAGGTCCAGGTTCCTCAGGGTAATGTCACAGTCCAGGCACAGAGTGCTCTTTCCCAGGGCGGCCAGAGCCAACCCCACGTTGGCGGTGAAGGAGGTCTTGCCGGTGCCGCCCTTTCCGGAGACCACTGCTATGATTTTTCCCATATCCAGGTACCTCGTATACAGATGGGGTTCAGCCCAGCGGCGCTTTTTTGATTCGGGCAAAGGGACGGGGATAGGCCGCCGGAGTAGGATGCTGCTTTTGAATGATCACCACCCGGTGACGAATGTCCGTACCGGGAATGGTGTAATCCCAGATTTTCCCAATTTTTCCGCCCAGCTGGGCAATGGCGCTTTTGGCGGAGTGGACCTCTTGGTCGGAGTCCACAGACTTCATGGCCAGGAACTGGCCGCCTACCTTCACCAGGGGCAGGGCCAGCTCACACAATATGTTCAGCTGGGCAACGGCCCGGGAGGTGGCGATGTCGAATTTCTCCCGATGCTGCCGGGCAAATTCTTCGGCCCGGGCATGCACGCATTGGATGCGCTTGAGATCCATGGCCTGTGCCGTTTCCTGGAGAAAATCCACACGCTTTCCCAGGCTGTCCAGCAGGGTCAGGTCAAAGTCCGGCTCCAGCAGCCGCAGGGGCATACCGGGAAAACCCGCGCCTGTGCCTACGTCCACGACGTTTTTGCCTGGGAAGTCTGCTATCGTCAGCAGGGAAGCACAGTCCAGAAAGTGCAGCCGCGCCACATCTGCCGGATCGGTGATGGCTGTCAGATTCATGACCCGGTTTTTCTCCAGCAGGAGCCGGGAAAATTCCTGCAGCCGGGGGATGGCGTCGGTGGGAAGGCCCCAGGTCTCGAGGCCCTGCTGCAAGATGCGTTCCATTTATTTCTGCTCCTTCAGCAGGTCCCGGATCTCCGTCAGCAGCTCCTCTGTGGTGGGACCGGCGGGCTCCTCCGGAGCGGGGGCCTCGTCCTTCTTCTTGTGGAAGGCGTTGATGGCCTTGACCATCAGGAAGATGACAAATGCCACCAGGATGAAGTCGATGATGGTGGTCAGAAAGGTGCCCAGGCCCAGAGTTACGGCAGCCGTGACCTCCTTGTCCCCATTCATAACGGCGGGCTTCAGGATGATATCCAGCTTGCCCAGGTCGATGCCGCCGATGACCAGACCAATCAACGGCATGAACACATCGTTGACCAGGGAGGTGGTGATTTTGCCGAAGGCGGAGCCCAGCACCACGCCGATGGCCATGTCCAGCACATTGCCGCGCATGGCAAATTCCTTGAATTCATTGAAAAACTTTTTCATATGGACCCTCCTCTCAGTGCTTGGGGATAAGGCGGTCGTGGCCACCCATATAAGGCCGCATCGCCCAGGTAAGTCAGATGACCAGCTTTCGAGCCTTTACCCAGACGCGCTTTTTTCATCTCAACAAAGTTACCGACGTGTGCACCTTCCAGCAACTCAGCACCAGGACGCAGACGGGCAAACGGGCCAATAGTACAGGCCGCTGCCAGATTCGCGTCTTCCACAACGGTATACGGACTGATTTCGCAATCATCGCCAATCACGCTGTTTTTAATCACGCAACCGGTGCCGATTTTCACGCGATGACCGAGAGTCACGTTGCCCTCGATGATAACGTTAGTATCAATTTCAACATCGCGCCCGTGAGTAAGCGTACCGCGCAGATCAAAACGCGCCGGATCGCGCAGCATAACGCCTGCTAACAGCAGTTTTTCAGCCTGTTCGGACTGGTAAACGCGCTCCAGACGGGAGAGTTGCAGGCGGTTATTCACACCTTCTACTTCGCTTAAACGTTGCGGATGAACGGCGACGATTTCACGCCCTTCCTGATACGCCAGCGCAATAATGTCGGTGATGTAGTATTCGCCCTGAGCATTATTGTTGGTCAGCTTCGCCAGCCAGCGTTTCATATCTGCGCCGTTAGCGATCAGAATGCCGGTGTTGATCTCCTGAATCTGACGCTGCTCGTCGGTGGCATCTTTGTGCTCAACAATGCCGGTAACTTTGCCATTTTCACGGGTGATACGTCCATAACCGGTCGGATCATCCAGTTTCACCGTCAGCAGACCAATGCCACCCTGCGGTTTAGCATCACGCAGGCGCTGGAGTGTTTCGACAGAGATCAGCGGCACGTCGCCGTAGAGCATTAAAATGTCTTCATCATCGGCAAAGAAAGGTGCGGCCTGCTGCATTGCATGACCCGTACCCAGCTGCTCTGCCTGAAGCACCCAGTTAAGGTTGTCGTCTTTCAGCGCCTGTTTAAGCAGATCGCCGCCGTGACCGTACACCAGGTGAACGTGCGCTGCGCCTAATTCATTCGCAGCATCAATGACATGCTGAACCATCGCTTTCCCGGCAAGGGTATGCAGCACTTTCGGAAGATCGGAATACATGCGCGTGCCTTTGCCTGCGGCAAGGATCACTACGCTCATAGCATTATTCAACATACGCGTCCTGACTGTAATTTGAGAACGAATTTAAACCGCTTCACCTTGAAAAAACTACATTTTTTTCATCGTGAAATGGACAGAGGATAAATTGTTCAATAACGGATTATCCCCGCTGACGAAAGTGCCATTTTCGACCATCGTCACGCCTTTTGTCTGCAGAAAATTAAGGCAGTACCTTCATTTAAGCGTCAGGTGGATGTTTTTGCTCTTATTTCGATCAATGAATAAACGAGAAAACAGGGGTGTTTTATATCAGCAGGATCTATGTGAACGCTCTTCAGGACGGATCACGCGTAAAAAAAAGCCAGCCTGTTTCCAGACTGGCTTTTGTGCTTTTCAAGCCGGTGTTACATCGCTTTTTTGGTCAACTCGATAACGCGCAGCTGCGCGATCGCTTTGGCCAGTTCCGCAGACGCCTGAGCGTAATCTACGTCGCCGTGAGAGCTGCTAATGTGCTCTTCAGCCTTACGTTTCGCTTCCATGGCTCGCGCTTCGTCGAGATCCTGGCCGCGAATTGCGGTGTCGGCCAGAACGGTCACGTTGCCAGGCTGCACTTCAAGAATGCCGCCAGACAGATAGATAAACTCTTCGTGACCGTGCTGTTTCACGATGCGAATCATACCAGGCTTAATGGCGGTGAGCAGCGGTGCGTGGCCAGGGTAGATCCCCAGTTCACCTTCGCTACCCGTTACCTGGATTTTCTCGACCAGACCAGAGAACATTTGTTGCTCTGCGCTGACGACGTCCAGGTGGTAAGTCATTGCCATATCACCCTCCGATTAAGGCGTTAAAGTTTTTTGGCTTTTTCCACAGCTTCTTCGATGGAACCGACCATGTAGAACGCCTGCTCCGGCAGGTGATCGTATTCGCCTTCCATGATGCCTTTAAAGCCACGGATGGTGTCTTTCAGGGAGACGTATTTACCCGGAGAACCGGTGAATACTTCTGCCACGAAGAACGGCTGGGACAGGAATTTCTGGATTTTGCGGGCGCGGGCAACGGTCAGCTTATCGTTGTCGTCCAGTTCGTCCATGCCAAGGATGGCGATAATGTCCTGCAGTTCCTGGTAGCGCTGCAAGGTAGCCTGTACCTTGCGGGCCACGCGATAATGCTCCTCGCCCACAATGTCTGCTTCCAGGATGCGGCTGGTGGAATCCAGCGGATCCACGGCGGGGTAGATACCCTGTTCCACGATCTTACGGGACAGAACGGTAGTGGCATCCAGGTGGGCAAAGGTGGTGGCCGGGGCGG
>OJOJ01000701.1_pt1 | contig 10141 bp, 5 predicted proteins | sample 1598041 | NCBI WGS metagenome assembly OJOJ01 (sample SAMN01915218, study PRJEB22387) | human gut metagenome | isolation source: stool | host: Homo sapiens | place: USA
CGAAGCCTGGTACCCCGAGGAGCTCCCGCTCGCCACCGGCCCCTGGAAATTCCACGGACTGCCCGGACTGATCCTGGCCGTGAACGACACGGGCGACGACGGGGGCATCATCCGCTTCGAGGCGACCGGGATCCGCCGCGCCGAAGTCCCGGTGACGATGGCCGACCTGAACTACCTGAAAACTTCGCGCAAAAAATTCCTGGCCACCGAGCGCAAATTCATGACCGACCCGATCGGCTACATGCAGGCCAATTCGAACATCAGGATCACGGTAAGGAACGAGGACGGGACGCCGCGCGAGGGTGCCGACCTGCTCCGCGAATACAATCCGCTGGAAACAGAATAGCCCCACGGCGCGATGAAGTACCTGCTGACCCTGCTTTGGTTGCTGGGCGCAATCGCCGCCCAGGCCCAGGAGTACACGGGCCACGTGGCCGACAAGGAGGACGGGGCGCCCGTCGCCGGGGCCATCGTCACGGCGCGAGACTCCCTGGGCAAGCCGCTGGGTTACACGACGACCTCGGCCTCGGGCGATTTCGTGCTCAGGCCGCGCGGGGGCGGGACAACCGCGCAGCTCGACTTCTCGACGATGGGCTACCGCCGGCAATCGATTCCGGCGGATGCCGGACGGATGCTCGTGCTGCTGACGCCCGAGGCGACCGGCATCCGCGAGGTGACGATCCGCGCCCCGCGGCTGAGCTTCCGGGGCGACACCGTAAGCTACAACGTGTCGCGCTTCACCGAGGCGCAAGACCGCTCGATCGCCGACGTACTGCGCAAGATGCCGGGCATCGAGGTGGCGAAATCGGGCGAGATACGCTACAACGGCCAGCCGATCAACAACTTTTACATCGAAGGGCTGGACATGCTCGACGGCCGTTACGGACAGGCGACCAACAACATCGCGCCGCAGGACGTGGCGAGCGTCGAAGTGATGGAGAACCACCAGCCGATCAAGGCGCTCAAGGACATCGTATTCAGCGACCGCGCAGCCATCAACCTCCGGCTGAAGCCGCATGCCAAAGCCCGATGGACGGGGACGCTGCGCGGCGGTGCGGGCTGGTCGCCGGCGTTGTGGAACGGCGCACTCTTCGCCATGCGCATCGGTGCCAGGGGGCAGTCGATGGTCAACCTCAAAACCGACAACACGGGGCAAAACCCCTCGGCCGAGACCGAACGGCTTTCGGTCGAGGACATCCTCAACGGCGGAGCCAACGACTACAATCCCGCCGCACACCTTTCGGTCGGCACTTCGTCCGCGCCGCTCGACGATACACGCACGCGCTTCAACCGCTCGCACATGGCCAGTCTGAACAACCTGCGCAAACTCTCCGAGGACTACCAGCTCAGCAGCTCGCTCACTTGGGGTTACGACCGCCTGGCCTCGGATCGCGCCGCCCGGCAAAGCTGGTACCTGGCGGACGGCACGCGCGTGGACACCGAGCAGGAGTCGGCCGCTTCGTGCCGGCAACAGCTTTCGGCACGCATCGCACTGAAAGCCAACACCGAGCGGTTCTACATGCTGGAAAAACTCGAAGCTTCGCTGGCATGGAACGACCTCCGTGCCGTGCTCTCGGGCAGCTACCCCAACCGCCAGCGTGCCGAGGCCCCGGCCTACGGCATCGAAAACGACCTGAAATATATCCGGCGCACCGGCACACGTTCGCTCACCGTCACCTCCTACCTGAAATACCTTACCCGCCCCCAGTCCCTCGATGTGGTGCGCGAAACGGGCAGCCAGCGGCAGACGATCGCCGACCGCGCTTTTTACATGAACCACAACGCGGCATTCGGCACGCAGGCCGGGCAGTTCGCCTTCGCCTTCAAAGGCGGAGTTTCGGCACTCTTCCGAGGGCTCGTAACAGACCTGACGGGCACCGGGCTCGGGACAGGCGCCGCGAACGACCTTTCGGCCGGCTACGCGGGCGTCTACCTCCAGCCTGGCATCACCTACCGCTCGCAGCGGCTGCGGCTGACGCTCGACCTGCCGGCAGGTTACCGCCGCTATGGACTGCACGACAGGATCGACGGCAATCGAAACCCGGCGGGCATTTTCACCTGGAAGCCCCGCTTCGCGGTGAAATGGAGCCCCACGGGACACCTTTCGCTTTCGGCATCGGGTACGGTCGGCCGCGACGCGGCGGACGACAGCCGCATAGGCAACGGCGCCGTCCTGCGCAACTACCGTTCGGTGCTCTGCGGCGTAAACGAATACCGGCAGGCGCTGCAACGCAGCCTCTCGGCAGGCATCGCCTACAAGAACCCGATCGGCGGGTTCTTCGCCAGCCTGCTCGCGGTACGTTCGTGGAACGACCTGCCGTTCCTGCCTGCGCAGCGCTTCGACGGCGACTATATCGTAAACTACTACGTGCACAGCTCGAACCACGTGCGGTCATGGTACCTGTCGGGCGACGTCAGCCAGAATATCGACGCCCTCAACGGTCAGGCAGGCCTGAACGTCGGCTACAACCTCAGCGGCACGGAACTGCTGCTGGAAGAGGTGCCGGCCTCCTATGAAAATTCCACCCTGACCGTCGCGCCGCGTTTCAACTTCCGGTTCGCCGCCTGGGTAAACACCGAATACCGGCTGGAATACCGCTATACGACACTCTCCATCCGCGGCCGGGAGCCCGACGGGCGGCACGATTTCAACCAGCGGCTGACCGTAAACCTCGTACCGTCGAAGAAATGGGTGATCCAATTCACGGCGGAGCACTATTACTCGCAGCTTTCGGCCGACCGGAGCAAGCACCTGCTACTGGCCGACGCATCGCTGCGCTGGAAAATAAACGGGAAATGGGAAGCTACGGCGACCGCCGCAAACCTTTTCGGCCGTGAAAAATATGCCTATACGACCTTCGACGGAGTAAGCTCGGGCTCCTACCGCTATGCCATCCGCCCGCGCAATATCCTGCTGGGCGCAAGCTGGAAATTCTGACAACCGCCGCACGACGCAACGCCCGGGCAAAACAGTCCGGGGCTTCCGGATCAGAAATTGCGCCCCGCGTCCCACCACAGGCGCGTCCCCCCGTGGTCTTCGCCACCGAGTTCCGCGACGAGCGCCGCATACTGCTCGGGATCGGACGTCGCCAGCACGGCCGGGAACGGCAGCCGGCGGATCATCGTTTCAGTATCTATATAACCCTTGCTGTGGTTCAGACGTACGGGGAACAGGCGAGGATATCCCGTCCGCCGCTGTTCGGCCCAGGCCTCGCACCCTTCGGGATACATGGCAATCCATTTCTGGGTGATAATCCGCTCGAGCTTCAGTTCGGCGTCCGCTGCAGCGTCCCAGCGGGGCGACACGCGGCACCGGGCGGCAATGTCGTTCCCCGGATCTACCGGATCGTGGTAATCGGCAGCCATGGCGTCGCTCCCCAGGTAGCTTTCGGCCCCGGACAGCTGCCATTGCGCGAACGATGCCGCAACGCCGTTGCGGTAACAGCGCTCCGCATCTTCGTCCGTCCAGCCGCGCAATGCCGCTTCGGCACGTAGGAACCACACCTCGGCCGCCGTCATCAGGACGGCATCGGTATCCGTATCCACCGTAAGGCGGGAAAATGCCGCGTAATAATTATGCGAGAACCCCGTCCCCTGACGGATTCCATGGTATTGCCCCTTCAGGACGACCGTCCCGTCGCCCGCATCGCCGGCAATGACCAGGTCGCTGCCGCAGGGCTTGAAAAACTTCTCCAGCCGCGGATCCCCGTACCCGGTCAGTACGGATTCCATCGAAGCGTTCATGGCCGCCTCGTTCCAGTTCAGGTTGATCTCGCCCAACGGATTGGAATAGGTGCCCGAGGTCTTCACGGCGGCATTCTCCATACTGGTCTCGATCACCCCTCCGGCCGCCTGCGCCGCCTTCCGGAATTCCGCACGGGCCTTTTCGGGCGCGGCAACTGCGATACGCACGGCAAGGCGCATGCGCAGGGAGTTGGCAAAACGGAGCCAGGCCGTATAGCTGCCGTCGAGAAGCAGGTCGAACCTGGAAAACTCGCCGGCCTCGGGCTGCTCCTCGACCCAGGCCGCCAGGATGTCCGCCGCCTCGTCCAGGTCATCGAAGAAACAATTGTAGGCCTGTTGCTGGCTGTCGGGCACATATTCGCTGCCGCGGTCGGCGAAATGGCTGTATATCACCGGCCCGTAGTAGTCCGTCACGCGGTGCATGGCCAGGACTTTGAGTATCTTCGTAATGGCATAGAACGGCGGCATCTTCTCGCGTGCCGTCTGCTCCAGCCGGTAAATCTGGGGCATGACGTAGGAATAGGTAAACTGCCACATGGCGCTGTTCCAACTGTCCTGCAGGTTGTAATCGGAGTTGTGGCTGCCGCCCTGCAACGGTTTGGGATCGTGCATATAGCCCGAGAACATATCCGCATTGAGGTTCTGCGTCATCTGGAACGGCCAGTTCTTGCCCTTGCCGAAATCGTAGTTGAAATAAATCCCCTGCTGTACGATCTGCAGGCGGTATCCGAAGCCGTTGTCGTCGGCCTCGAGATCCTCGTCCGAAATCCCCGTGAGGTCGTCGTTCATATCCCGGAAATTCCCCGTGCAGGCACCCAAAAAGACTGTGCAAAATGCGGCGAACAGATATATGTAAAAGCGCTTCATGATTCTCAGAACTCCAGTTTTATGTTGAAGCCGAAGCTCCGTACGGTCGGCATGCCGTAGACGTCGATCCCCTGGTTGTCGTTGCCCGTCGAAAGGACGAGGTCGGGATCGAACGGCGCGGCATTGTAGATAAAGAAGAGGTTGCGCGCCACCAGCGACACGGTCATGCCGCTGAATACCCGCGTACGGCGCATCAGACGCTGCGGCAGCGCATAGGACACCGCCAGTTCGCGGAGCCGGATGTTCGTCGCATCGTACATGTAATACTCGGTCACACCTGCGCGGCCGCCGACCAGTTTGTAAAAACCCTTCACGTCGTCGATCCGCTGCCCTTCGAGCATCACGCAGCCCCGGTCGCGGGCATCGGCCGTTGCGGCCGACACCCCGTAGGAATCCAGGTCGGCCATCGTCTGCGACAGGAGCCGTCCGCCATAGCGGCAGTCCAGCAGCACGGACAGCGACATGCCCTTATAGGAGAACGTGTTGCCCCAGGAGAGCGAGAACACGGGATTGGCATTGCCGACCTTCACCGTATTGCCGTCGCCCACGGTGCGGGGCAACCCGGCGGAATCGCCTTCGGCCTCGTAGACGATCCTCCCCATTGCGTCGCGCTCGAACGCCCGCCCGTAAATATCGCCGATCGAACCGCCCTCGACGAGTTTCATGGCATAAGACGATGAAAAACTCGACGGACCGTAGACATATTCGCGCAGCTCGTCATGGAGTTTTATCACGCGGTTCCTGTTATGTGCGAAGTTCACCGTCGACTGCCACGTCAGCGCACCTCCGTAAACCGGGTAAGCGTTCAGCGACACCTCGACGCCCTGGTTCTCGATATTGCCCGCATTCTCGTAACGGTAGGCGTACGCCTCGCCCGAAAGGGCCGGAAGCTTGAAGAACTGGTTGTGCGTATTGGTCTTGTAGTAGGTCAGGTTGATGCCCAGCCTGTCGTCGAGGAACCGCCATTCGAGCCCCGCCTCGAGGGCGTTGGTCATCTCCGGCTTGAGGTCGGTGCCGGGGGCGGCGTCGGCGGCATTGATGCCCCCTCCGGCCGTGACGTGCGACTTAGGATTGGTGATGAACATGGGGATGTCGTTCCCCACGCGGCTCCATGTCAGGCGCACCTTGGCGAACGAAATCCACCGGGGCAGTTCGAACATCTTGCCGATCACCCACGATGCGCCAGCCGAATAATAGAAGAACCCGCTGCCTTCGTGCGAGGTGTAGGCGAGCGTCGATGCCCAGTCGTTGCGTCCCGTGACTTCGAAATTGAGGCTTCCGGCATACTTGAACGACGCCGTGGCGAAAAGCGACTGCGTCTGGCGCCGCGCATCGATCTGTTCGTCGACATAGGCCGAACCGTTCATGACGATATTGGCGACGTTGAACACGTTGGGGAAATAGAGCGACGCCGTCTTGGAATCTATACGCAGCGAATTGACCGTCCGGTCGTTCAGCCCCGCACCTGCGGTCGCGCTGAACTCCCAGTCCGGGGAGAGGCGTTTGTCGAACATCGCCAGCACCTCGCCGTTGAACAGGGTTTCCGAGTAGCTGCTCTCGATATAGCGCCCGTTGGCACCGGCCAGCGCAGGCGCCGTCGAAGCATAGAATTTCTGCCGCACCTTGTCATTCACATAGTCCACATTGCCGCGCGCCTTGAGCCGCAGCCAGCCGTTCACCTTCCAATCGGCGGTAAACGAGGCCATGACCCGGTTGCGCAGGCTCCTGCTGCGGATGCGGTTGACGACCCAGTAGGGGTTCTGCTCGAAATCGTCGCTCGGGGCGATCCAATCCTGGACATTGAGTTTGCGGCCGGCGTCATAGACCTCGAAATGCTCCCGGTAAGGCGTGATGTCCACCCCGCGGGGGAAGCGGTAAAGCCCGACCAGCGGGTTCATATAGAAACCGCCCGGCACGGGTTTGTCCTCGACCACCTGGCGCATGAAGCTGATATTCCCGTCGAGCTTGAGCCGTTGCCGGAAAAGCCCGGTCGTGGTGCGCAGGTTGAAGTTATGGCGCATCAAGCGGTTCGAACCCGTGATTCCCCGCTCGGCCGTATTGGCATAGGAAAAATAGTTCTGCACCTGTTCCGACCCGGAGGAAACCGAGACCGCATTCATCGCCGTGATCCCCGTCCGGAAAAAATCGCCCGCATTGTCGTAGGTCTTCATCCGCGCACGGGCGCCCCAGCTTTCCACCCCGTCGCTCACCCCGTAACGGTTCTGGAACGCAGGCAGGCTGAAGGGGGACTGGAGCGTAAGGTTCGAAGTGAACGTCACGGGTTGCTGTTTGCGGGCATTGCCCTTTTTGGTCGTAATGAGGATCACGCCGTTGGCGGCCTGACTGCCGTACAAGGCGGCGGCCGGGGCACCCTTGAGGATCGAGACGCTCTCGATATCCTCGGCGTTGAGGTTCGAAATGCCGTCGCCGCCATCGCGGTTCCCGGCATCGGCCACACCGCCTATGGCCGAGTAGGCCTGCTCGGGGGTCGAATTGAGAATGGGCATACCGTCGACCACATAGAGCGGCTGGTTGTCGCTGGCGACCGACCGCACGCCGCGGATGCTTACCTTGGCCGAAGCGCCCGCACCCGAGGAGTTCTTGTTCACCTGCACGCCGGCCGACTTGCCCGAAAGCGACAGGATCAAGTTGGGATCCTTCACCGCCGTGAGCTGCGCCCCCCTGATCTTATCGGCCGAATAGGTCAGGTCGGCATAGTTGCGTTCGAGCCCCAGCGCCGTCACGATCACCTCGGCGATCGCCTTCACATCCTCCTGCAACACGATTTCGAATTCGGTACGGGTTCCCGTCCCGATACTCTGGTCGATATACCCCAGACACGAGACATCGAGCACGGCACCGGGCAGGACGGCGATCGAGAATTCGCCTTCGGAAAGGGTCGCGACCCCGTTCGAGGTACCCCGTTCGACAATGGTAGCCCCGGCGACGGGATCGCCCGATTCATCGGCGACACGGCCGTTGACAACCACCTTCCGGGGCGGGGACTGGGCATGCGCCGCCATGTCCGGCAACAGGCACAGGCAGGCAAGCAGGGCCGCCATGCACTTCCATCCCCTGTGCAGCGGCCACAATTTTCTCAGACAATACGTAAAAGGCATCACTATTATGGAACAATTAAGTACAAAATTATAAAAATTGGCATATAAATCGTATAATAAATGGAAATTTTAGCAACTATTCCGACTATCCGGCATTCAAAACAGCCCGGAATTCCCCTTTGCACGACAAAATGCAGCGGGGCATTTCCAGGATGCCCTCCGGGTGCCGGCAAAGATTTCGGGGATTATGGTAACCCAAACCGTAATCCGTATAACCGCAATTCCGCAGGAAACGGTATCTTTGCACCGTACAACCAGTGGGAAACGATATGTCCAGCACGAAAATAAGACGCACAATGGGAATCCTGACAGGAATAATACTCGCCGCCGCGATCGCCGGCCTGATAATCCTCAACCTCCCGGCCTTCGGACGCCTGCCGCGGGGCAGCCGGCTCGAACGCATCCTGCAATCGCCGAACTACCGCGACGGGCAGTTCCGCAACCTGGAAGCAAGCCCGATGATGACGGGCGACAAAAGCCGCCTGAGCGGCATCCTCGAATTCCTGTTCCGAAAAAAGGAGGGGCTGCGCCCCGACGCGGCCGTCCCGGCCCTCAAGACCGACCTGCGCGCACTGGATCGGGACAGCAACCTGCTGGTGTGGTTCGGGCACTCCTCCTACCTGCTCCAGGCCGAAGGGCGGCGTGTGCTCGTCGACCCCGTATTCCGGGCCGCCGCACCGTTCTCCTTCCTCAACAGGCCTTTCAAGGGCACCGACATCTACCGTCCCGGCGACATGCCCGACGTGGATTTGCTCGTCATCACGCATGACCACTGGGATCACCTCGACTACCGGACGGTCACCGAACTCAAATCCCGGATCGGGAAGGTCGTCTGCCCGCTCGGCGTCGGGGAGCATTTCGAATACTGGGGTTTCGAGCCGGAGAAAATCATCGAACTCGACTGGCACGAAACGGCTGCGCTCGGCGACGGGTTCGCGGTGCACTGCCTGCCGTCGCGGCACTTTTCGGGACGCGGACTCAATCCCAACCGGACGTTGTGGGCATCGTTCCTGCTGGAAACCCCGGCACGGCAGGTCTACATGGGCGGGGACGGCGGTTACGGCAAGCATTTCGCGCAGATCGGCCGGCAGTTCCCCGGCATTGACCTGGCGATCCTCGAAAACAGACAGTACAACGAAGCATGGAAATACATCCACACGATGCCCGACCAACTTTCCCTGGCGGCCAAAGAACTGGGTGCCAAGCAGATCATAACCGTCCACCACTCCAAGTTCGCCCTCGCCAGACACCGTTGGGACGAACCCCTGGCGACCGAAGCGGCACTGGCCGCAGACACCGCACTGCATGTACTGCGCCCCGAGATCGGCGAAGTAGTCCCGTTGCGGAATGCACCCGCAGCCGTCCCCGTACCCTGAGCCCGGCAACCGGAGCCCGGCATTCCGGCCGGTAACGGGCATTCCTATTTCCCGGCCGCCCGCAGGGCAGAACGCCCAGCCCCGCAGACAGGCGTCCGCCTGCCGCGAAAGGAATATACGGCGTACATCCCAGACCAACCATCCGCCGATCGAACCGTCGGGAACTCTGGTATGTAAATTGCTTTAAGGGAGGGAAAATCCGTATGCTATGGAAAATTTCTCAACCCTGATCGAAAATTCGAAACGCGCCGTGCGCTATTGGTGGCTGCTGCTTATCATCGGCATCGCCCTGTTCGTAGTCGGCATCCTCGTATTCGTCTACCCCACACAAAGTTACCTGGGCATGTCGCTCCTGTTCGGGTGGCTGATGCTGATTTCGGGCATCCTCGAAGTCGTACTCTCATCGGTCAACAAACATTTCATCACCGGACGCGGCTGGATGCTGGCGGGCGGCATCATCGAGATCGTGCTGGGCATCATCTTGATTTTCAACGTCGCGCTTTCGGCCGCTACGCTCCCGATATTCCTCGGGTTCTGGCTCATGCTGCGTGCGTTCGGTGCCATCGGGCTCGGCAGCGACATGGGCGCCATGCAGATCGCCGGGTCGGGCTGGACAATTTTCAGCGGCATCCTGCTGCTGCTCTGTTCGCTCTGGATTCTTTTCCAGCCGCTCGTATTCGGCACCACGGCCGTCGTGATCTGGGTCGGCATTTCGCTGCTCTTCGCCGGCATCGCCGCCTGTTCGCTCTCGATCCAGCTGCGGCCGGCGCCCCGCTGTCTCGGCCCCAGATGCTTTTTCCGCACGCCGTCAAGTCTGCCTCACCGTACAAGCCCCTCGCAGCGAGGGGCTTTTTTTGTTCTCCGCCGCCGCACCGGGAACTCTGCCGTCCCCAAACAGCGACTGCCACACAAAAAAAGTTTCACACGGCAAGCCCCTCTGAGAAGGGGCTTGCCCTTTCCCGCATACACCACGGCACACCGCCCCTCCCCGCGGCGAAACCGATGAAGCCGGAAACGGCACAAGCCCCGAAAACA
>OJOJ01000704.1_pt1 | contig 10117 bp, 6 predicted proteins | sample 1598041 | NCBI WGS metagenome assembly OJOJ01 (sample SAMN01915218, study PRJEB22387) | human gut metagenome | isolation source: stool | host: Homo sapiens | place: USA
CGTAGCCGTTGGTGTCCTCGTAGAGGTCCAGCAGCTGCAATCCCGCCTTGAGCTGGCCCGTGAGCTGCTCGTGCGCGGTGTGGGAAAACTGAACGCCGCTTTTGTCCTTTTCCAGCTGCCGCATCTGCTCCTCATCCTCGAGCGGGTTGAACGGGAGCGTGTTGATGATCCGCGTTTCGTCCTCGTCGAAGGCGAAGTTCAGGCCGTTGTCAAGCCCGGCCAGCAGCCGTCCGCCGGGCTTTAAGACCCGTGCGCATTCGCGCCAGATGGGCAGCACTGCGTAGACGTAGCAGTTGGAGACGGGATGGAAGATCAGATCAAAGCTGTTTTCGTCAAACGGCAGGCGCTTGGTCATGTCGGCGCGGACGATGGTAATGTCATAGCCCTCCCGCTCCGCGACCAGTTTCTCGGAATCCAGCTGCCGCTGCGAATAGTCCAGTACCGTGCACTGCGCCCCCAGCGCGGCGAAAATGGGCATCTGCTGCCCGCCGCCGGAGGCCAGCCCCAGCACGCGCTTGCCTTTCAGCTCGCCGAGCCAGCTGTGCGGGACGAATTTGACCGGCGTCAGCTTGACGTCCCACGTACCGGCCTTTGCCTTTTCATATTCCTCGTGGGAAACAGGCTTCCCCCATTCCCAGCCTTCCTCGACCCAGCGGTCGATGGTTTTGCTGTTGATCTCCTGATACGGAATGTCCATAAAAACCTCTTTTTAATGTGCTTCCTTCGCCAGCTTCCACGCGACATAGTCGTCGTAGGAGCAGAGGCGGTCAATAATGGTGCCGTCGGGCTGGAACTCGATGACGCGGTTGCAGGTGGTCTGCAAAAGCTCATGGTCGTGCGAGGCAAGGAGAATGTTGCCGGGGAAGGCGCACAGGCCCTTGTTGACGGCCTGAATGGCCTCCATGTCCAGATGGTTCGTCGGCTGGTCAAGCAACAGCACGTTCGCGCCCGAGAGCATCATGCGCGAGAGCATACACCGGACCTTTTCGCCGCCGGACAGCACATTCACGGGCTTGAAGACCTCTTCGCCGGAAAACAGCATCCGGCCCAAGAAGCCGCGCAGGTACACGTCGTCCTTTTTCGCCGAATACTGCCGGATCCAGTCGACAAGCGAGTCGGAGCAGCCCTCAAAATAGGCAGTGTTGTCCTTCGGCAGATAGCTGGTCGTGACGGTCTGGCCCCATTTGACGCTGCCCTCGTCCGGCTCCAGCTCGCCCATGAGAATTTTAAAGAGCGTCGTCTGCGCCAGCTCGTTTTCGCCGACAAAGGCGATCTTATCATTCTTATTGACAATGAACGAGACTTTATCCAGAAGCTTCACGCCGTCGATGGTCTTGGACACATCCGTCACGAACAGGATGTCCTTGCCGACCTCGCGTTCGCGCTCAAAGCCCACGAACGGATACCGGCGGGAGGAGGCCGGCATCTCCTCGACGCTCATCTTGTCAAGTAACCGGCGGCGGGAGGTCGCCTGCTTGCTCTTGGCCTTGTTGGCGGCGAAGCGGGCGATGAAGGTCTGCAGCTCGGCGATCTTCTCCTCCGCGCGCTTGTTCTTGTTGCGGATGAGCTGCTGGATGAGCTGGGAGGATTCGTACCAGAAGTCGTAGTTGCCGACGTACATCTTGATCTTGCCGTAGTCGATATCGACGATGTGCGTGCAGACGGTATTGAGGAAGTGGCGGTCATGGCTGACGACGATGACGAGGCCGGTGTCCTCATAGTCGAGGATGAAATCCTCGAGCCAGTTGATGGCCTCGATGTCGAGGTTGTTGGTCGGCTCGTCGAGCATGACGATGTCGGGCTTGCCGAACAGCGCCTGCGCGAGCAGCACCTTGACCTTCAGCCGCGGGTCAGTATTGCCCATGAGGTCATAGTGGAGCTCGACCGGGATGCCGAGACCCTGCAGCAGCTTCGACGCATCGGATTCCGCTTCCCAGCCGTCCATGTCGGCAAACTCGGCCTCCAGCTCGCTCGCGCGCATGCCATCCTCCTCGGAAAAGTCGGGCTTTTCGTAGAGCGCATCCTTCTCCTTCATCACGTCATACAGATGCTGGTTGCCCATGATGACGGTGTCGAGAATGGTATAGGCGTCATACTGGTTCTGGTCCTGCTTTAGAACGGACATCCGCGCGCCGGGCTTGATGGATATCTGGCCGGACGTCGCCTCGAGCTCGCCGGACAGGATCTTCAGAAACGTCGACTTTCCCGCGCCGTTGGCGCCGATGATACCGTAGCAGTTGCCCGGCACGAACTGCAGATCGACCTGCTTGAACAGCACAGAGCCGCCAAACTGCATGGCAAGGTTGGAAATGGTGATCATAGAAAAACCTCATCAATGTTATTTTTTCTTATCATAACACAAAATCCAGTGTTTGCAAGGGAAACCGTGGGAACCGCCGGTATGGCCGGGAGCTCATTTAAGAGAAGCAGCAGCCAGGAGCGTCCGGCTTGGGTGCGTGCGGTTTTGCTGCCAGTTGCTTCTGAACCAGACCGCTGCGGAGTCACAGCGGCAGGAAGGAGAACGCCCATGTGAGTACCGGCGCGAACAGCACGGCGGGCAGGAGGTCGGCGGTCTTGATCTTCGTGAGGTGCAGCATATTAAGGCCGATGGCAAGGATCATCACCGAGCCGCAGCACGTGATCTCCGCGATGGCCGCGTCGGACAGGACCGGGGCCAGGACCTGCGCGAGCAGGACGATCGCCCCCTGGAAGACCAGGACGAACCCGGCCGAGCACAGAACGCCGATGCCGAGCGTGACGGACAGCATGCAGGAGGAGATGCAGTCCAGCAGGGACTTGGTGAACAGCAGCTCATAGTCCTGCCGGAGGCCCGCGTTGATGCAGCCGACGAAGGTCATCGCGCCGATGCAGAACAGCAAGGACGCGGTCACAAAGCCATCGGCCACGCTGGTCTTTCCGTCCGTGCGGCGGAAGCGCGACTCAATGGCCTTGCCCAGGCGGGCGAGCGCGCCGTCGAGATCCAGAAGCGTGCCCGCGGCGGTGCCGAGGACCATGGAGACGATCAGCACCAGCGTATTTTCGCCCTTGAGCATACCGCTGACGCCGGCATAGAGCGTGCAGAGGGAGATGGCGGTCATGATCGCGCCGGAGACCTTTTCCGGGATGCCTTTCCGGGCCAGAAGACCGACGGTGCTGCCGAGCAGGACGGCCAGCGTATTGACGAGAACAGCGAGCATGCGAAGCGCTCCTTCCTGAAAGTTCCGGTGAAAATCGCCACCATCGTACCACACAGGGCGGAAAAAAGGAAGATTTTTTTCGAAAAATAGGGAAAAAGCGTGAAAAAAGCGGGAAAATTCCGGCCGAAACAGGGACGATCTTCCAAAAAAGGTAGAAATCCTGATCAAAATGTAGTATAATGCCCTTATCTTGATAAACAGCGCCCGCCGCTGCGCGGACGCTTGGGAGTGTATATGAAACTACGCAGAACAAAGCGAATGCCCGCCACGGCAAAGCAGAAGCTGCGCGCAAAGAGGCTGGCGCAGCTGAAGCGGTTTTTGCGCGAGCACACCTGGGGCGTGATGATCACGGTCCTGATTATGATCGCGCTGATCCTGTTCGTCTGCGTGATCGCCGGGGCCACGCCCAAGGAAGCGCCTGCGCCGGAGACGACGCAGGACGAGACGCCGCGCTATGAGTCGGGCTTTATCTGCGCCATCACGACGCAGGTGCCGTATTATGACGAGGAGCTGAGTCAGACCGGCACGGTCGCGCGCGGGATGCAGATCACGTATTCCACGGACAAATCGGTCGAGCGGGACGGGGTGCGGTATTATCTGACCTACTTCACGACGCTCGACTGCGGGTATGTGTCGGAGGAAAATCTGACGCAGGACCCGGACGCGGTGATCGCGGAAAAGGTCGTCTATGTGCGCACGCCGCAGAATCTGCGGCTGGCGAAGGACTCCATCGAGCTCGGCGCGCTGGTCGAGAAGGGGACGCAGATGCAGGTGCTGGGCTATGAGGGCACGACGAACGGGGTCGTCGACCTCTATGAGGTCTCGTATCAGGGCGAGACGGGGTATATCAGCGGCCAGTACGTCGCCACGACGGAGGAGGAAGCCAACGAGGTCTATGACCGCTTCGGCGTCTACGCCATCCACGCCGGGCGCGGCGACCGGCTCGGCGGCGGCGACGCGGAGAGTCTGGACTATTTCCCGCGGGAAAAGGCCGATTTTGCCGACAACAAGATGCCGAACCCCTGCTACGCCATCTATCTGACCTGCGACCCGGCGGTGCTGGCGGACATCGACAAGTACATCGAATACGCGAAGACCACGAAGATCAACGCCTTCGTCGTCAACATCATGGACGGCACGTCCATCGGCTATAACTCGCCCGTGTACGAGGAATATTCCCCCACGGCGTACCAGTACGCGAACAACACGGTCGAGGAATACCGGCAGGTCATTCAGAAGATCAAGGATGCGGGCTTCTACGCCATCGGGCGGCTGACGGTGTTCAACGATTCGTTCTTCTGCCAGGATCATCCGGAATATGCCATCGCGGACCAGTACGGCGAGCCGCTGATGGTCGCAAATGCGAGCTACTGGCCGAGCGCGTTCTGCCGCTACGTGTGGGAGTACAAGGTCGCGCTGGCGATCGACGCGGTCGAGACCATGGGCTTCAACGAGATCCAGTTCGACTACGTCCGCTTCCCGGACCGGACGGACAAATACGAGGAAGCGGGCACCATCGACTTCCGCAACGAATACGGCGAGACCAAGGCGCAGGCCATCCAGCGGTTTTTGATGTACGCGACGGACATCCTGCATGAGTACGGCGTGTACGTCGGCGCGGACGTCTTCGGCGAGGCCAGCAGCAACTATGTGACGGCCTACGGCCAGTACTGGCCCGCGGTCAGCAACGTGGTCGACGTCATCTCCGGCATGCCGTATCCGGACCACTTTGCGCGCAACGGGACCTACCGCCCGTGGGAGCACCCGTATGAAACGCTGCTCGACTGGACGGAATCGGCGGCCAAGCGCCAGTCCGAGACGCCGTCGCCCGCCATCGACCGCACCTGGATCCAGGCCTACAACGCCATCCAGCCGCCGTACAACGAATACGGCGTGCAGGAGATCGGCGACGAGATCCGCGGCCTGCGCGAGCAGGGCTTCACCGGCGGCTTCATGGCCTGGAACGCCTCCTGCAGCCTCACCAAGCTCGAAGAGCTCCGGCCGCTGTATGAAGCGCTGGAAGATTAAAAACGATCGCCCTCCCATCTGGGAGGGCGATTTTTTGTGCGCTGGAGATTTTGAATTGACAGATACGGACGGAATTGGTAAAATAAAGCTGGTTTCGGAAGAAACCCCAGGGCCCCAACACAGCGACGGGCGGTTTGGCCTACGCCTCTCCGAAAGGGGGGATGTACTTATGCCGATCACACTGACGTTCCATATCTTTGGACTCACCGTTACGATCCGCATAAACGGCAGAAACCGCCACTCTGGCAAGTGACGGTTTCTTGAGTTATATGCTCTTTTTACCTTCATACACCGAGGCCAACCGCTGATCGCAGTCAAAGGGCCTTCGGTTATTTTCATTATACCAATCCTCCCGCGTTTGTCAACCCCCCTTGTCTTGCCCTGCCCCTACAGCGGCCTTGGCTCTCCCTCCGGGGGAGCTGTCTGCGCAGCAGACTGAGAGGTTGCCGCAAATTTGTCACAACCTCTCCGTCTCGGCTCCGCCGAGCCACCTCCCCTAGAAGGGGAGGCTTTTTTATGCCCCTGTCCGCTTTTTCTCCCCCTTGCAAACCCCCTTCTCCCGTGATACCATAGGAGCAAAGGGGGCGATCGGATGAAGTATGCGGCGATCAAGAGCTGCGATATTGCCAATGGGCCGGGGGTGCGGGTGAGTCTGTTCGTGTCCGGGTGCAGGCACCACTGCAAGGACTGCTTCAACCCCGAGACCTGGGACTTCGCCTACGGCCAGCCGTTTGACGAGGCCGTGATGGAGCACATTCTGGCCCTCATGGCCCCGGACTATATCCGCGGGATCACATATCTGGGCGGCGAGCCCTTTGAGCCGGAAAACCAGCGGGAGCTGCTGCCCTTTGTGCGCAACTTCAAGGCACTGTATCCCGCCAAGACGGTGTGGTGCTACTCCGGCTACACCTGGGAGCAGCTCACCGGCAAAGAGCCCTGCGCCGCCCGGTGCGAGGTGACCGATGAGCTGCTGCAGCTGCTGGATGTGCTGGTGGACGGTGAATTCGTGCAGGCAAAGCACGACATCTCCCTGCGCTTCCGCGGCAGCAGCAACCAGCGCCTGCTGGATATGCCCCGGACGCTGGCCGCCGGGCAGCCCGTGTGGTGGGAGGACGAAGCCGTGTTTGCCACCCACACCATGGACCGGAACTAAAAAAGAAGAACGCCCCGGTTTTCCACAGCGCAGGCAGAGCCTGGTGGAAAGCCGGGGCGTTTTGTGGTTCAGATTCAGCCCTGGACAGATACGGGTTCCTTGGGCTTGTTTTCCACACGGGCACTGGTGCGGCCCTCCGGGCGGATCTCGCCGGCAGCCGTCAGAGCCATCCGGGTCAGGGTGGGGCCTACCAGCTCATACACCAGCACCGAGAACAGCACCACGTTCCGGACCATGTGTCCGTCGGAAAGCTGGGCAGCCTCTGCGGCCATGCCCAGGGCTACGCCAGCCTGGGGCAGCAGGGTGATGCCCAGATACTTCTGGATGCTGGGGCTGCACTTGGTGGCACGGCAGCTGGCATAGGCACCGCTGATCTTGCCCAGGGAGCGACTGGCGATGTACACCACGCCCACCAGCAGCACCAGAGGGTTGGACAGGATGGTCAGGTCCAGCTCTGCGCCGGACAGCACAAAGAACAGGATGTTGATGGGGGACACCCACCGGTCCAGACGGTCCATCAGTTCCTCCGAGGTGGGGCAGACGTTGCAGAACACGGTGCCAGTCATCATGCACACCAGCAGCAGGGAGAAGCCGCAGCGCACGCCGCCTACCTCAACCTCCAGCATGGAAACACCCACCGTCAGCAGCACAAAGGCCACCGACAGGCTCATGCGCTTGGACCGGGAGTGGAAGTAGACCTCCAGCAGGTTCAGCAGGTAACCGGCAACGGCACCCAGCAGCAGGGACAGCAGGATCTCCATGAGAGGCTCCACCACCACGCTGAGCAGGTCCATGTGGCCCTGCTCCAGGGCATTGGCCACACCATAGGAGGCCGAGAACAGCACCAGGCCCACGGCGTCGTCAATGGCGACCACCATCAGCAGCAGGTGGGTCAGGGGGCCCTTGGCCTTATACTGCTTTACCACCATCAGGGTGGCAGCCGGGGCCGTGGCTGCGGCAATGGAGCCCAAGGTAATAGCGGACGCCAGGGACAGCACCTGGGGGAACAGCAGATGCACCCCCACCAGGGCCACGTCTACCAGGGCGGTGGTGATCACCGCCTGGGCAATGCCCACGGTAATGGCCTGCTGGCCCATGCTCCGCAGGGAGCTGAGCCGGAACTCGTTGCCGATGACAAAGGCGATAAAGCCCAGTGCCACCTGGGTGACTACGCCGTAGCCCTCCACCTGCTCCAGGGAGCCAAAGCCGATGCCCAGGCCGCTGAGGCCCAGCCGCCCCAGCACAAAGGGGCCCAGCAGCAGCCCAGCCACCAGATAGGACGTGACTGCCGGAAGATTTACCGCCTTGGCCAAACGGGACATGAGCAGGCCTGCGATCAGAGCGATGGACAGGCAGATAAGCATTTGTTCCATGTGTGTTCTCCTGGGGCAGAGCGGTTCCGCAGCTTGCCCCATTTCCTCCTTATTTTATAAACTTCTCATTCCAGGGCCGTACAGGAAAGGGAATGCGCCCAGGGGAAACCTGCACGGCAAAAAACGCATACTATTCCAGTATACTCTCCGCCAAAAGAAAAAGCAACCATTCACCGCACTTTTATAAAAAATCAAGGCGAACAGCAAAAAAGCTCCCCCGACATCGGGGGAGCAAGAGACACCGCAGTGCCTATCCTTAGTTGAATTTGAACAGCTTCTTGGCCAGGCGATAGCAGCCCAGCACCACCTTGTCGCCGCCGGGGACGCTCACATTGGTCACACCGCCCAGGCTCAGCACCACCGAGCGGTACACCTTGGGGCTCACATGGTCCTTCAGGTACTGCCACAGTTCCTTCTTTTTGGTGTAGGCCTCCGGGGTGCCATCCAGCAGCAGGAAGATGTCGCTGACGGTCATCATCATGGACAGGTAGTGGAGCATATAGGCCCGCAGACGCTTTTCATGCTGCAGGGCGTCCAGATCCTGACAGTCGATCATGTGCTTGGTGACCCGCAGCTGCTGGTCCACCCGTTTGACCATCACGCTCTCGTTGACGCTCTGGTCTGCACGGCCGATAAAGTAGCGGTACAGGTCCAGGTCCATATAATACATGCTCTTGACATAGGGCAGGGGCTGGTACACAAAGATGTTGTCCACATAGAAGGTGTGCTTGGGCAGCACCATGCCGCACTGACGCAGCACCTGGGTGCGGTACATCACCGAGTGCATCAGCAGGTTCTGGTCGGGGCGGAAGCGGCCCACGTGCATCCATGTGAAGAGCCGCTCCTGCGGGAAGACGTTGGTGTACCGCACGGTATGGCTGGTGCCGTCCTCGGTGTGCTCATAGACGTAGTTGCAGATCATGAGGTCGGGGGCGGTGCCGCGGGTCACGAGGGTGTGCAGGCGGGAGAGCACCTTCTTGAGGGCGTCGGTGTCCAGCCAGTCGTCGCTGTCCACGACCTTGTAGTAGAGGCCGGTGGCGTTGCGGATGCCCTGATTGACGCCCTCACCATGGCCGCCGTTCTCCTGATGGATGGCTTTGACGATGGTGGGGTACTTGGCGGCGTACTCGTCGCAGATGGCCGGGGTCTCGTCTTTCACGGAACCGTCGTCCACAAGGATGATCTCGGCCTGCTCCCCGGCGGAGAGCAGGGTCTCGATGCAATGGCGCATATAGGCCGCCGAGTTGTAGCACGGGACGGCAAAGGTAATGAGTTTCTGCTGCATAATAATAAGCTCCTTATCGTGCTTGCCCGGCCTTGCGCAGAGCAAAAAATGGCCGGAGATGGAGATATGTACTCTTATTATATCATTTTCGCGCACAAAAAGCTAGGAAGACCAGCAAATACCTTCAAAAAACGACAGCAGAAAAGCATTTTGATACCATTTCGGGCCGGGCTGTGCTATAATAGTACAGTTACAGGAACCAAAAAGCAGGAGGAGCACATGGCAGACCCGCATTCTATCTTAAAAAAAGTTTTTGGCTACGACAGCTTCCGCCCCGGGCAGGAGGAGATCGTCCGGCGGCTGCTGGACGGGCAGGACGTGCTGGCCGTGATGCCCACTGGCGCGGGCAAATCCATCTGCTATCAGGTGCCGGCCCTGCTGCTGCCCGGCATCACCATCGTGGTGTCGCCGCTGGTCAGCCTGATGAAGGATCAGGTGGGCGCGCTGGTGCAGGCCGGTGTGGCGGCGGCCTTCCTCAACAACAGCCTCACCGACAACCAGAAAGCCCTCATGCTCCACCGCGCCCGGGAGGGCTGGTATAAGATCATCTATGTCGCCCCGGAGCGGCTGGAGATGCCGGGCTTCCAGAGGTTCGCGCAGGAAAAACTTATCAGCATGGTCACGGTGGATGAGGCCCACTGCATCAGCCAGTGGGGACAGGACTTCCGCCCCAGCTATCTGCGCATCAAGGAGTTCGTGGACAGCCTGCCCAGCCGCCCGGTGGTGGGCGCGTTCACGGCCACCGCCACGGCCCGGGTGCGGGACGACATCCGCAGCCACCTCGACCTCCATCAGCCCTACGAAGTGACTACAGGTTTTGACCGGCCCAACCTCTACTTCGAGACGCGCCGCGCCCTGCCCAGCCAGAAGCCGAAGGAGCTGCTGGACCTTGTGCTCCGGGAGGGCGACAACGCGGGCATCGTCTATTGCAGCACCACCAAGCAGGTGGACGAGACGGCCCGCCTGCTTCAGAGCCGGGGCATCCGGGCAGCGGCGTATCACGCCAAGCTGGACGCCGAGGTGCGGAGGAAAAATCAGGACGACTTCCTCTACGACCGGGTCCAGATCATGAGATCGGAAG
>OJOJ01000707.1_pt1 | contig 10100 bp, 7 predicted proteins | sample 1598041 | NCBI WGS metagenome assembly OJOJ01 (sample SAMN01915218, study PRJEB22387) | human gut metagenome | isolation source: stool | host: Homo sapiens | place: USA
GGGGCGCGGGTCTCCGGTGGAGACCTCAAAGCGTGAAACGCTTTGAAGCGCTGACCGAGCCGACAGGCGAGACCTCCCTTTGCAATCCCTTATTTTCCTCGCAGGCGCATATACAAACTGCAAAAGGCAGCTTGTCATGCCTGCTCAGAAAATGCAAAACCGCTGTAATCTCCATCCTGCACGGGATGGGGATTACAGCGGTTTCTTTCTGACGCACAGAGCGGCTTTACTCCGTATAATACTGCGCCTGTGCGTTCCAGAGCGCGTAGTATTTGCCACCCCGATCGGCGAGCAATTCGGCGTGACTGCCCTGCTGAATGACCGCGCCCTCGTGGAACACGGCGATCTCGTCGCAGAATTTGCAGGAGGACAGGCGGTGGGAGATATAGATGGCAGTCTTATTGCCTGCGATCTCATCGAACTTGCTGTAGATCTCCGCCTCGGCGATGGGGTCCAGCGCCGCCGTCGGCTCGTCGAGGATGATGAAGGGCGCGTCCTTATAGAGCGCGCGGGCAATGGCGATCTTCTGTGCCTCGCCGCCGGAAACCTCGACACCGTCCTCGGAGAGATTTTTGTAAAGCATGGTGTCCAGACCCTTTTCCATCGCTGCAAGACGGTCTGCGAAGCCTGCATCGATCAGAGCTTTCCTTGCCCGGTCACGGTCATATTCCATGCTGCCCGCCACATTCGCGCCCAAAGGCTGGCAGATGAGCTGGAAATCCTGAAATACCACGGAAAATATTCCCATGTAATCGTCATAGCGGTACTTGCGGATGTCGATGCCGTTGAGCAAAATCTGCCCCTCCTGCGGGTCGTACAGGCGGCACAGGAGCTTGATGAAGGTGGTCTTGCCGCTGCCATTTTCGCCCACGATGGCAAGCCTTTTTCCGACCTTGAACCTCATATTCACATGGCGCAGCGCCCAGATGTCCGAGCCGGGATAACGGAAGGATACATCCCGAAACTCCACGTCATACTGACGATCCGACCTCTTTTCGGTGGTGAGACTCCCCTGATACATGGAATTGGGAATGTCGAGAAACGTATAGATGGCCTTGAGGAACTCAGCATTGGCCCGCATATGACTGACGGTGCTCAGTAGCAGGGCGGCGTTGCCGGAAAATGTGGTCACGGCGCTGACATACTGGGTCACGCTGCCGATGCCGAAGGCACCGCCCAGCGCCTTCAAGCATACGAACACATACACAACGCCGGAGAGAACAGCGGATAGAGAGGCGGCCAGCGCCTTGCTCAGTCCCACAGTGGTTTGGGACGCCTTTGCCACGGGAGAGCCGACGCCGAAGATATTCACTGTGCGGACATAATGCTCCGCCAGTTCGCTCTGGCGGTACATTCTGCGATCCATGTCTTTTTCCTTGTCCCCCGGCTGCATGAAAACGAAGTGGCTGAACACGCGATTGCCGAAGCATACCTGCTCTGCCAGCGTGTTCCAGGCAGAATAGGCTCTGCCGACCAGCGCCGGACCAAGGCAGGTAACGGCGGCAATCAGCAGAAGGATGCCCACAAGGAAAAGCGGGTGATTGAGAGCGGTCAATTTTCCCGCCGAGGTCGGGACTTGCCGGGTGAACAGGCTCACCGTCAAGGCGGCAGCCCCTAAAATGCCGGTGATGCCTTGGACTGCCTGCGTATAGTACAGCTTGAGATGGGCAAAGCCCCAACCGGACCAGTCGGCATTCTGCCGGATCTGAGAGAACAGATCACGTGTTTCCTGCCTGTCACAGTCGGCATAATCCATCCGCAGAAATTTCTCGGTATACAGAACTTCTTTCTGTCTGTCAAGCAGTTCGCCCCGGACATTTTTCCACCTCTCCAGCACGGCCTTGAGCAGCTCTGCCGCAGCACTGACCGCTACGATCCAAAGGACCCATTTGGCCAGAATCTCCGGTCTGCGAAGGGTGGATAGTTCATCGACAAGCCGGGCGGAGAGCCAGATGACCGCATAGGGCGATGCTGCCTCCACAACAGCACAGAGGATAAACGGCATAAAGCAGCCCGGTGCGATCCGGCGCATATCTCGTGCCGCCCGGCGGTGGATGGCAAAGGTCTCCCGCAGGCTCATGCCCTCAGCTTTCTTCTTCATCCTGCACACCTCCTTCCTGATAATAGCGGCTCTGCACGGCAAATAGCTCCGCATAAGCACCGCCCTTTGCCAGTAACTCCTTGTGGGTACCCTCCTCGGCGATGCCGCCGTCTGCTATAAAGAGGATGCGGTCACAGAAGCGGGTGGACGCCAGTCGGTGGGAGATGAACACGGAGGTCTTACCCGCCGTCATATCGCTGTACTTTTGGTAAATATCGTTTTCCGCAATGGGATCCAGCGCCGCCGTAGGCTCGTCCAGAACGAGGATGGGCCCGTCCTTATAAAGCGCTCTCGCCAGCATCAACCGCTGGGTCTGGCCGCCGGAGAGCTGTACGCCGTCCAGATACACCTCCCGGCCAAAGTGGGTATCCACCCCTTGGGGGAATTTGGCAATAGCCTCTGTCAAGCCGGCCTGTGCAAGGCAGTGATCGACTTTTACTCTGTCGATATGCTCGGTGGTCTGGGCAACACATTCCGCAATGGTGGTATCCAAAATGGAAAACCCCTGAAATACAGCGGAAAACAGGCGGTAATACGCGCTGCGGTCAAATTCACGAATATCCTGCCCGTTTAGCAGCACGCGCCCCTCGGTGGGGTCGTAGAAGCCGCAAAGCAGCATCACCATGGTGGTCTTGCCCGCACCGTTCAAGCCCACCACCGCCAGCTTTTCGCCGGGATGGATGGTCAGGTCTATGTGCCTGAGAATATCCCTCTCCGTGCCCGGATAGTGGAAGGACACGTTCTCCAGCCGCAGCTCATACCCGTCGGCTGCGGGCGGCTGCGCTCCGCCCTCAAACCGAAACGGCTCCGGAATGTTCAGATATTCCTGTATTTTGGACAGGTCGATGCTCTCCTTATGCAGTTGGCTGCACTGGGTCAGGATGCCGGTCACCCACGATGCAGCGCCGCTGACGGCGGTAAAGTAGAGCAAAAATGTCGATGCAGGCCAGCCATGTACCAGAGTTTGCCGAATCAGATACGCATACGCGATGCCGTTGCGAAGAAGCGTCAGCGCCACGTCAGCCACATTAGCCCAGAGATAAGTCCTTTCCCGGCGGGCGATGAAGGCGGAGAGTGCCTTCATGGATTTTTCCCGCAATTCCCGCAGCCAAGGGGCTAAACCAAAGACGCGGATGTCCTTGGCAAGCTGTATCTGCCGAGGCTGCGTCAGAAAATAGTGCAGTTCCTTGTCATACTGTTCCCGTTCATCCCGGTGGCGGTACTCCCACTCACTGATGTAGTGGGAAACGAAGAAGTCTGCTGCGGCGGTCAGCACCACCAGCAGGATCAAAAAGCAGCTCAAGCGGGAGAACAGCAGCAGATATACGGCAAAGCCGCCGAGATTTGCCAGCAGCTCCGTCAGCGTTCGCCAAATATGCTCCGCCGCATCGTCGTTGCCGCTGGTGGCCCGCTGCGCCTGCTCCTCCAGCTTCAGAATTTTGGAGTCGTGGACATTTGGGTAGGAGGTCTCGCCGCTTTTCCGGGAGATCATGCGGATGATGGCACAGCGAACATCGACCTCACCGGGCATCCGGATGGCATCGCAATACGCCGCAGCCCCCTGTAAGAGAAGAAGTGCCGCTGTGAAAAATCCGATAGTTGTCAGCAACTCCCCCACGGGAACGCCCTGCTCCACCCTCGTAAGAATTTCCGGTGTGACATAGAGCTGCGCCAAATCCAACGCCACTTTGATGGCCGCGACCACAACGCAAAGGAGCAGCACTCTCCTGCGCTTCTCCCAAGCGGTCCGCACCATAAAGCAGACATTTTGCCGGACGCTGTACTTCGGTTTTTCTCTGTGTTTCATGTCGTTTCACCTCACGCGCATAGCATAGCAGAAAAAATCGTCCCCGGTTGATTCCGGGGACGAATCGCTTTTTCCGGGGGATGAATTGCAGCTCTCACTCCTGCGGAAGCAGTATTTCAGTGGTGAATGCACCGTCCTCGCTGTTGCGGCTGATGTATCCGTCCAGCCGCTCCACGATGGCGTCGATGCGAACAAGGCCAAAGCCATGCCCCTCGCCCTTGGTGCTGCGGAACAGCCCTCCCTCCTTCTGCATTTTCTTCCCGGCGGTAAAATTGGTGAAGGAGATGTAGAGCTGGGTGTTTTTCATATCCATATAGACCCGGATGAGGCGCTTATCCTCCGGCAGCTTCATGCTGGCCTCAATGGCGTTGTCGAAGAGATTGCCGAGGATGCAGCAGAGATCGATCTCCGAGGACTTCAGCCGGACGGGGATGTGGGCATCCGCCGCTACCTCGATGCCCTTTGCCTTTGCAAGGGAGATTTTGGAGTTCAAGATGGCGTCGGTCATGGGATTGCCGGTCTTGATGACCGTGTCCACGGTTTGCAGATCGGTGTCCAGCAGGTCGAGGTAGTTTCGGATGGCGTCCCAATCTCCCGCGGCAGCGTAAGCCTTCATGGTCTGGATATGGTTGCGGTAGTCGTGCCGCCAGCCGCGGATCTGGCGGTACATATTGTCTACCTCCCGGTAATGCGTTTCGATCAGCTCCTGCTGATAGGAGGCGAGCTGCTTTTCGATTTTCTTTGCAAACAATTCCATACGCCTTACCTCATGTTGATAATGGCACGGTTGACGCCCTCATACGCGCCCCGCGGCAGCGGGATGGCGGTTCCGTCACTGAGCCGGATCTCCGTCTTGGTGACGCGGCTGATCTGCGTCAGATTCACGAGCGCAGAGCGCCCCACGCGGTAGAAGCACTCGTCGAGCTGCTTCTCAAGCTCGCCCAATGTCATTTTCACCGTCACATCCGTTCGCGCGTGAACGGTCACATAGTTGCCGAGCACATCTGCATATCGAATCTGATAAATCGGCACACGCACCATTTCTCCGCCGGCCTCAAAATGCAGGACCCGTTCGTTTTTCGTTATCTTTTCCGCGGCGCGGTCCAGCACCGACCGGAGCTTTTCTTCCTTCACGGGCTTCATCAGATAGTGGAGCGCCGCCACCTCGTAGCCCTCTGAAATATAATCGGAGTAGCCGGTGATGAAAATGATCTGCACCGTGTCGTTGCTCTTGCGAAGCTCTTTTGCCATCGTGACGCCGTCCATCGCGCCCATTTCGATATCCAGCAGGAGAATGTCGTAGTCGCTTTCTTCTGCGTAGCGGAACAGGAAGCTCTCGGCGGAGGGAAAATCGTCGATATGCACCGTGTGACCGGCGGACGAAGCCCAGGCGCGCACCATATTCAAAACATATTGTCTGTCCGCACCGGAGTCATCGCAGATTGCAATTTTGTACTTCATACCCTCACCGTTCCTTTTATGATTAAGGCATCCGCCTCAAATCATCCCAAAGTGACGTAATGCCTCCGTGATCGCTTTTTCCTTCTCCGGCGGGCATTGTGGCTGCCTGGTATCCTCGGATTTCGGTTTATTGTAGTTCTCGCGCTCAATGATGCCGTATTTCTGCTTTACCTGTGCGATATAGAGGTAGCTGACCTTCAATCCGGTATGTTCCAGAACATACGCCTTGATTTCCTCGTAGGTTGCCTTACTCTCCGCCGAAGTCAAATCCAACTCGTCCATCTTTACTTCGATCTCGATATGTTCCTTGCTTTGGAGTTTGGACAATAAGCATATCGTCTCCACATGGGCTGTGCCAGGGAAAAGATCCACGGCGCAGGCGCGGACGGGGCGATAGCCCAAGGGGGCAAAGCGGGCCACATCCCGGGCCAGAGTGGCCGGGTCGCAGGATACATACACAATGCGGCCGGGTGTCATAGAGGCGGCAGCCTCTACCACATCGGGCGCCAGGCCCTTCCGGGGCGGGTCCACGCAGATCACGTCGGGCCGCAGGCCCCGCTGCCGCAGCTCCGCCGCCAGCCGGGAGGCATCGCCGCACAGGAACTCCACGTTCTCCACGCCGTTGCGGCAGGCGCTGTCCTCCGCGTCCCGGATAGCCTCCGGCACGATCTCGCCGCCGATGACGTGCCGGGCCCGGCGGGCCAGCACCTGGGTGATGGTACCCGCACCGCAGTACAGGTCCACCGCCAGCTCCCGGCCGGTGAGTCCGGCGTACTCCAGGGCCTTTTCGTACAGCCGCTGGGCCTGGTCGTGGTTCACCTGGTAAAACGACGGCACCGACAGCCGCAGCTCCAGTCCGCAGAGGGTATCCGTCAGATAGTCCCGGCCCCAGAGGGTCCGGTACCGATCCCCTAAAACGGCGTTGCCCCGGCGGGTATTCTCCCCCAGCACCACGCCGCAGACTCCGGGCGCGGCGGCCCGGAGCATATCCACCAGCTCCTGCTCATGGGGCAGGCGGGAGCCGTTGACCAGCAGACACGCCAGGGACTCCCCCCGGCAGCTGGTGCGGACGTACAGGTGCCGCAGCAGGCCCCGGCCAGTGGCCTCGTTATACGGCTCCACCTGAAACCGGGCGATATAGTCCCGCACCGCCTGAGCCAGGGCATCGGCCTCCGGCTTCTGGATGAGACAGTGCTCCACATGCACCACCTGGTGGCTGCGGGCCCGGTAAAAGCCCACCTCCCCCGCCGGGGAGATGGGATAGATGCTCTTGTTGCGGTAGTGCAGGGGCTGCTCCGCACCCAGAATTTCCTCCACCGTCACCTCCGCGCCGCCGATGCGGGTCAGGGCGTCCTGGACCCGGGCACGCTTGGCCCACAGCTCCTCCTCATAGGACATATGCCGGAAATCGCAGCCGCCGCAGCGGCCATAATACGGACAGTCCGGCTGCCGCCGGGCGGGAGACGGGTCCGCCAGGGCGGCGATCTTGCCGAAGGCGGCGTTTTTCAGCACCTTCATCACCAGAACGTCGCAGGTCTCGCCCCGGACGGCCCCGTGGACGAACACCACCTGGCCGTCTATCCGGGCAATGCCCAGGCCCTCGCTGGAATAGCCGTCGATATGGGCGCGGTAAATGCGGTTTTTCTCCAATGCGGGCATAAGCGCCCTCCTTTCCGGTAAAGCACAGGGGCGGGGCACACGGGTCCCGCCCCTGCAAGCGATGGAATATCACATCCCGTCCGCTTAGAATTCGAACTTGTCCAGGATCTTACGCAGCGCCTCGGCAAAGGCGGCCAGGGTCTTGTTGTCCCGGCCCTTGCTGCGGCGGATAAGGCCCACCAGGGAATCGCCCAGCTGCACCAGCTTCTGATACGCCGCGGTGACCCGGGGCGCGCCGTCGAAGGTGCGGGTCTTGCGCTGGGGCAGATAGCCCGCTGCCAGCTGGGTGCAGGTCAGCAGGTCATACTCCTCGGTATACTGGGGCGCATGGGCCGTAAAGCCCAGCTGACTCACGGCCTGGGCAAACACCGGCGCCACCTCCCGGTCGCCGTGGACCACGAAAACGTGCTGGGGCAGGGGCTCCTTGAAATGGCTGATCCAGTCCAGCAGATGGTCGTGGTCGGCGTGGGAGCTGAGGCCCTGGAAATTCACCACCTTGGCCCGGACCGCCACGTCCTCGCCGAACAGCTTCACGGAGGTCACCCCGTCCAGCAGGGTCCGGCCCAGGGTGCCCGGAGACTGGAAGCCCACGAACACCACGGCACTGTCCGCCCGCCACAGGTTATACTTCAGATGGTGGCGGATGCGGCCCGCGTCGCACATGCCGGAGGCGGAGATGATGACCTTGGGGGTATGGTCCTCGTTCAGAGATTTGGACTCGTCCACGGTCTCCGTCAGATGCAGACCCGGGAAATTGAACATATGGGTGCCGTCCTTCACCAGCTCCAGAGCGTCCTCGTCCAGATAGCCCCGCAGATCGCCGCAGAAAATGGTGGTGGCGCTCTTGGCCAGGGGACTGTCCACGTACACGGGGAAATTCGGCACGGAGGTCACCAGGCCCTGATCCTTGATCTCCCGGATGAAATACAGCAGCTCCTGGGTGCGGCCCACGGCAAAGGAGGGAATCACCACGTTGCCGCCCTTGCCCAGAGTCTCGTCGATGATCTGGGCCAGCTGGCCGGTATAGCTCCACACCTCTGTGTGGTTGCGGTCACCGTAGGTGCTTTCCATGACCACATAGTCCGCCCCGGTGAAAAACTGGGGATCCCGGATGATGGGCTGGTCCACGTTGCCGATATCGCCGGAGAACACGATGGTTTTCGTCTGGCCCCCCTCGGTGAGGGTCAGGCGGATGGAGGCGGAGCCCAGCAGATGGCCTGCGTCGATAAACACCGCGTCTACCCCATCGCACAGGTGAACGGGCTGGCCATACTCGCAGGTGTCGATGAATTCCGGCACCCGCTGGGCGTCGGCCACGGTATACAGCGGCTCCTCCTCGGGCCGGCCGGCCCGGCGGTTCTTGCGGTTTTTATACTCGGCGTCGCTCTCCTGAATGTGGGCGGAGTCCTGGAGCATGATGCTCATGAGCTGGGCGGTGAGCCGGGTGGTGAGAATACGGCCCTGAAAGCCGTTTTTGATGAGCATAGGCACCCGGCCGGAGTGGTCGATGTGAGCGTGGGTGATAAGCGCATAGTCGATGCTGCCCGGGGCAAAGGGCAGGGAGCGGTTGTCCACCTCGTCCCGGCCCTGCTGCAATCCGCAGTCGATGAGGATGCGCTTGCCGCCTACCTCCAGACAATGGCAGCTGCCGGTGACACACTGGTCAGCGCCGAAAAAACTCAGCTTCATGGCATTCGTCCTTTCCTCTCAAAAAGTTGGTGGCCTTATTGTAACACTTTTTCCCGGCGACGGCAACAGGAATTGCATTTTGCCGGAATATCCGGTATAATAAGCAAAGATCATCCGATACATCTCCCCAAGGAGGAAACCATACATGTTTGAACAATCCCATATCCGCAACTTTTCCATTATCGCCCACATCGACCACGGCAAGTCCACGCTGGCGGACCGGCTGCTGGAGCTGTGCGACGCCGTGCCTCAGCGGGAGATGGAAAACCAGATCCTGGACAATATGGACCTGGAACGGGAGCGGGGCATCACCATCAAGTCCCGTGCCGTCCATCTTTTTTACAAGGCTCAGGACGGCGAAATTTATGCTCTGAACTCCTCGCCGCGCATATTCTCGTCGACAGCCTGCCTGCTGCGGGCGCGGCTCTCCTTGCCGCCGTCCATGAAGAAGCTGTAATCGTCGCTGTACGCGCCGAAGCCCACATTGGCCGACGAAACGCGGTAGGTGACGCCGGTCTGCGGCGCGTCCGCCATCGGTGCGGCAGAGGCGGCGTCGCAGTGCACCACGCTGAGCGTCTGCCAGTCCTCCACGCGGTAGTACGCGGCAAAGACATAGATGACGTAAGCCAGCACGATCAAAACGAGCGCCAACAGAATATAGAGCGCGACTTTGAGCGTTTTTTTCATGAAAAAAGACTCCTTTCGGGGAGAAATACAATAGTCTCATTTTGCCACAAAGCGAGTGGGAAAGCAAGGCAAAAAGAAGTTGACGCGCCGCGGCAAAATGGCTATACTGAAAATGCCTAACTATTGCCCTGCGAAAACCGGCAGTCACCCATTTCCCGCAAAAGCCATACGATGGAAAAGTAATGTGCTTGCGGGAGGGAACATGATGTGTGAGCTGTTGGTAGAGGGCGGGGAGCGCCTGTACGGAGAACTCACGATACAAGGCTCAAAAAACAGTGTGCTGCCGATTTTGGCGGCGACGCTTTTGTGCGCGGACACCTGCGTGATCGAAAATTGTCCGAAGCTGCGGGACGTGGATGCGTCCGTTGCCATTTTGCGGCACTTGGGCTGCTGCACGCACTGGGAGGACAGTGCGCTCGTGGTCGACACAGCGCGCATGGACCGCGCGGTCGTGCCCGACGCACTGATGCGAGAGATGCGCTCGTCGGTCATCTTTCTCGGCGCGATTCTGGCGCGCTGCAAGGAAGCGACGATCTGCTATCCCGGCGGCTGCGAGCTGGGGCCGCGTCCCATTGACCTGCACTTAAGCGCCCTGAGCGCCCTGGGGGCAGAGATCAGGGAGACGGGCGGCGAGCTCAAGTGCCGCGGCGGAACGCTTCTCGGGAGCGATGTGTACTTACCCATGCCGAGCGTGGG
>OJOJ01000708.1_pt1 | contig 10098 bp, 8 predicted proteins | sample 1598041 | NCBI WGS metagenome assembly OJOJ01 (sample SAMN01915218, study PRJEB22387) | human gut metagenome | isolation source: stool | host: Homo sapiens | place: USA
CTGCAGATCGATGATATAGATGCCGTTGCGCTCGGTGTAAATGTAGGGGGCCATCTTGGGGTTCCAGCGGCGGGTCTGGTGACCGAAGTGGACACCGGCCTCCAGCAGGGCCTTCATGGATACGACGTTCTGGTTAGCCATGTTTGTTCATTTCTCCTTTGATTTTAGTTTGTTGCCTCCAGGAGCTTCCTCCCCCCGGCCAACCTTGCGGCACCGACCGAAAGTCCGCCCCTGTGCGGAATGCTGAAATATAATAACACAGCGCGCCGGAAAATGCAAGAAAATTTTTCATTTTCCCGGTGAAAACCGGATACTTTTTTGCAAAAACCGGCTTATCCCATCCACCGGAAATGACCGGTGACCGGCTGCCTATAGATGTCGTTGCGCTCCACGGCCTCGTCAATGGGGTTTCCGTGGTGAATGATAAAGGGAATGCCCCGGCGGTTCCGGCGGTCGGAGCAGATGGCAATGTGGTCCCGGTCGCCGAAAATCACGATGTCGCCGGGCTGCCACTGGGCAGGGTCGTCCAGGTCACAGGTCAGCACCTGAGCATGACGGCGGAAGAAGGTATCCAGATTGCTGACCCGGCGGAAGTCGATGTTGCCGTCCGGCGTCTCAATGTTGGGGTAGCACTCCGGATGGGCGGCAATGTCCGCATCTACCAGGTCCTTCAGCGAGTAGCCCGCCGCCCGGAAGGCCTGCCAGATCACATCGGTACACACGCCCAATCCGTCGTCGGGATAGCCCCCGGCATAATACTTGCTTTCATAGTGTGGGTTGGTGGCAATATAGGACCGGGCGCCCAGCACCATGTCCGTCCAGTCGTCCACGCCGTCGCCGTCGGCATCCAGGGCGCTTTGCTGCTGGGAGATGCCCAGCTCATCGGCGGTGTACCACCGCTGGGGAATACGGCTGCGCAGCAGGAAATATGCCGCCGCCAGCAGGACCAGGCACAGGGGGATCAGGAGCCATTGCTTTTTCTTCATATCCAAGAACCTCCTTTGTGGGATATCCTCATTATATCCAAAGCCATGCCCCCTGTCGATTACAAAAGCGTCACCTGTCAAAATGCCATTTGTTGCATTCTTTTTGTAATATATACTTGACAAATTGTCTGATAAGTGATAGGATACCAGCGAGTTGAGAAAGGAGCGGTCGTTATGGATCCATATGTGGCAGGAGTTCTGGTGGGAATCGGCTCGGCAGCCGTGGTCATAGCCGTTATGGCTGCGGTGCGAAAAAAACAGGGCCAACCCAAGGCGGAGTATGACGAACGGCAGCTGGCCGCCCGGGGGGTGGCCTATCGCTGGGCGTTTCTGACGCTGATGCTCAGCCTGGCCGTCAACACCGGGGTGGAGGCCATCTGGGGCCCCTGGGCCAAGCCCGGGGTGTCGGCGTGGATGCTGATCTTTCTGTCCATCGGGGTGTTCATCGTGGCCTGCGTCCGGAAGGACGCGTATTTCGCCGTGGCCCAGAATCCCCGAACCTATCTGTGGCTGTTCGGGGCGGTGGTGGTGCTGCAAATTCCCAACATCATCATCACTCTGCGCAGCGGCGGCTTTGTGGAGGACGGCCTGTTGACCTGGGACGCCCTGTCTCCGGCCAGCGGAGCGCTGTTTCTGGTGCTGACGGTCTGCGCCATCGTCCGGCTGCGGCGGCAGCGGGAGGATGACGAGTCATGAAGAATCTTCGGCTGAAATCGGCCCGGGCCGCCAAGGATCTGAGCCAGCAGCAGCTGGCGGACCTGGTGTCCGTGTCCCGGCAGACCATCAACGCCATCGAAAAGGGGGACTATAACCCCACCATCCGCCTGTGCATCTCCATTTGCCGGGCGCTGGGTAAAACATTGGACGAATTATTCTGGGAGGAGGAAGAACAATGAGCCTGGTCGTAAAGGACCTGACGAAACGGTACGGGGACAAGGTGGTGGTAGACCATCTGTCCTTTGCCATGTCCCAGCCGGGGGTATACGCCCTGCTGGGCACCAACGGTGCAGGAAAGACCACCAGCATCCGGATGATGCTGAACATGCTGTCCCGGGACGGCGGGCAGGTGCTGTGGAACGGAGAGCCTCTGGACATCAGCCGCTGCAACGTGGGCTATCTGGCGGAGGAGCGGGGGCTTTATCCCAAGTACGCGCTGATGGATCAGCTGCTGTACTTCGCGTCCCTGCGGGACGTGCCCCGGGCGGAGGCCAAGCGCCGCATCCGCTATTGGGCGGAGCGCCTGGAGGTGACGGAATACCTCTACCCCAACGCGGCAAAGCCTGAGGCGGCGCTGATGGGCCGGCGGCGGAGCATGCTGGGCGGCGGGGCCAAGCGGGAAATGCCCAAGCGTCCGGACCAGCTGTCCAAGGGCAATCAGCAGAAGATCCAGCTGATGGCAGCCCTGCTGTCGGACCCGGAGCTGCTGATCCTGGACGAACCTCTGTCGGGCCTGGACCCCATTAACGCGGACCTGTTCAAGGGAATCATCCGCGAGGAGATCGCAGCCGGGAAATACCTGATCATGTCCAGCCACCAGATGGCCACGGTGGAGGAATTCTGCACGGACCTGACCATTCTGGACCGGTCCAAAACGGTGCTGCAGGGCCACCTCAACGATATCAAGCGCAGCTATGGCCGGGTGCATCTGCAGCTGAAAACCGAATCGGACCCGGCGCCGTACATTGCCGAATGCGGGGCGCAGATCGTCACACAGAAGGAATTTGAGTATCAGCTGAAGGTCACCGGTGCGCAGCAGGCCAACGGTCTGCTGGCCCGGCTGACCCAGGCAGGAGTACCGGTGGTGCTGTTCAACCTGCGTGAGCCGTCGCTGCACGAGATCTTCGTGGAAACCGTAGGGGGTGAGTCTGATGCGTGACCTGTCCGGAACCGGCCAGGTATACCGCTTCACCCTGTCGCAGCTGCTGAAAAGCAATGCAAACCGGATAACGCTGCTTCTCATGGTGCTGCTGGCGGCGGTGAGCATGCCGCTGACGGCGCTGATGCGCGGCGAGTCTCCGGAGGTATCGGATACCAGCAGCCTGACGGCGGTGCGGCTGGAAAACCGCACCGCTCTGGACCTGGATTTTTCCGGAGATTCCTACTGGGCGGATACGGTCTTTTCCGCCGGCGCAGAGGACCCCGATGCCGTGGTCACCGTCAGCGGTGACGTCACCGGCTATCAGGTGGCGGTAAGCGGTGCGGACGACGTGGACCAGAGCGAGCTGCGGCTGCTGGCAGACGCCGTGCAGACGGCGATCCGGGATGCCTGCGTCCGTGCGGCGGGGCTGACAGCGCAGCAGCTGGCTCAGCTGGAAGGTCCCCCCCTGCCGGAGGAAAATTTTGACGGCAGCCGCTTTTGGGTCCAGTACGGGTATTCCATCCTGGCTATGATGGTGTGCCTGATGAGTGCGTCCTATGTGATCCGGGCCGTGGTGGAGGAAAAGGACTCCAGGCTGGTGGAGCTGCTGCTGGTCAGCGTAAAGCCCATGGCCCTGCTGGCCGGAAAGATTCTGGCGGTGATGGCGTTCACCTTCGGCTGGCTGCTGGCTATGCTGGCGGGCTTCGGGGTGTCCTGCGGCCTGACGGCTGCGCTGATGGGCTCCGATGTCCTGCACCGGCAGCTGTCCGGTGTGCTGGCGGCGCTGCCCCAGGCGGCGCCGGATGTCTGGCACCTGGTGAGCCTGCTGGCGGTGCTGCTGGTGTCGCTGGCGCTTGGTTACCTGACCATGTCCATCATCGGCGGCGTGGCCGGCGCCTGCTGCTCCGGCATGGAGGAGGCCGGCGAGGCCACGGGACCCGTGATGCTGCTGACCATGGCCGGGTATCTGGCCTCCTGCGTGGTAGGCGGCGTGCCCTCGGGAACGGTGGCGGTATTTGCCGCCCTGTGCCCGGTGCTGAGCATTTTCTGCGCGCCGGTGCAGTTTGCCTGCGGCAATGTGTCCATTTGGCTGGTGCTTCTGTCCTGGCTTATCCAGGCGGCTGTGATCTTCGGGCTGCTGACGCTGGCTGCCCGGGTATATGCGGGCCTCATCGTCCACCGGGGCAGCCGGGTAAAATGGCGTGAGGTATTTTCCATGGCGAAGGGAGGCGCTGCGCGATGAAACAATACAAAGGCATGGGCCGGGTGTTTTCCTTCACCCTGATCCAGCAGGTGCGCCAGAAGGGCTGGCGCACTACTACCCTGCTGCTGGCTCTGGCGTGCCTGATCATCCCCATCGTCTCCCTGACAGCAGCGGCACAGCACCAGAAAAATGCCGCCCCGGATCAGAATGTGACGGTCTGGGAAAGCTACGACCAGGACGTCCTGGACAGCGCCGGGCTGACGTCCCGGCAGCAGGAGCTGCTGACGGTCCGCGTGGACGTGTCCGTCACCGGTGGGCGCACCGGCGAGGGTCAGGCGGCCGATGTGCTGTCCATGGTGCTGCCCTTTGTGTCGCTGATGCTTCTTTACTTCCTGGTGCTGCTGTACGGCCAGGGAACGGCGGCCAGCGTGCTCCTGGAAAAAACCTCCAAGCTCATGGACCTGTTTCTGGTGTCCGTGGAGCCCACGGCCATGGTGCTGGGAAAGGTATTGGCCACGGCTCTGGCGGGGCTTTTGCAGCTGGCCGTATGGATTCTGAGCCTGATGGGCGGCTTCGCCTCCGGCGGCGCTCTGGCCCGGCAGACGGCCCCCGGCGTAACGCTGCCGCTGCTGGAGGTGCTGCGCGGCGCGGGCCGGCTGGCGGGTCTGTTCAGTGTTCCGGCTATGCTGGAGGCCGTTGGGCTGCTGCTGGCAGGCTTCCTGCTGTATTGCAGTCTGTCCGCCATCGGCGGCTCCCTGGCCGGGAAGGTCGAGGATCTGTCCAGCACCAACGTGCTGTTTTCCCTGGTGCTGGTGGCCAGCTTCCTGTGCTGCATGTTCGCCGGGGGCATGGACGGCATGACCTCCTCTGCCCGGTGGCTGGATTATGTGCCGTTCACCGCCGTGCTGGTAACGCCCAGCCGGGTCCTGCTGGGGCAGACGTCCCTGATGGGGGGCCTTGTGTCCCTGGTGCTGGTGGTCGCCTGCGCCGGACTGCTGACGGCCCTGGCAGGCCGTGTGTACCGGCTGATGTCCCTGTATAAGGGGAACCCGCCTTCCCTCCGGCGCGTACTCCGGATGCTGCGGGAGAAATAAAAAAACCGCCTCAGGCGATCCAGCAGGATCGTCTGAGGCGGTTTTTCCATGTGGACTGCAAGCCCCGCAAGCCGAAGATCAGGTAATCTTTTCCTTACCTGGCATAGTGCAGAGAGAACTCTTTATATGTTGAAAAATCGTCCGTTCACTTTCTGCATACGAAAATGGGGTCAAATTCCTGAGTACATGCAGGAATTTTTAGTGGATATAAAAGCGGAATTTGACAATTATAGAAGTTTTTGGGGACAAAGTGCGGAAAATGGCCCAAAATTGCCATGGATAGTGGAACGCATGGTCGACTGTTTGAAGCATCATCATGTATCTGTGTGAATACATGATTGAAAAGCATAGCAGCAGAATAAACAAATTGCACAAAGTATTTTCTGCAATACTGCCTATGTCTGTACAGGTTGACAACGCCAACAAGGCATGTTAAGCTGAAACCAACGATTCAGCAGGGAAAAGTGCAGCGCCGGTTTCCCGGCAGGCCGGAGCAGTTGGCGGCAGGCCCAGGAGCGGAGCGGCAGCTCCCGCTGAACGACCACCAAGGACCACCATGGAAAAGAAAGAGAAGAAAAGGAGAAAACTATGCAGCACAAAAGATCCCGTCTGACGACGAAGATCCTGGCGTTTGTCCTGATCCTCGCTCTCGTATTCCCCGCATCTGCGTTTGCAAGTGTTGCAGACGTGGCGAAGGACACTCGTGCCCCTGGCAAGTCCCTGGCAAATACCTATCCCGCATACACCGACATCGACTGGCAGATCTCCCTGGCGGAGAATGCCCAGGCGGAGGTCACCGTTCCTACCAACATGACGGAGGAAGAGCTGGGTACCGCTTTGAGCGGCGACCTGACCCTGTCCCTGGACCGCGACAGCACCCGCGGCTATCTGGACCCCGAAAAATTCCCCTATCCCTACCAGGGCGGTGCTCTGGACACCTGGATGACCCAGTGGACGAAGGACAAGCAGCCCCAGAACCTGTTCCGCGTTACGGAGATGGGCATTTCCGTCGATGAGGCAGGCAAGGTCTCTCTGAAGCTGTGGATCGACATCAACTGCTACTTCGGCAACCGCTCCGGCAACGTGGATTTCAGCGCCCCCCACAGCAACGGCGGTGCGTATCTGGATCTGTGCGGCTACTATACCCTGAATGTGACCGCCGGTGACGAGACGGTAGGCTCCATTCACACCAAGATTGTTCCCTATGACAGCTTCCGCACCGTGTATGAGCTGTATGACGACATCGACGCCCTGGCCGCCACGGATACCGACCTGTATGTGGCCAAGGAGTCCATGGGCCAGACCACCGTGGACGGCTACGACATGCCTTATCTGATCGTTGCCGACTCCAAGGAGTCTGTGGACAAGTGGCTGGCATACACCGACCTGGTGGAATCCGACCCCGACCTGGCGCTGACCAAGCTGGCCAACGGCGACTTTGACGATCTGCGGGTCCCCATGTTCGCCTCCAACGTTCATTCCAACGAGAATGCCGCCGTCAATGGTATCCTGGAGTTTGCCCACCTCCTGCTGGAGAATGAGACCATCAGCGTCAACACCCTGGAGGGCTTCACCGAGGCCGGTCAGGCCCAGCTGAAAGCCGAGATGGCGAAGCAGGGCGTAGCCGTTCCCGAGCAGATCAAGGATTTTGCCTCCTACATTGGCTTTATCCGCGGCGAGAATGGCTATAAGGCCAACGGCAGCCTGTATTCCGGCCAGCTGGACCTGGAGGAGTATTACAACGTTAAGAATAATGAGGTCAACGTCAAGGAACTGCTGGGCGACGTGTTCATGGTCATCGTTCCCGAGCAGAATATCGAGGGGTACGAGCACATGACCCGTACCACCAGCCAGGGCTATGACCCCAACCGCGACGAGGCCAACCAGACCCTGTTTGAGGATTCCAACGCTATGGCCCTGGTGAACAAGTTCAACCCCATGGTGTTCACCGAGATCCACGGCCGCGTGGAGGCCATGCTCATCGAGCCCTGCACGCCTCCTCACGAGCCCAACTATGAGTACGACCTGATCGCCAAGCAGTTCATCCAGCTGGGCGAGGCCGTGGGTATGGGCGCTATTGCCAACAACCCCGACCACAACAGCTTCGAGATGCCCTATCGTGATTTCCTGCGGGTAGACAAGGATTCCCCCTCCGGTGTGGCCTGGACCGAGCCCTGGGATGACATGACCACCGCCTACGGCTCCCAGTTCCCCGTCCTGATCGGTACCGCCGGTATCACCTGGGAGCTGCCCGTGTACAGCGACATCAGCTCCGAGCTGGTGGTGCCTTACGGTCTGATGACCCAGGCGATGTACATCCAGAACCATAAGATCGACATGCTGACCACCCAGGCCAAGCTGTTCTCCCGCGGCGTCAACAACACCAACTCCAACGAGTTCGTGGCTCCCTGGTATGTGGACCAGTACGACCGGGTCGGCGAGCAGGCGGACCTGATGCGCCCTGTGTATGACGGCGAGGGCCAGAACGGCAACTTCTATCCCGAGTGCTACATCATTCCCATGGACAGCGCCAACCAGAAGAACCTGTATGACGCCGCCGTTGAGATGAAGTATCTGACCCGCAACGACGTGAAGGTCAACGTGGCCTCCAAGGAGTTCACCTATGACGGCGTGACCTATCCCGCCGGCACCATGGTAGTGTCCATGTATCAGGCCAAGCGCTCCCTGGCCAACAGCCAGCTGTTTGACGGCACCTTCATCAACGTATGGCGGGGCCTGTATTCCGAGAGCTTTGCCCAGCGCAGCAACGCCCGCGGCTATGACCGCATCATCGTGGCCGAGCCCGCTGCCTACAAGGCCATTATGGCTGCCTGCCCCGAGACCATCAGCTATGACAAGGCCGTGACCTATCTGGCCACCTTCGCCGCTCAGTTTGAGGGCGTGGAGAATGCCGATGTCATCATCGACAATGTGTCCAACGATTCCGCCGCCGCTGTCAACGCGCTGCTGCGGGCCGGCAAGACCGTTGCCATGATCACCGAGGGCGACGAGAAGGGCAACTTCATCTGCTCTTACGAGGACTTCCTCACCATCGCCAAGGACTACGTTATCACTGCTACCGGCGTGTACGGCGCGAACTACAAGGCCGCCGTGATCCTGAATCCTCTGGTGTTCCTGCCCGGCAAGCCTGCCAATAACACCTCCGGCTATGTGGAGACCACCCTGCGCTCCGGCTCCTACAACTACCGCTTCGACTGGCTGGCTCTGACCGCCATGGGCTTCACCATGACCGAGGACCTGAGCAAGGCCAACGTCATCGTAGGCTCCCAGAAGCTCAGCGATGAGGCCCTGGGCGCTGTGAAGGCCGGTACTCCCTATATGGCCTACGGCGCCACTGCTTTCATGGGAGAAGGCAACTTCCTGCTGGGTCTGGGTGTGAAGCTCGATTCCTGCACCATGGGCACCGACTTCCTGGGCCGCGTGGTGTATCCCAACAACACCCTGGTCAACGCCAGCTACATCAACGAAGCTGACGATGTGATGTACGAGTACGGCACCAACTGGTTCACCAAGATTCCCGAAGGCGCTACCGTTCTGGTGCAGAACGCCGGCAAGACCCCGCTGCAGGGCTGCATCTGCCTGACGGACGATAAGCTGACCGAGCAGTTCAACCAGTACAACAACGGCGTGGTGGGCTTCGAGTATCAGAGCGGCAAGCTGGACATGGCCCTGTTTGCCAACGTCCTGAACCACAAGATCCACCAGACCGACGAGTACACCTTCATCAGCAACTTCATCTTCTCCCGCAGCCTCACTGAGACGGCCTACGAGGGCGTTGCCCAGCCCGAGAATCCCGATCCCGTGAACCCCGGCAAGCCCGACGCCCCCAAGACCGGCGACACCAGCAGCATCATCGTTTGGGTTCTGGCTGCTTCCTTCACCGTGGTGATGATCCCCATGACCGTCACCCTGAAGCGCAAGGCCCGCTGAAAAGTCAACCGAAACCACACAGTCCCGCCCAACTGGCTGTGACGGCTTCCGCCGAACTCTCAACTGCATAAAAGAGGAGGCCCCGGACAAAAGTCCGGGGTCTCCTCTCAGCTTGTCAAAAAAGGGCGGTGCCTTTTTTTGACAAAAGAGATTTCGCTCCGACCCGCGCATTTTCAAAACTTTCATAAAGGTTCTGAAAATGCAGTGATTGAAAGTGAAAGACTCCCCGGATGGGTTTCTTTCGCAACGATCTTTCTTTCCAAAAGGCGGAGGCGATCTCTTTTTTCACGGCAGCACCCCCCATGAGGCTTCCTTTGGGCGTGTATGCCGAAAAAACCGCCGCTGGAGCTGACAAAGCGAACGGCTTCGTTTTTATTTTTACAGCCGATAACAGCTAAAATCTCATGAGGTTGAGGTTTGTGCAGCAGAGGACAAACGCGTTCACACAAACCGCAGTGGATACATTTGTCAGTATCGACCAGCGGATAATTGAAGCCTTCTTCGTCTGGTGCCATAGTGATGCAGGAGGTCACGCAGCGACTGGCACAGGCTCCGCAGCCGCCGCAGTCGGTTTTGTTGGTAATGGTAATCATAATTTCACCTTCTTAAACAATTTTTGAAGCTTAGGAATGCTGTGAAAAATAGTTTAAAAACAGTTGGGCGACATTGGAAAGTGGACGTCCTTTAACAATAGATAGCGTTTTATTAAGGAATAGTCTGTCATCGCGGATGATCTTGCAAATCAGATCGTTGTCAAAAATTTCACCCGGTGAAGCCGGTACGACGGCGATGCCGGCATTTTCTTTTGCCCAGGCTATTGTAGACAGTTTAGTAGAATTAATGCTCAGGATCTGCGGGAAGATCATGGAATCGGAACAAACGTTTAAAAATAAAGTCGAACAGCCGCGTGACAGGCAGATGGGCATATCTTCCATATGTGCCAAAAGCAGAGCTTTGTCGTCTGCCGGCAGCCAGGGATTGTCTTTGTGAGATCGGAAGAGCGTC
>OJOJ01000711.1_pt1 | contig 10088 bp, 10 predicted proteins | sample 1598041 | NCBI WGS metagenome assembly OJOJ01 (sample SAMN01915218, study PRJEB22387) | human gut metagenome | isolation source: stool | host: Homo sapiens | place: USA
GCGTCGGAAACGGCATCGCAAACCTTGTCGGGGTGGCCTTCGGAAACTGATTCGCTGGTGAATAAGGTGCTCATAAAACATATCCTGATAAAGATGGTCGTGGTAATTTGTTTCCATCATAAAAAAAAGCCGGCAAAATACCAGCTCTTTTTTATGAAGAATGAAAACTTTTAGTCTTCATCGTTATTGTAAGTCGTTTTTGACATTGCAATAATAAGGTCAAACATGTGTTTGGCTGCTTTACGGTTAGGAATTTTATAATAAGCCTTGACGAGCTCAATGGTTTCCTGACGCTGCATCGGGTCGGAATCATAAACTTCATCTTCTTCGGCAAGGAAAGCCGGCTGGCTGTCCGGAAGACTGAACATACGGGGGCTTTGGCTGGCAACCGATTTATCCATATCTTCATAGAAGAAGTTGATAGGTACTTCCAAAACTTTACCAATATCCCATAAACGGCTGGCGCCAACGCGATTCATTCCGCGCTCATATTTTTGAACCTGTTGAAATGTCAGACCAAGGAGGGATGCCAGCTTTTCCTGACTCAGCCCCAGGAGAGTGCGCCGAAGGCGAATTCTGTTACCAACATGAACGTCAATGGGATTGGGCTCACCTTGAGGGGTTCTGCCGCGGCTTGATCTTTTTACGATTTCTTTTGTCATTGTTTATTTTTTCCTTTCCACTGGTTCTATATTTTTATTCATATGATTTTCAGCAACAATCGTCAACAAATTTTTTATATAATATGTTATATTCTAAACCAGATGTTTATCATATCGGAATTCAGATAGAAAAAATCTGAGTCACAGATTACGTGAAGATAAGTAAAATGCAAGTATAAAATTGAAAATCAGCGTTATTAATACGGTTATATCGCCATAATAACTATAGGTTGTGGAAAACTGTGTCGATTGGGGCAGATTTATATCTAAGATTTCAGACTTATTAAGAGAAATTTGTCCTAAAATCGTACCAAAAGGTGAAATTAAGGCGCTGATTCCGGTGTTGGCAACCCGGGCAATGCTGATTCCTTCTTCTACGGCTCTCAGTTGTGTCGTTACCAGGTGCTGGTACGGTCCTGCCGATTCTCCGTACCAACCGTCGTTGGTGAGGTTTATCAGCCATTGGGGGCGCTCGTTTGGATTGATAATTTGATGCGGGAAAATTATTTCGTAGCAGATGAGTCCTCCAAAAGAAGGAAGACCGGGAACGCTTATGCGGCGGGGGCCGGAACCGGCCTTAAAGGTTCCGATGGCGTTGGCGACCGGACGTATCCATTGGGGCAGCCAGCTGCGAAGGGGGATGTATTCACCGAACGGAACCAAGTGTGATTTATCGTAATAGTCGACGATTTCGGCCTTTTTGTTGATGACGAATATCGAATTGTACGCCCGGTGGCTGCGGGGAGAGGTAAATTCATAACGCACCAGTCCGGTAACCAGATGGCCTTGCGGCGGAACCGCATCCGCAATGTTCAGAAGATGCGTTTCATCCATGTCGAGCGGAAACGGCGCGGCCGTCTCGCCCCAAATGACGAGACTGACTTTTTCCCGGCCGGGAGCCTTTGACATGCTGATATATTTTTGGAAGTTGTTTTCAAGGGTTTGGGGATTCCACTTCATTGCCTGAGGGATCGCCGGCTGAACCAGGCGGATGACGGTTGCTGACTGCGGCAGAGGGTGCCGGGGCAGCCGGAAGTAGCCGAATCCGTAAAGGAAGCCCAATCCGACAAGGGGAATACAGATGGCAGCCGCCAGATTTTTTTGCGTTCTGCGGCGAAGGTAAAAATAAGGTGCCGAGCAGGACAGCAGGCAAATGAGGGACAAACCGTAGGTTCCCGCTTGAGAAGCAAACTGAATCATTTCGGGGCTGAAAGCGAAGACCGAGCCAAGCAGATTCCAGGGAAAGCCGGTGAGGATAAAGCTGCGTATCCATTCAAACAAAACCCAAAAGGACGAAAAGGCCAGCCAGCGAGATGCGGAAGAATGAAAAAGACGGAAAGCCAGCCATCCGGGAACGGCGATAAACAGTCCGAAGAAAAATCCGCAGGCTAAAAACACAACCGGATAAAGCCATCCGAAAGTTTGGGCGTCAATCAACAAAGCGTTGCCAATCCAGGACAGCCCGAAAGCGAAAAAGGCAAAGCCGAATGCGTAGGCAATACCGAACGCTTTTCGGGAAGACGGTGCCCCGTCTATCAGATAAAGTAGTCCGGAAAGGCCGGCAAACAGCAGCGGAAAAAGATAGTACGGAGGAAGAGCCCCTACGCACAAGCTTCCGCAGACAAAGGCTAAAATATTAGGATGCCGGAGGATTTTACCTGTCATCGACAATGCTTTTTTCCTCATTGTTGTACGGCGGTAAAATCATAATTTTTTTTATGCGCCGAGGGTCAATATCCAAAATCCGGAATTTGACGCCGTTTGTGTTTTCGATTATTTCACCGCGGTTGGGGATGCGCTGGGCTATATGAAAAACCAAGCCGCCCAGCGTTTCTATTTCGAGTTCTCCGTTTTTTTGTTCTTCGGACAAGTCAATTTGGGCGATTTCTTTGATTTCGGACAGTTCCGCCTTGGCATCGGCAATAATGACTCCGTTTTCCTGAACGGTGATTACGGGTTCTTCATCCAAATCATATTCGTCTTCAATATCGCCGACGATTTCTTCCAACAGGTCTTCAATGGTTATGAGGCCGTCTATCCCTCCGTATTCGTCAACGACCATTGCCATATGGATTTTGTTCAGCTGCATATCTTTCAACAGGTCAAGAACGCGCATTGACGGCGGAACGAATCTTACGTTTGAGGTTACAATGTCGGCAACTTTAATATTTTTTTTGCCGGACAGCAGGCATTTGACCAAGTCTATAACGTGGACAACGCCGACGATGTCGTCCAAAGACTCCCGATAAACGGGAATACGGGAGTGACCTTTCGTCGTCATTAAGCGGGCAAGGTCTCCGACGTTGCCGCTTTCGGGAAAACCGACAATGTCGGCCCGGGGAATCATGGCATCGCCGCATTTTTTGTCACGCAGGCACAGGATATTGTTTAATAACAGCTGTTCGTGTGCGCTGAACTGTTCTTCGCCGTTGATGTTGGCTTCTTCCAGCAAATCTTCAATGGTTTCGCGAACGGTTTCGGGTTGTCTGCGGTTAAAGAAACTTTTAACGAAACTGCAAAAACCGTGTCGGCTGTTATCGTCTTCGGACATTGTTCATTTACTCCTGATAGGGGTTGGGAACATTCAGCAAAGCGAGAATTCTGATTTCGTGATTTTCCATATATTCCGCTTCGGCGTCATCCTGATGGTCAAATCCCATCAGATGAAGAATTCCGTGGATGAGAAGATGACAATAGTGGTCATGGAGGCTGATGTTTTTCAAAGCAGCTTCTTTTTGCATCGTTTCAAGCGCGATAATAATGTCGCCGAGTTCAATCACATCACTTTCGGCGACCATGTCATCAAAACACTCGTCGTCGATGTTGGCGAAAGAGAGGACATTGGTCGGTTTGTCCAGATGACGAAATTCGGCATTTAATTTTTGAACCTCCGCATCATTGCTTAACGAGAGGTTTATGCTTAAGGTTTTACCCGTCTGCATAAAGTCAAGATCTTCGTGTGCCGCAATATAATCCGCAGTTGCGGCAAACACCCGGGAGGAAAGCTCCTGTATGTGTTCCAGAGCAGCTTCCCAGCCGGGTTCGTCGACAAAGGCATTGAGTTCAGTCTTACTCATCACCATATTCTTTCTTGCTGCGTTCCTCATAAGCTTTTACGATTTTGGCAACCAAGCCGTGGCGGACGACATCCGTGGCGCTGAAGCGGACGGAACTGATGTTGGGCGTTCCCTGAAGTATCTCCAGAGCGTCGCGCAGGCCGGAAATGGTGCCGCGGGGAAGGTCAACCTGGCTCAAATCGCCGTTGACGACCATACGGGAATTTTCGCCCAGACGGGTCAGAAACATTTTCATCTGCTCCCGGCTGGTGTTCTGGGCCTCGTCCAGGATGATGAAGCTGTCGTCCAGGGTGCGGCCCCGCATATAGGCCAGAGGGGCCACCTCGATGTTGCCCCGCTCCAGGTATTTCTGGTACGTCTCAGCCCCCAGCATATCGAACAGGGCGTCGTACAGGGGCCGCAGATACGGGTCCACCTTGCTTTGCAGGTCGCCGGGCAGGAAGCCCAGCCGCTCTCCGGCCTCCACGGCGGGGCGGGTCAGGATGATGCGGTTGACCTGCTTGTCCCGGAAGGCGGCCACCGCCGCCGCCACTGCCAGATAGGTTTTGCCGGTGCCGGCAGGGCCCACGCCGATGGTGACGGTATCCTTCAGAATGGCGTCCACATACTGCTTCTGACCGATGGTTTTGGGCTTCACGGGGCGGCCCTTGGACGTGATGCAGATCACGTCCTGGGTCAGCTCCCCGATGCGCTCGGACTGGCCGCTGCGGCACAGGCCCACCACATACCGCACGTGCTGCTCGCTGATGCTCTCGCCCTTGGCGGACAGGGTCAGCAGGGCCTGCACCGCCTTCTCCGCCAGCATGACGTTCTCCGGCTCACCGGAAATCACCAGCTCGCCGCCCCGGTTTACCACCGTTACCTGGAATTCCGATTCCAGCAGGCGAATATTTTCGTCAAAGGAGCCAAACAGATTGATGGCCTCCTCCATGCGCTCGATGCCGATGCGCTGTTCCATTGGGCATGCCTCCCTATTGTATATCCAGATTGTATAGCCATATTTTTCAGTCGTCCGTCAGCGGGACCTCCCGGCCGATCTCCTCCAGGCACTCCGCCCGCAGGGTCACCGTCAGCCAGCCGCCCTGCTCCACCGCGTCCACCCGGACGCTTTCCGCCGTGCCGGTATCTCCCAGCAGCTCCTCCAGCTGCTCCCGCAGCAGGGTCTCGCCCTCCTGCCGGGCCTCCTGGACCGGACGGCGGACCGGCGTACCGCCGCAGGACGTCACCGTTTCCGACACCACCGTAATGGGCAGCCGCAGGCCCCACAAAAGGGTCACGGGGTGATACCGAACTATTTTATCACAGTCTGCCCCCAATGTGCTACCCTTTCCATAGAATTTTATCCGCTTTTTGCCGATATCCAGGGCATACCGGGTCCGGGAGGAGACCGGGGCGCCCTTCTCCGACACTGCCAGGGGAACCTGCGCCGTCAGCTCGTACCAGGTCCGGGCCCACACCCGGCCCATGCCGCGCTGCCACCGGAGACCCCCGTTGTCCAGGTCCACCGCCCCGGAGATCAGCAGCTGCCCCTGGGTAACGGTGGCTCCGGGCAGCACCATGGCCTGGCCTCCCAGGGCCTCCACCCGGGTGACCAGGCCCGGACACCGGGCCACCACATTGGTGAGCCGGTCCTCCACCACAGCCTGGCCCCGGACCCGCTCCACCACCTGCACCTGGGCCACGCAGCCCTTCACGTTCACCGCCAGCCACACCACGTCCTTCAGCTCCAGCAGCACATGGTTGCGCATGTCCTTCTGGTCGATGTCCAGACTCCGGGTGCCGATGGTGATGCCGTAGTCCTCCAGAGCCCGCAGGATCACCTCGTCCGGCACCGTCTCGTTGCCGCTGACCCGGAATTCCCAGATGGTGAAGTTTCCCTCCAGCACCAGCAGCACCGTCAGCAGAAGGCCCGCCAGCAGCACATACCGCCGCCGCAGCCGCCGGGCCAGCAGGGGAGCCCCCTGCTCCCGCCGCACCGTGGCCGCTGCGCCCACCTGCCGGGCCGCCTGACGCACCTGGGCCAGTCCCCGGCGGGTGGTGCGCAGGGTCAGCTCCACCGGCGACAGCCACCGCACGTCCCAGAAGGGGACCTCCGCCCCGGCGCAAAGATTCACCACCCGCTCCGGGCAGCCGCTTTCAATATGGACCAGCACCTGGCCCCGCAGGAAGTTCAGCACGGCTTTATACATGGTCCCCTCCCTGCCGCCGCAGCTCCACGGCGGCGATGCGTCCCCGCAGACGCAGCTCTCCCTCCGTCATGGCCATGAGCTGCAGATCCGTTCCGATGACCCGCACCGTCATGTCTCCGCCGCCGATGTCCACCGCCTCCGTGGTGTAGGACAGCACGCCCCGGTGCTGGGTCATGAAAAATTCCCGGTCGCCTACCAGCTCCATCCGCGGCACCCCCGGCTGGATATCCCCCGGCAGGTCCAGCCGCTCCATGGCCGCCTGTCCCGCCCGGGTCAGCCATCCCTTTTCCAAACCGCTGCCACCGCCTTTCTTCCGATTCCGTAAACTCTATGCATCCCCGGGAAAAAACTTGCATGTCCCACCGGCGGGGGGCATACACTCAGGCGGGAGGTGACGGCCATGCGGGAAAAGCTGGGGCTGCTGGGATGTCTGGCTGCGCTGGGGGTGCTGCTGCTGTGCTCCGCCGACACGGCCCGGGCCGTCCGGGAGGGACTGGCCCTGTGCGCCGGGTCGGTGATTCCGGCGCTGTTCCCGTTTCTGGCGGTATCGGGGCTGCTGACGGCCCTGGACGCCGGGGCGGCTCCGGGCCGGGGGCGGATGCTGCTGGCCCGGGTGCTGGGCTGCGGCCCCGCCGGAGCCGGGGCGTTTCTGCTGGGCCTGGTGGGCGGCTATCCTGTGGGAGCCCGCACCGTGGCCCAGCTGTATCGGGAGAAGCGGATATCCCGGCCGGAGGCCTGCCGCCTGCTGCTGTTCTGCAACAACTGCGGCCCGGCGTTTATTCTGGGCGTGGCGGGCCTGGGCTGCTTCGGCAGTCTCCGGGCCGGGGGACTGCTGTGGGCCGTCCACATGCTGGCAGCCCTGGGCATCGCCCTGGTGCTGCCCCGCCGTCCGCTGCCGCCGGGCCGGGATGCCGCCGGGGTGCGGCCCCCGGCCTTTGCCGCCGCCTTTGTCCGATCCGTCCGGGATGCCGCCGGGGCCATGGTGCAGATCTGCGGCTTTGTGGTGTTTTTCCTGGCGGCGCTGCGGCTGACGGCACGGCTGACGGGGCTGTCCCACCCGCTGCTGTCCGGGGCGGTGGAGCTGACCCAGGGGATCCTGGCCCTGCCCGCCACGCCCACGGGCTTCGTGTGGGCGGCGGCGCTGCTGGGATGGGGCGGCCTGTCGGTCCACGGGCAGTCTGCCGCCGTGCTGTCCGGAACGGATCTGCCTCTGGGGCCGTATCTGGCTGCCAAGGCAGCCCAGGCTGCTCTGTCTGCCCTGCTGGCCTGGCCTGTGAGCCGGTATTTGTGGGGATAGGGCGGGGGACGTTCTTGTTTTCCGGCCCCGCGCATACAGTGAAGAAAAAAACAGGGGAGGGGCTTATGATGAAAAAATGGCTCGGGGGCGCAATGCTCCTGCTGATGCTGCTGGCGCTGTGGCCGGGAAGGGCCTGGGGCGTGGAGCTGCCGGTGCAGGCGGAGGCGGCGCTGCTGATGGAGAAGGAAACGGGGCAGGTGCTGTACGCCAAAAATGAGCACCAGGCTATGGAGCCAGCCAGCGTCACCAAGGTCATGACCCTGCTGCTGGTGATGGAGGCCATCGACAGCGGGACCCTGTCCTATGACGATACCGTCACCGTCAGCGCCTATGCCGCCTCCATGGGAGGCAGCCAGATCTTCCTGTCCGAGGGGGAGAGCATCACGGTGGAGGACCTGCTGAAGGGGGTGTGCGTGTCCAGCGGCAACGACGCCGCCGTGGCCCTGGCGGAAAAGACGGCGGGGGTCACGGAGCTGTTTGTGGAGCGGATGAACAACCGGGCCCGGGAGCTGGGGATGCAGGACACCCATTTCGTCAACTGCACCGGCCTTCCGGCGGAGGGGCACGTTACCAGCGCCTGGGACATCGCCGTGATGTCCCGGGAGCTGATCGTGAACCACCCGGACATCCGGCGGTTTACCACCATCTGGATGGACACCCTGCGGGACGGACAGTTTCAGCTGTCCAACACCAACAAGCTCATCCGGTTTTATGAGGGAGCCACGGGGCTGAAAACCGGCTCCACGGACTCCGCCAGATACTGCATCTCCGCCACGGCGGAGCGGGAGGGCATGGAGCTGATCGCCGTGGTGCTGAAATCCCCCACGGGGCAGCAGCGGTTCGAGGACGCCAAGGCCCTGCTGAACTACGGGTTCTCCACCTACGGCCTGGTGCATGCGTCTCCGGAGGAGCCGCTGCCGCCGGTGCCGGTGCAGCTGGGGACCCAGGGAACGGTGCAGCCCCGGGTGGACCCGGCGGAGAGCCTGCTGCTGGCGGAAAAATCCCGGCTTCAGGGGCTGGAGCAGACCGTGACCCTGCCGGAGTCTGCGGAGTCCCCGGTGCGGCAGGGAGACGTGCTGGGTACGCTGACGGTGACCCAGAACGGGGAGACGGTGCTGGAGGTCCCCATCCGGGCGGCGGAGACCGTGGAAAAGCTGACCTTCGGGCAGATGCTGCTGCGCCTGGCCCGGACCATGTGCTTCTGCGGGTGATCCTTGGCGGAAGCTGAACTTGCGGGCAGACAGGGCTATGCTATAATAAAGGCAAATCCACATACAGGAAACGGCGGTGCATGAAGCCTTGAGAAATATTCTTCAATATCTGACCCCGGAGATCCTGGCCTGGGAGAGCGGCAATATCCGGGAGGTCCGGCCCCTGGGCAGCGCTCTGTGTCTGCCGGACGGGCGGGAGTGGTACGCCTTCGGCTTTACCCGGAATGCGTATGACGGCAGTCTCAGCCTGCTGATGGCGTCCTCCCAAAGGGAGTACGGAGAATGGGCGCGGGCCAACAGTCCGGTGGCTATCCGCTTCGGCGCGCAGCGGTATCTTATCGATGGGACCGGCTATGAGATGTTCGATGGCAGCGACGATCAGCTGTTCCGGCTGTCGCTGCTGCTGCGGGACCGCCCGCCCATGCCGGACTGGCTGAGAAGCACGCCGCTGTCCCGGCTCCTGATGGTGGACGCCCGGGTGGACCGGGCCCCGGAGCGCATCCCCGGCGGTCCGGCGGAGCTGCTGCTGCGGGATGGGCGCGGCTGGGACCTGACCGCGCCCCGGGCAGAGCTGCGGACTATGTGATCGGATAAGATTTTCACCGTTTCGACGGGTATCCCCTTGTATTTTCCCGGGAAAAGCGGTAAGATACGGGATGATGGATAAATCCGATACACATAGGAGGTAATCTCTATGATCCAGGTGGACCTGACCCACATGCGGCATTTTATCGCGCTGCCCTATGAGGCGGCGCTGGCGCCCCGGCTGCGCATTGCCCACAATCATTTGCAGAAGAGCGACGGCCCCGGCGGCGAGTTCACCGGCTGGGTGCGCCTGCCCCAGGAATATGACCGGGAGGAGTTCGCCCGCATCCAGGCGGCGGCCCGGCGCATCCAGAGCGATTCCCAGGCCCTGGTGGTCATCGGCATCGGCGGGTCCTATCTGGGGGCCCGGGGCGTTATCGAGTGCCTGTGCTCCCCCAACTATAATCTGAAGCGGAAGAACACGCCCAACATCTATTTCGTGGGCAACGGCCTGTCTGACCGGCAGCTGCGGGAGACGATGGAGCTGCTGGAGGGGGTGGACTTCTCCGTGAACGTCATCTCCAAGTCCGGCACCACCACGGAGCCTGCCGTGGCCTTCCGGTTCTTCCGGGAGCTGCTGGAGAAGAAATACGGCCCGGAGGGGGCGGCAAAGCGCATTTACGCCACCACCGACCGGCACAAGGGCGCGCTGAAAGCCCTGGCCGCCCAGGCCGGGTATGAGAGCTTTGTGGTGCCCGATGACATCGGCGGACGATACAGCGTGCTCACCGCAGTGGGCCTGCTGCCCATCGCCGTGGCCGGAGTGGATATTCAGGCGCTGATGCAGGGCGCGGCCCGGATGCAGGAGGCCTGCACCGCCGGGGATATGGAGCAGAATCCCGCCTGGCAGTATGCCGGAGCCCGGTATCAGCTCTATCGCGCCGGGAAGAAGATCGAGGTTCTGGCGGCTTATGAGCCTGCCTTCCGGTTTATGTCCGAGTGGTGGAAGCAGCTGTACGGCGAGTCCGAGGGCAAGGAGAGCAAGGGACTTTTCCCCGCCAGCGTGGAATTTACCGCCGACCTGCACTCCATGGGGCAGTATATCCAGCAGGGCGAGCGGCACCTGT
>OJOJ01000716.1_pt1 | contig 10044 bp, 7 predicted proteins | sample 1598041 | NCBI WGS metagenome assembly OJOJ01 (sample SAMN01915218, study PRJEB22387) | human gut metagenome | isolation source: stool | host: Homo sapiens | place: USA
CATGGACGATCTTTTCGAACGTGGATTCCGTACCAAAAACGGCAGCATACGTACCCCGCAAAGCATCCAAAGTTATGCCACATTGGCAACTTAAATCTTCTCCAATATGGTAATGATAGGACTGTATGCCAAGCGATATTGCTGCCTGGCAATTGATTGCCGAGTCATCTATAAAAAACGTTTCTTCGGGCAAGATGTTTGCTTCTTTCATCATTTGCTCATAAATGTCTTTTTCCGGTTTGGCCTTGTGCATTTCAAAAGACAGAAAAATATCTTCAAAAAAGTCATTTACACGGAATCCCCGATAACAGAACATTTGCTCACAGGCATAATCCCAATGTATCCGGTTGGTATTACTAAGCAGGTAAACCATATAATGTTCGCGTAACTTTAGCAATAAGTCCAGCTTTTCACGAGGAATATCAAGTAGCATCAGGTTCCACATATCATCAATTTCATGGTCGGACAGGGCTTCGCTGACCTCCTTACGAATGGCTTTCCGGAATTCTTCCGGGCTGATTTCACCCAATTCAAATTGGGAAAAGAAACCTTTTCCCCTGAACTGGCATGCCTGTTTCTCTATATCTCGAAATCCTGCTTTACGAAAAGCATTCAGGCAATTGTCAAAATCCAGATTTATTAATACTCCTCCTAAATCAAAAACGACATTTTTAATCTTACTGTCCATAACTCTTTATGTGCTTAATTCTCTTTCTTAGTTTTTTTTCTGTATTCGTTTTATCCAACGGTGAATTTCACCAATCCACAATACGAATGACGTTCCTGCGATAATATAAACCCAAGTCATGAAATTCATAGGTTCGGTACGGAACACTTTACCTCCGAACTCGACAATCAGAATTTGTCCGACTAAAATAATGATAGCCACACTTAGCATGCCTAATGCATGACGGGAATCCTTGAATACAGAATGGTTGGTCCCGAAAACACTGGCGTTGAACAGATTCCAGAATTGTAGCATCACGAAGATTGTGAAAAATTGCGTTAAAGCTTGTCCTACTAAATCTGCTGGCATCTGTTTGATAATGACAATTAATGTCATCAGTATAGCAAGGAAACAGAAGCCTACGCCTAGTATATTTTTGCGCATGACCTTAGTGATGATGAAGTCGTCGGTCTTGCGTGGCTTTTCATTCATGACGTCTGCACTGGGGGGAATAGATGCTAAGGCCATGGCGGCAAAAGTGTCCATAATAAGATTTACCCAAAGCATTTGTGTTACGGTCAGTGGTAGTTCTGTACCAAAGAAAGCTCCTAATAAAACACTGGCTAAAGCGACCACGTTGATAGTCAGCTGGAATACGATGAAGCGCTGAATGTTTTTATAAAGAGAGCGTCCCCACATTACTGCGGTGGCAATACTATGGAACGAGTCATCCAGTAGGGTGATATCACTTGCTTCTTTGGCCACTGATGTACCGGTTCCCATGGAAAGACCTACTTGAGCATGATTCAGTGCCGGGGCATCGTTTGTTCCGTCTCCGGTTACTGCTACTACGGCTCCTTTTTGTTGCAATAGTTGGACCAAACGTTGCTTGTCCATAGGACGTGCACGACTCATAACTTTCAAGTCAAGTACGCGGTCCAAAGCTTCTTCATCGCTTAATGCGGCGAATTCTACCCCTGTTATGCGGTTCCGGTCTGTATCTTCAGGTTTCCATAGCCCTATTTGGCGAGCAATTTCAGTAGCTGTTCCCGGAGTGTCTCCTGTAACAATTTTCACACCGATACCTGCCGATTGACATTTTTGTACGGCTTCCGGTACATCTGGACGAATAGGGTCGCTGATAGCTACGATACCTAGGAAAATCATATTTCCTTCATTGACAAGTTCGGCACAATCATTGCCGGAGTTTTCAGGAATAAATTTGTAAGCCAACCCTAAGGTACGCATTGCCTTGTTCTGGTAGGCCAGCAAATCGGCATTGTAATGAGTCAGTTCCTCAGGAGAGAGGTTACATTTTCCCATTACAATTTCGGGAGCTCCTTTTATATAGAGTACCTTTTTCTGTTGAATAGGTGAATCTACTAATGTAGCCATGTACTTACGTTCTGTAGAGAAAGTAAGTTGATTGATTACTTTTGCATTTTCACGTAGTTCCAAATAGTTCTTGCCTTGTTCATTTAGCCAAAGCAATAAGGCTATTTCAGTAGGGTTACCCACTCCGGATGGTTTTTTGCTTTCTCCTGTTTCTTCAAGGAAAGCTGTAGAGTTGGCACTGATACCTTCGGCTATTAAATCTGCTTTGGTAGCATCAAGCTTCGCTTCATGTACCTGCATCAGGTTTTGTGTCAATGTACCTGTCTTGTCGGTACAAATCACAGTAATGGCACCCATTGTTTCGCAAGCATGCATTTTACGTACCAAGTTATTGGTTTTCAGCATACGGCGCATATTCAGTGCAAGACTTAAAGTGACACTCATCGGTAAGCCTTCAGGAACGGCTACTACAATTAAAGTGACAGCCATCATGAAGTATTTCAGTACAATGCGGGCAATTGCCATCCACCCATGCCAGTCAGTTATTTCATTTACGCTGAGGTAGGAGTAAAGATCTTTTGCTGTAAAAACAATAAAGGTGAGCGTGGCGATAGTAAAACCAATTTTTCCGATGAAACCGGCCAATTTGGTTAATTGGATATTCAATGGAGTTTCTTCTTCACTTTGTTCGGTAGCCTGACGCGCTACTTTTCCTATTTCGGTGGAATCTCCCACACGTTCTACCTTCATTATTCCATGTCCGTCAACCACTGTGGTGCCACGCATCACCTCATTGCTGGGGTAAGTGGCCTCTTCATCAAATAGTTCTTCATTGATAGTTTTGTTGACCATCAATTCTCCTGTCAAATTGGATTCATTCACTTGCAGGGAAATAGCTTCCAGCAAGATTCCGTCGGCAGGAATCTCTTCACCAGTATTCAGCACTACAATATCACCCACTACAATCTCTTTACGAGGAATTTCCCGTACTTTCCCACTTCTGATAACTGTGACTGGTGTTTCTTCACCTACAGCATTCAGTAAGTCGAACTTCTTGTTTGCGTCGTATTCAAAGTAGAATCCGATACCAGTTGCCAGAAAGATAGCAAAGAAAATACCGATTGTTTCCGCATACTCATTTTCAATAATGGAAATCACTAAGGAAAAGAATGCTGCGACTAAAAGAATACGTATAACCGGGTCGCGGAACTTTTCCAGATAAAGTTTCCACATGGAGGGACGTTTGGGAGGTGTCAGGAGGTTAGTCCCATGTTTCTCCCTACTGATAAGGACTTCTTTGTCCGAAAGCCCTGTTAGGGCTGTTTCCTGTTTTTTTTGTGCCATATGGCTTTGCAGAATTAATTAATGGAGCACAAAAATACAATTTATATCCTTACGAATTAGGGAATTAAATCTTTTTATCAAAATTTGGGCGCTAAATCTTGCAAGTTTCAGGAGAATATACTACTTTTGCATCTGCTAACAAGAAATTGTGAGCACGGACTTGTAGCTCAGTTGGTTAGAGCAACAGACTCATAATCTGGAGGTCCTAGGTTCAAGCCCTAGCTGGTCCACAAGAAATTGCCTCATAAACAAGTGTTTATGGGGCTTTTTTATTAGGACTTCTTCTCTTTGGATTTTCGAAATACTGACAAGAAACAGGCTGTTTTGCTTCGTTGTTGACCTATTGTTGACCCCAAAATAAGTAGGTTAAGATGTTGACGATTAAAGCAGAAGTCCAACAGGACAAGCAAAGAAGTGATGGAACATATAACGTAAAGATACGATTTACGTTGGATAGAAAGGTGAAAAGGTTATCCACCAGTCTATTTGTGACATCTAAAGAACTCACAAAATCTTTCAAATTCAAAGAAGACACTCCTATCAAAAAGGAGATTGACAATCTTTTATTTTATTACAAAGAACAGTGTTGTAAGCTCCAATTAGACCAAAACGATTATACATTGGAGAACATATTTGATTTCCTAAATGGAGAACAAGAGAAGAAACAAACCATTGACTTCATTAAGTTCAGTCGTGAGTGGATAACCTCAACTACAATCAAAGGTGCACCCAATTACACGACTGCCGTCAATGCTTTAGTGCGCTTTATAGGTAAAGAGGAATTGAATATTAATTTGATTACCCTTGATTTCTTAGAAAGCTTCAAAGTGTTTCTGAATAAAGAGCGTGAAGTACGAACGAAGAAACTGATTCTGCAAGGTAAGCGTGTGCCCTCTAATCGGTCTTTATCTCTTTATTTGGTAAGCATTAAGAAACTGTTCAAAGAGGCTCAAAAGAAGTACAATAAGAGAGAGAATAATCTCATACTGATACCTAACAATCCATTTATAGACTTTGAGATACCCAAGCAAGAAGCAACAAGAAAGAGAGCTATTCCGGCAGATATTATCAAAAAAATATGGAAGTTACCCTATAAAGATATGAAGAAAGGCTATAAATCCACTTGTCGTTATAATTTAGCTAAAGACTGTTTTATTCTGTCATTCTGTTTAATGGGCATTAATTCAGCCGATTTATATAATGCTACAGAAATGGTAAACAATACCATCATTTATAATCGTACCAAGACAAAAGACCGTAGATTGGATAATGCTCAAATGAAAGTGGCTATACCTAAAATCGCATTACCACTTATAGAAAAATACAGAGATAAAAGTGGTAAACGCTTATTTAACTTTTACCAATATTATGCAGACGAAAAAGGCTTCAATAAGGCTATCAACTACGGTTTAAAAGAAATTGGTACAATATTAGGCGTAGATGATTTGGAATATTATGCAGCCCGCCATTCATGGGCTACCATTGCACTTAATAAAGTTGGCATAGATAAATATATAGTTCATGCAGCATTGAACCACATAGACGATTCCATGAAAGTGACAGACATCTATATTGAACGAGATTTTGTGAATGAGAACAAGGCTAATGCCAAAGTTGTGAAGTATGTATTCGGTAAATGAATATCGTTTACCACTATGAAGAACCTACTATAACAAAAAGAAGTCTGTAGTCCGAAAAGATTGCAGACTTTTCTTTTATTTTGCAGTATAACTAATAATAATGTACTATGTCAAAAGAAGAACTGCACCAAATAGAAGAATTGCCCGATTTAAAAGTGGCTTGGCATGAAAGCTATAAATGCTTTAATGAGCCACTATTAGAATATGTGTGGGAAGTAGCCAATCACTTCCTGCCCGATTATGAAGATGTGTCCGCTGCACCTGCCATATTCGCCAACAGATATGCGGAAAGAAATCTATCTATTGAAGAAAGGTACGAGAGAACACAAGAAATGAAAACTTTCAAAGGAACTTTGGAAGAATACAAGAAACGAGAATACAGAAAGTTGGACGATTCTTTCAAAGAGAAGTTTCTGACCAACGAAGATTTACAGAATACCATTGAAGCATATAAGTTAGACGTTAGTAAGTTTTGGTATCTGGTTCTGTTCGTATATGATTTTATAGAGGATATTGGTACAAATGCACCTACATTGAACAAGTCCGTATTGGAGGACTTTAGCTATTTTCATGCCAATCTATTGGAAGCTACAAGTATCACCTTAAAGAAGAACAACAAGAAAAGTTATGCTGTTGAGAGGGAGGACACAATCAGAATCATTCAAGCAGCCTTGCAGCATTTTGTCAATACATATAGCGATATTATACATAGCGAACAAGATAGAGAAGCCATGATTAAACAATTAAAAGACATAGGTTTGGAGGGCTTTATCAGAAATGACTTATCGTCAAAAATCAGCTTTACGGACAAGTCCAGTCTTGACATATCTTATAAGAAGTGGAAGTTTACGGATATGTTTCTGTTCTTCATTGAAAGAAGAAAGGCTACCACCATACCCAATAAAAGGGTAAAGGTATCTAAAGACAAGATGATGCTTGTTTCAAGACTTATCTATACAGTGGGCTATGATGGTAAGAGATACAATGAAGAATACGATTCAGAGGGCAACAAGAACAGAATGCTCTCCAATCTCCTTAGAAGATACAAGAACGAGAAATTTCCGTCTGTCATAGCTAATAACTACATGGTAGTTTCTTAAACAACATACATAAAACCATAGTAGAAATGCGTACTGAAAGGGCTGTCCTTTTTGGTACGCATTTTTTTGCGTACTGGAATGGACACGTTTTCTACACACATAGGCATTCGGCAAAATGCTTTGTTACCCCTTATTTCTGCCCTAATTTTGCAATGTCAAAAGGGAACAAACGAGTGAGTGCGCATAGCTTTAGTAGTTCTTTAATGGCTTAATAATTAATATGTGAAACATCTAAAATTAGGAATTATGAAAAATTTAAAATTTGCAGAAGCATTAAATAGTGAAGTAGAAAACGTAGTAGAGAACACTAAAGTCAGTGCAGCATTCGTGCAGGAACTGAAAGAAGCATTCCTTATGTTTCCCGTCAGAACAGATATGCGTTTCAAACAATCTTCAAAAGGTGAACTGATTATATCGGTTACGGTCGTTTACGCTACTGGCATGACACAACATTTTGAGGGTGCAGGAGATGCAGACCTTATATCGGCAATACATTTCGGCATGGCTAAAATAATAAACGGTTTGCACGACTACAAAGCGGAGGAACATGAGGTGGATATTGCCCAAGATGGTGAAAATTTGGTAATGGAGCTATTCAAGCAATACATGAACTCCACCATGAGGGGCTATATTGAAGCGGACTGGTACAACAACAGCGGTGAGCGTTACCGTTGCGTGAGATTTTCTTCCACATTCAACGGGAATGTGAAGTTCTGCATGAAAGCAACGGATGAAGTGAATAGCCTTATCTGTGAAGCCTGCAAGCCCGAATGGATGAAGAAATCAGAAGCGGAAGCCAAATTACAAGTTCCCGAACAGAATGAAGTAGCCTAAACAATCAGCTTGGAAGAAAGTCGAGGGAATAAACTCTCTCGGCTTTCTTTTTAATCGGAACAGAGAAAATGAAACAGATACAGTTTGCCCAAACATATAATAATGAAGCTGCACACAGACAAGTGAAGCTACTAATGAAACAACACAAGCAGCTTTATATCCAAGTGAACGGTGAAGCATGGATAAGCAGCCAAGGAGTAACGGGTATAAGATACCAACTCAATGCACAAGGCTGGCAGTGGATTCTTAACTATCTGCAAACGGGAGATTATGAAGATTTTGGAGTATTCCCATCTAAACTGTCCAAGCTATGCAGCGAGTTCCAAGAGGATGTGGTAAAAGAACTAATAGAACAGAAATACAATATTGCAAGAATCCCTTTTCTACGGGAAACCGAAGCCTATATAAAACTTCGGGGACTGTTCCGCTTTGGAAAACTCTTTTTCAGCATAAGGAGAAGCGATGAATTTATAGATTATCTAAACAGCAAAGGATTATGATTACTCTACATAAAGGTCAATACCTGTCTGACGTAATGAGTGAGATTCCGTCAGACTGCATACTTTCCAAAAGAATACCCGGTTGCGGTGCTACCACTTTGGAACTTGAAACCCAAAGAAATTCCATTATCGTAGTTCCCAATGTACCCGTCATCAAAAGCAAGTGCGGAAAATACAGCAATCTGTTAGGCGTTTATGAAGATGTTACAGTAGATAAGATTCGCAATTATCTAACTAATAACAAACTGCATAAGATAATGACCACTCCCGAAAGTTTCGGTAAGGTGAAAACGGCTTGCAGCGGTATTGACATTTATAATCATTTCTTCCTGCTGATGGACGAATGTCACCAATTAATCAAGGACGTGGACTACAGAACAGACATAGTGCTGCCCATGAATGATTTTTTCAACTTCAAAGGCAAGGCACTTGTTTCCGCCACTCCTATCGGATTCAGTGACCCAAGATTTAAAGAGTTTGAAACAGTGGAAGTAAGTGCCGATTATGATTACAGACAAGAAATTGCGGTTACACATACTTATAATATATACAAGGCAATAAGTGAATATTTAGGCAATCACACAGAGGAAACAGTCTGCTTTTTCGTCAATTCCGTGGTAATGATTTACTCCATAATGAAACAGTTCGGCATATTGGAGGATTCTACCGTTTACTGTGCGCCAAAAAGCCGTTTGAAACTGAAAAATGAATACTCCTTTGATAATGCTTATAATGATTGGAACGCAGATACCATGAAGAAATATAACTTCTTCACTGGCAGATTCTTTACGGCATTCGACTTGGACTTACCTTATCAGCCCGATTTGGTAATGGTTACAGACCCTTATGTTTCCGAATATACCATACTTGACATAGATACGGACTGCATACAGATTTGCGGAAGATTCCGTAACGGCATAAAATCGGCAACACATATCTATAGGGTGAATCCCGAAATGGTAATTCAATCCAAAGAGCAAATAGAAAAGCAAATTTCAGAACAAGAATTTGCCTACAACTTAATTCAGACATTATATAATAGTGCTGATTACAAAGAATACAGAAATGCTTTCGGTGAGATTCTTGAAACTGCACCGTTCCGTAAATTCCTATATTCCGACTTTACAAAGAACTGGTTTGCCATAGACAATGAAATTAATTCCGTGTTGGTGAACAACAGATACCAATCAAGACAAGAAATAATGAATTGGTATAATGACTGTCATTTCTTCAATCCCACATTTGAGAATTGCGAATATAATGAGAATGACGAGAAACTAAAGATTGTCAAAGCTGCACGCTCGGTAAAGGACAAGCGCAGAAAAATAGTACAGCAACTCGGTGAAATGGAAACTCCCTATTCGGAATATGCCTTAGACTATATCAATGATATGCGGAAGATTGACCCGTTCATTGTGGAAGCGTTTGAGACTTTGGGCAAAGAGAGGATAGAGGAACTTAACTATTCCGAAAAGAAAATCAGGGAAGAAATGATTCTCACACAGCGCAAGGGGAACAAGGTTGTCAGACTGGTTAAGAATATATTCAAGGTGGGCAACAGATACTCCAATGAGAAAATAGTTAATGAATTGACGAGAATATTCGAGGTGTTGAATATTCACCCCGAAGAATCTATAACACCTAAACTTATCAACCACTATTATCAAGCTGCCCCTTGTTGGATTGGTAAGCAAAGAGGTTATCAATTAATTAGTGAGAAATTCTGACTATTACCAACAAAAATTGAAAATCTTGTCTTTCTATACCCGATACAGAAATTGAAAGAAATGTTGGAAGCTACCTCAATACCTAATGAAACAGAGTAATTTTCTTACTAACTGATAACAGACAGCCGCAGGAAATTCTTGCGGCTTTTATTTTTGGCGCAGAACCACAGCCGTACTTTTTTCCGATTCTGACTTTCTGAAAATTTCCACTTTAATAAGAGTTATATAGCCTATACTTTATAATATACCACATACAGCTAATACCATTAAAAAGACTACCTAACTAAAGAATCACCTATATTCAGTTTTGCTAAAAGTCAAGAGAGCAAATATTATAAGGTACTTTATACAGAAAGGCCCCCTCCCCATTCAATCAGTAACCTTAAATATATAAGAGTGTCTGCCTTTACAGTGTACTCCCCCCTTAGTCCCCCTCTGTATATTGATATAAAAAAGAATTATTAATCATTTAAACTTTTATCAATATGAGAAATTTAGTTATCATGCCAACAGAGAACAAAGAGAGAATGAATTTAGGTGAGTTTGCAGAAGAAGCAACCATTATTGAAGAAACTGCAACGCCTAAAAGGGTAAATCATTTCATTGAGGCAAACACCCAAGAAGCCACCTTGCAACATTTGAAAAATGACTGTATTACTCCCGTTTTTGCAAAAGACAATGAGCTTACAGTAAACCATGCTGCATTTATTGAAACTGTTTGGGAAGCTGCAAACTCCTACTACAATGGTGAGACTATTGGAACACCCGATATTCGTGTCTCTCATGTGATTAAGGGTCGTATTCCCGAAGCTATCCACAAACCTGCCAATCAGTTGTTGGAATCAGACAAAACAATCTACTATGAGAGGGCAGCTTTCAGTATTAGATCGGAAGAGC
>OJOJ01000726.1_pt1 | contig 10000 bp, 9 predicted proteins | sample 1598041 | NCBI WGS metagenome assembly OJOJ01 (sample SAMN01915218, study PRJEB22387) | human gut metagenome | isolation source: stool | host: Homo sapiens | place: USA
CCTCCATGAAATCGCATGCCCACTTTTCCATACTGTCATACTGTCCCTGCAGCTGATCCTTAAAGTCATTACAGCCGATCCACTCCAGCACATCATAAATATCCTTAAAATGATAATAAAAACTCTGGCGGCTCATCCCCGTTGCCTCCATGATGTCCCCGATCGTAATTTTGGATATCTCCTTGCGCTTCATCAGCTGCCTGACACAATCCGCAATTTTTTTCTTAGTTGAATAACACATACCCGTACCCCCTTCTCCTGATACACTGTATCCGTTACATTTTCCACACTGCCTGGTTTGTCGTTGAAATCGCAATCGCTCCCGCATCCAGTGCCCGCATGACGTCCTCCTTCTCCGAGATCAGACCTCCTGCGATCACCGGTACTGCTGCCTGCCCTGCTATATGCTTTATGATTTTAGGCATAATGCCCGGCAGCACCTCGATTAGATCTGCAAACTCCATACCGTGGTGTTCCAGTCCTCCAATCGCCTTGGAATCAATCGCAAATATGCGAAATACCGTACAGAGATCCAGCTCCTTCGCATAACGGATCATTTCCGGCTTTGTGGAAATAATACCGTCCGCCGCCGTCCCATACCGTATAAAACGCACCGCTTCCTCCCTGACCGCAAGCCCCCCGATCAGATCCAGATGTACAATGACAAACTTTCCGGCATCTTTTAACCGCTGCACAATATCCGGGATGGTAATCAACTCTCCATACAAAATGAATACCACGCGGATATCATTCTGTATACAGACCTCCACCCCCGTCTCGTCCTTCACCGCCGCGATAATCGGTCCGTCCACAATCGCGTCATAAAATTGCTGCTTCATCTTTTGTCTGCACTCCCCCCATTCTCCCCTGCCGCATCATGGCATTCCTGGCGCATCATTTCCATAATGATATTTCCCATAGCGGAAGTCAAAAAATCCCGCAAGCTGCACATTCTTTATTTCTTCATAGGGCGTAATTTCCTATGAAAAAAAGCACACCGACAGAGTAACATTTCTGTTATTCCCGGCCTGCTCTTTCACTCTTGGCTCACACTATAGAATTGTATGCAAAATACCGTGTAATTTCTTTCTGACATTATTATAACTATGTCAAAAAGGAAACGCAACCGAATTTCAGATTTTGCATTTGACAATTTCAGCGTTTTGTCAAAAAACTCACATCGGATTCTCAAGGTATTCCGCCAGCACCTGATATAACCGCTGCGGCTCTACCGGCTTTGCAAGATAGTCGTTCATTCCGGCTTCCTTACAGGCATCCATATCCTCGCGTGCATCTTTTGCACTCATCGCAATAATCGGAATCATCTGCGCATCCTTGTGCGACACCCGTCGGATCTGCCTTGCCGCCTCAAAGCCGTCCATCTTCGGCATCACAATATCCATCAGGATCGCATCGAAATAATGCGCTTCCTTCTCCATAAAAAGACGCATCCCGGTTCCCGCCGGACATGCGTCTCTTATTGTATCTTTATGTATGCCTTCGTTTCGATATGACATATATGCCTTCGCTTCGGTATGCCTTAGCTTGTCATCTCTGTGCCGTCATAACGTGCCAGATCCATGATCTTCTGAAGCTCCGCTCCCTCAACCGGCGCCTCGCCCAGACTCTCATGCCTGCCATCCGGCAGGATCTGTCCCAATGCGCGCACTTCCTTCTCCGCCGTCATCTCAATCGTGTAGTAACCCGCTTTCTTCGTCTGCGGATTAAACGTAATATAGATACGATAGCAAAGCGGGGCTGCCAGTGCTTTCTCCGGCAGATCCACGCGGATCAGTGTCAGATCCTCCGCAATGTCAAGCGCCATAACCGAATAGTCTGCCTCTGTGTACGGATAGAGCTTCGGCTCCTTATACGTCTCGGCAAAAATCTGGTTCACGAACGCCTCGCGCTCCTCACAGAGCTTCCGGACAAACGTCTCTCCCTCTGCATACAGGCGCTTCGGCAGAACTCCAAACTCCACCTGCTTTTTCACAAACACGTTAAACTGCTGCGGTGTCATCTTCACCTGCCGCATCTGTGCCGCCTTCTGATCTGCCTCATGCAGCTTCCGTACAAGTTCGGTCTTTAATACAAGGTTATCCGAGAACGGATTGATGACCAGCCCGGTCAGCTCCAGTTCCGGCTTCACGACGATGTTGTTGCACGCCGGGAACGGCATGAAAAGAAGTGCCTGGCTCTTCGGCTCCTCCGGCATCTGCTCCTTGGAAGTATATGCCACAAAAAACTGCTCGCCCTTGTTGTTCTTGAGGAAACACGGGGTCGGCTGATCCGGCGCCTTAAGCATTGCCGGCACATACAGCTTGGTCGGACGAAGCAGGTTTAACACCGTGGTAAGGTTCTCCTTGGTGCGCTCCGCCGCATACTGCTTAATCGCTTCCTCTAATCTATCGTTGGTGATCTCCATTGTCATTTTCTCGTCCATCTTATAAGTATCCTTTCCTATGCTCCGATGTCGCTAAAATGAATTATATCATATCTTTCCCATAAAATGAACTGTTTTCTAATCCACAACAAAGACTGAGATATCCTGTGTCAGACGCTGTGCCGTCTGATCGCATCTGCCAACTTCATCTGTGACCGTATCCGCCTCGGATTTGACTTCCACGGTCTTTTGTGCAATATCTGTCGTTCCTTTTGCACCTTCGTTGGTTGCCGTTGCAATTCCCTCCATCGCATCCAGCACTCCATCGATTGATGCCAGCAGTTCCTCCGATGTCGCGCTGAAATCGCTGATCAGTGCATCAATCTTTCCTGCATCCTGGTTGTATGCATCAGCCACCGCATCGAACATGTCATAGCTTGCCACGACATCATTTCCCACAAATGCAAGCAGCTGCTCCGCATCGGAAGAAAGCTGTGCGACAGAAGTCGTAACTTCCTCCGTCACCTTCTGTATCTGGGTAACAGTCTGCTTGGACTGATCTGCAAGTCCGCCAATTTCTGTTGCCACAACGGCAAATCCTTTGCCTGCCTCCCCGGCGCGTGCTGCTTCAATCGAAGCATTTAACGCAAGCAGGTTTGTCTGGTTTGTAATCTCCATGATCGCCGATGATAACACTTCGATCTGCTGAACTACCTTTGCAGCCTCAAGTGCCTTTGTAAGGCTCTCCCGTATCTCATTGTGGATCCGGCTCGCATGCTCACGCTGTTCTCTGGTATCGTTCTGTGCCTTTGATGCCCGCTCGTGTATATCTGCTGCCTGCTGTGCCCCATCCTGCGAACGATTTGCAATATTTTTTGCTGCCTCTTCAATCTCAAGAGACATGCTCTTAATCGTATCCGAGGATGCCGCGGTCTCCTCCATGCTTGCAGCAAGTTCCTCTGTCGTTGCGGAAACGTCCTCGATATTGCCGTTCAGCGTAATCACATTCGTCTTGACCGTATCGACGACCTCCCCGATTACATAACTCTCATTTTTCACTTCTCTGATAAGATCTCTGATCTGGCACTTCATATTCTCAAGGCGCTCGCCGAGAATACCAAAGTCGTCCCTGCGGTTCTCAAGCTGTACCGGCAGCGGCTGCGAAAAATCACCCTTTGTAATATAACCGATGTACGTGAGTGCAACCTGAAATGATTTGCTCAGTGAAAACGCCATATACAGACAGACCGCCATGACAATCACAATCAGCAGACTGCCCGTTCCGATAATCGCGATCAGTGCCGTTTTTACATTCTCCCGCATTGCCTGCGTTTCTTTCTCAACAGTCTCATCGATATAGTCAATATAGTTTCCCGTTCCGACAACCCAGCCAAACGGCTCAAATGCCCTGCTGTAGGATCTCTTCGGAGAAGATTCCGTCTCACCTTCTTTCGGGAATACATAATCCGTATATCCGCCGTCCGGTTCCTGCCCGACGCGGATAATCTCTTTTACCATCTGGTAACCATCCGCATCCTTCGTCTCCATGCGGTTCGTCCCTTCCGTCGCGCTTCCAAGCAGAACCACATTCTCTCCATCATAGGTATCTGCCCAGAAGTATCCGCCGTTCCCGTACCTGAGTTCCCGCAGCAGATCTGCACCGCGTGTTTCCGCTTCCTCATAGGAATAATCATCTTCTAACGTACACTCACATTTTTCATACCTATCCGACTCCTTCCTGTGCTTACTTCTTTTATTATCGTATATTCCCCACTAATCGTCTATATTTGTTAATAATTTAGCAATCTATTCATGTTTTTTGTCAATATTGCATATATGTAAAAACGCAGGACTCCTCTTTTACAATCACAGAAGTCTGTCTAAAGACATTCACCCGCAACGCAGTTACACTAAAGCCACAAACGGTGAGCGGCACATCAGACCGCCACTCATACAACCAGAGGGGAACCGGGTGGGGCCGGTTTCCACACTAAGAAAATGGAGGGACTTTACATGGCAAAGTACATCATGGCACTCGATGCCGGAACCACCAGCAACCGCTGCATACTTTTCAATGAGAAGGGTGAAATGTGCAGCGTTGCCCAGAAAGAATTTACACAGTATTTCCCGAAGCCGGGCTGGGTAGAGCACGACGCGGAGGAGATCTGGTCCACACAGCTTGAAGTTGCCAAGGAGGCAATGGCAAATGTGGGCGCGACTGCAGCCGATATCGGGGCAATCGGAATTACCAATCAGCGCGAGACCACCATCGTATGGGATAAGAACACCGGCGAACCGATTCATCACGCGATCGTATGGCAGTGCCGCCGTACTTCCGAATACTGCGATTCCTTAAAAGCCAAGGGACTGGTTGATACCTTCCGCCAGAAGACAGGACTGGTGATCGACGCCTACTTCTCCGGAACGAAATTAAAATGGCTGCTCGACAACGTTGAAGGCGCCAGAGAGAGAGCCGAGAGAGGCGAGCTGCTCTTCGGAACCGTGGAGACATGGCTGATCTGGAAACTGACACAGGGTCAGGTTCACGTAACTGATTACTCCAACGCTTCCAGAACCTTGATGTTCAACATCAATACCCTGGAGTGGGATGAAGATATTTTAAAAGAACTGAATATTCCAAAATGTATGCTGCCGGAACCGAAGCCATCCAGCTGCGTGTACGGCGAAGCAAACCCGGTATTCTTCGGAGGCCCGATTCCGATTGCCGGTGCTGCCGGTGACCAACAGGCCGCTCTGTTCGGTCAGACCTGTTTCACCGCCGGTGAGGCAAAAAATACTTACGGAACCGGCTGTTTCTTACTTATGAACACCGGCGAAAAACCTGTATTCTCCAAGAACGGACTGGTTACCACGATCGCATGGGGTCTCGACGGAAAAGTAAACTACGCACTCGAGGGTTCCATCTTCGTTGCAGGTGCCTCCATCCAGTGGCTTCGCGATGAGATGCGCTTCATCGATTCCTCTCCGGATTCCGAATACATGGCAAGAAAAGTCAAAGACACCAACGGCTGCTACGTCGTGCCTGCTTTCACCGGTCTTGGTGCCCCGTACTGGGATCAATACGCACGTGGAACTATCGTAGGCATTACCCGCGGTGTGAATAAATACCATATTATCCGTGCAACCTTAGAGTCTCTCGCTTACCAGGTTAATGATGTATTGGCTGCAATGAAAGCAGATTCCGGTATTGATCTTGCAGCATTAAAGGTAGACGGCGGAGCAAGCGCAAACAATCTGCTCATGCAGATGCAGGCGGACATCAGCAATGCTCCGGTCAACCGTCCGATGTGCGTGGAGACCACAGCCATGGGTGCTGCCTATCTCGCCGGACTGGCAGTCGGCTACTGGGCAAGCAAAGAGGATGTTCTTCAGAACTGGGCAATCGACCGCACCTTCACACCGGAGATCACCGACGAGGAGCGTAACAAGAAAGTCCGCATGTGGAAGAAAGCCGTTACTTATTCGTTCAACTGGGCGAAGGAAGACTAACACACAATTTCATATCTAAGAGGGGGTATTTATTATGACACCATATATTGCAGAGTTTGTCGGCACCATGATCCTCATCCTGTTAGGTGACGGTGTTGTTGCCAATGTCAACCTGAACAAATCCGGCATGAAAGGTGCCGGTGCAGTCCAGATCACACTTGCCTGGGGTCTTGCCGTACTGGTTCCCGCCTTTATCTTCGGCGCGGCATCCGGCGCAAGCTTTAACCCTGCATTGACCATCGCGCTTGCTGCTGACGGCAGTTTTGCATGGAGCATGGTACCGGGATATATTGTGGCACAGCTGGCTGGTGCTTTCTGCGGCGCATGCCTTGTATATCTGCTGTTCAAAGATCAGTTTGACGCAACAGAAGACGCGGCAACGAAGCGCGGCGTGTTCTGTACGGCACCTGCAGTGCGCAACATCCCGCGCAATATCTTAAGCGAGGCTGTCGGCACTTTTGTACTCGTATTTGCCATCAAGGGTCTGGCACAGGTTCCGGATCTGGCAGACGGCACCGGAAAATTTCTCGTATTCGCCATTATCGTATCTGTCGGTATGTCTCTGGGCGGTCTGACCGGATATGCAATCAATCCGGCAAGAGATCTGGGTCCTCGTCTTGCACATGCAGTGCTTCCGATTCAGGGAAAAGGTTCCTCTGATTTCGGATACGGACTCGTTGTTCCGATCGTCGGACCGATCCTCGGCGCATTGGCTGCCGTACTGGTATATGGACTTATTTTTTAAAACTATAGATTGAATGTCAGAGAAGAGAGCCAGGCAGAAAACACATCAGAAATGATGTATGATCTGCATGGCTCTTTTAAGGAGGAAAAACTATGTATGATGTAGTGATCATTGGTGCCGGCGTCTCTGGAAGCGCCTGTGCACGTGAACTTTCCAGATACAATCTCTCCATTTGTGTTGTGGAAAAAGAGGAGGACGTCTGCTGCGGCACTTCCAAAGCCAACAGCGCCATCGTCCACTCCGGTATCGACTGTAAACCCGGAACCCTGATGTCAGAGATGAACGTCCGGGGAAATGAACTGATGGAACCGCTCTCCAAAGAGCTGGATTTTGAATTCCGCAGAAACGGTTCCCTGATCGTCTGCTTCTCCGAGGAGGACCGCCCGAAGCTGGAAGCCCTCTACGAGCAGGGCATTTCCAACAAAATCCCGGATATCCGGATCTTAGATGCACACGAAGTTCATGAGATGGAGCCGAACCTCTCCGAGGAAGTCGTCGCTGCCATCTACTGTCCGACCGGCGGCATTGTCTGCCCGTTCGGTTTGAACATTGCACTCGCAGAAAATGCTGCCACAAACGGCGTCGAATTCCGTTTTAACACAGAAGTGACAGACATCTGCCGCAAGGACGACGGCTATCAACTCTCCACCAACCGCGGTTACATCCTGACCCGCTGCGTGGTAAACGCTGCCGGTGTGTATGCAGATGTTTTTCACAACATGGTCAGCAGCAAGAAGATCCACATTACCCCGCGCCGCGGCGAATACTGCCTGCTCGACAAAACAACCGGCGGTCTGGTCGACAAGACCATCTTCCAGCTTCCGGGCAAATACGGCAAGGGCATTCTTGTAACCCCGACGGTTCACGGCAATACGCTGATCGGCCCTACCGCAGACGATCACGACGATAAGGAGGCAACCAACACCACCCGCCAGGGACTTGACCATGTCTGCAGCGCAGCAAGACGCTCCGTGCCTTCCGTTCCGGTCCGTCAGGTAATCACGTCCTTCGCCGGAAACCGCGCCCATGAGGACAACCATGAATTCATTATTGAAGAGTTGGCGGATGCTCCACACTTTGTCGACTGCTCCGGCATCGAATCTCCGGGACTCACCAGTTCCCCGGCGATCGGCGAGCGCGTAGCGCAGATTGTATCCGGACTGCTTCACGCACAGAAAAACCCGGCATGGAACGGCAGCCGAAAGGGCGTTCTCAATCCGAAAACACTCTCCGAGGAAGATTATGCGGCGCTTATCCGCGAAAATCCAGCTTACGGAAATATTATCTGCCGCTGTGAGATGATTACCGAGGGAGAAATCTTAGACGCCATTCACCGTCCGCTTGGCGCACGGTCATTAGACGGCGTCAAGCGCCGTACCCGTGCAGGCATGGGACGCTGCCAGGCAGGTTTCTGCTCGCCGCGCACCATGGAAATCCTGGCGCGTGAGCTTGGTATCTCCCAGCTTGAAATCACGAAAAACGGCGGCTCATCCAACATGGTCGTCGGTCTGAGCAAAGACAGAACCTGAAGGAAAAAGGAGGATTATTATGACTTCATATGATATTGTGATCGTCGGCGGAGGTCCCGCCGGTCTTGCGGCAGCCGTTTCCGCCAAAAATAACGGCATCGACCGGATCCTGATTCTCGAGCGCGACCGCGAACTCGGCGGCATCTTAAATCAGTGCATCCACAACGGTTTCGGTCTTCACACCTTTAAGGAGGAGCTGACCGGCCCAGAATATGCCAGACGCTTTATCAATCAGGCTCTCGATCTGAACATCGAATACCGTCTGAACACGATGGTGATGGATATTTCTCTGGCAGAAGGCTCTTCCGATAAGATCGTGACGGCTATGAACCGCACCGACGGGCTGTTCCACATTAACGCAAAGACCGTGATTCTTGCCATGGGCTGCCGCGAGCGTTCCCGCGGAGCTTTAAATATCCCGGGCTACCGTCCTGCAGGCATCTACTCTGCCGGAACCGCGCAGCGCCTGGTGAACATCGAGGGCTTTATGCCGGGACGCAAGGTTGTGATCCTCGGCTCCGGAGACATCGGCCTCATCATGGCACGCCGTATGACCTTAGAGGGCGCCGAAGTCAAAGTCGTCGCCGAGCTGATGCCTTATTCCGGCGGTCTGAAACGAAACATTGTACAGTGTCTGGACGATTTCGGTATTCCGTTAAAGCTGAGCCATACTGTCGTTGACATCCGCGGCAAAGAGCGCGTGGAGGGAATCACACTGGCACAGGTGGATGAACACAACAAGCCGATTCCCGGCACGGAGGAAGACTACGAATGCGACACACTGCTGCTCTCCTGCGGTCTGATTCCGGAAAATGAGATTTCCCGCTCTATGGGCGTCGAGCTAAATCCGGTCACCTCCGGTCCTTCTGTCAACGAAAGCCTTGAGACAAATATTCCGGGCGTTTTCGCCTGCGGTAATGTTCTTCACGTTCATGATCTCGTGGACTATGTATCCGAGGAAGCCGGCGTTGCCGGAAAGAACGCCGCAAAATATATCAAGTGCGGGGACGATCATGCTGATTCCGGCAAAGAGATCCCCATCGTCGCAACCGACGGCGTCCGCTATACCGTTCCAAAAACGCTGCATGTCGCCAATATGGACGACGAGCTGACCGTGCGTTTCCGCGTCGGCGGTGTATACAAGAACTGTTATATTTCCACCTACTTAAACGACCAGCGGATCATCTGCCGCAAGCGTCCTGTCATGGCTCCCGGCGAGATGGAGCAGGTAAAGCTGCAGAAGTCCGTTCTGGAAGCAATGAGTGACCTGGATCACATTACCATCAAAATAGAAGAGGAGGCGTAACACATGGAAACAAGAAATCTTACATGCATCGGCTGCCCGCTGGGCTGTGCCATCACAGTTACCATGGATGGCGGAAATGTTGTCTCCATCACCGGAAATACCTGCAAGCGCGGCTCTGACTATGCCGCAAAGGAAGTCACACATCCGACGCGCATCGTCACAAGCCCCGTCTGTGTCCGCGGCGGCTCCATCCCGATGGTATCCGTCAAGACCGCACAGGATATTCCCAAAGAAAAGATCTTCGAGATCATGAAATATATCAACGCGCTGACGGTGACGGCTCCGGTACACATCGGAGATGTCCTGCTGAAAGATATTGCAGGAACCGGCGTCGACCTGATCGCCACCAAAGAAGTTCTCTCTTAGAACCGCAGATGCAGCTGCAAAAGTAAAAAAGTACCGGTAAGCCAGACCAGCTTATCGGTACTTTTTAATTTTGTCAGAATAGCATTACAATACTGCGGTGCGCGGGAGCAATACGGCAAGCCCCGCGTCCGTTTTTGCAATCGCCCGCATCATAAACTGCA
>OJOJ01000727.1_pt1 | contig 9998 bp, 6 predicted proteins | sample 1598041 | NCBI WGS metagenome assembly OJOJ01 (sample SAMN01915218, study PRJEB22387) | human gut metagenome | isolation source: stool | host: Homo sapiens | place: USA
ACGTTGCAACAATATTAACAATTCTTCCCGGTACATATATTTCTTTAATAATGTTACCAGAAAGCCTGCTTCCAAGTGCTTCCTTAGCGGCAGCAATTACACTGTCCTTGTCAGCATCCTTGGCGATATTGATAGTAGACTTAGTCTTTCCATTAATCTGGACTGCTATCTCAACTGTTGACTCAACTGTCTTAGCTTCATCGTATTCAGGCCATGTCTGCTGATATACTCTTCCGTTCTCGCCGATTGCTTCCCACATCTCTTCTGTAATGTGTGGAGCAACCGGATTAAGTAAGATAAGGTATGTCTTGAGTTCTCCCTTAGTAATCTTACCTGCCTTGCTGAAATCATTGAGCATAGTCATGAGCTGTGCAATAGCTGTATTGTATTTCAGATTCTCATAATCAAATGAAACTTTCTTAATTGTCTGATGCATCTTTGTCTCAAATTCCTTAGAGAAACCTTCCTCATCAATCATTATATCCTGAAGCTTCCATACTCTGTCTAAGAATCTGCGGCAGCCCTTAACGCCATCCTCTGACCATGAAGCTGCTGCATCAAATGCACCGATAAACATCTCGTATGTTCTTAATGTATCTGCACCATAATCTCTTACGATATCATCAGGATTAACAACATTGCCTCTTGACTTACTCATCTTCTCGCCGTTCTCACCTAGAATCATACCGTGGGATGTTCTCTTCTGATATGGCTCTGGGCAAGGTACAACCTTCTGGTCGTAAAGGAATCTGTGCCAGAATCTTGAATAGAGTAAGTGTAATGTTGTATGTTCCATACCTCCGTTATACCAGTCTACCGGAAGCCAGTACTTAAGTGCTTCCTGACTTGCGAGTGTCTCTGTGTTATGTGGATCTGTATATCTTAAGAAATACCATGATGATCCAGCCCACTGAGGCATTGTATCAGTCTCTCTCTTAGCTGGTCCGCCACAGCATGGACATGTTGTATTAACCCAGTCTGTCATTGCTGCAAGAGGAGATTCTCCATTATCTGTAGGCATATAGCTTTCTACTTCTGGAAGAAGTAATGGAAGTTCGCTCTCATTAAGAGGAACATAACCACATTTGTCACAATGAACAATTGGAATTGGCTCTCCCCAGTATCTCTGACGAGAGAATACCCAGTCACGAAGCTTGTAATTAACCTTGGCATTACCAATTCCCTTTTCTGTAAGGAATTCAATCATCTTTTCCTTAGCTTCTTTAACCTCAAGTCCGTTAAGGAAATCAGAATTGATAAGAACACCTGTTGCTACATCTGTAAATGCAGCTTCATTAACATCAACTTCCTCACCGTTCTTAGCTACAACCTGAATAATAGGCAGATTAAACTTCTTAGCAAATTCCCAGTCTCTTTCATCGTGAGCAGGAACAGCCATGATAGCACCTGTACCATAGCTCATAAGTACATAATCTGATACCCAGATTGGAACTTCCTTGCCATTAACCGGATTAACGGCCTTAAGTCCGTCAATCTCTACACCTGTCTTATCCTTTGCAAGCTCTGCTCTCTCGAAATCTGACTTTCTTGAAGCCTGCTCTCTATAGCTTTCTATTTCATCCCAGTTCTTAATCTCGTCCTTATACTTATCAAGATATGGATGCTCTGGTGATACAACCATATAAGTAACACCGAAAAGTGTATCGCATCTTGTTGTATATATTCTTAACTTATCTTCCTTACCAGCAATTGCAAAATCAACCTCAGCACCTGTAGAACGTCCAATCCAGTTCTTCTGCTGTGTCTTAACTCTCTCGATATAATCGACATGGTCAAGTCCTTCTATAAGCTTATCTGCATAATCAGTAATCTTAAGCATCCACTCACTCTTGACCTTACGGACAACAGGTGAACCACATCTTTCACATACACCATTAACTACTTCTTCATTAGCAAGACCTACCTTACATGAAGTACACCAGTTGATAGGCATCTCCTGCTTATATGCAAGTCCGGCCTTAAAAAGCTTAAGGAAAATCCACTGAGTCCACTTATAATAATCAGGATCTGTAGTATTAATCTCTCTGTCCCAGTCAAATGAATAACCAATTGACTGAAGCTGGTCCTTAAAATGATCTATATTATTCTTAGTAACTATCTTAGGGTGAATCTTGTTCTTAATAGCATAGTTCTCTGTTGGAAGACCAAACGCATCCCATCCCATTGGATATAAAACATTATATCCCTGCATTCTTCTCTTTCTTGCTACAATATCAAGCGCTGTATATGGTCTTGGATGACCTACATGAAGTCCCTGTCCTGATGGATATGGGAACTCTACGAGTGCATAATACTTTGGTTTTGAATAATCATTAGTTGCAGCAAAAGCTTTTTCATCCTGCCATATCTGCTGCCACTTCTTTTCAACTGTTTTGTGGTTATATACTGCCGACATAACACATTCCTCCTTAAAAACGCATAAAAACATTCTACACACATCACTTTAATTTGTCAATTAAATAGCCGCCTTTACATTATCGCTTTAAAGTGTTAAAATACCACTATTCACATGAATATTAATATTTCTTACATGGAGGTTATAACATATGAAGACAAAGGTTGGATTCATAGGTTTCGGACTCATTGCAGGAGCCTTAGCCCATGCCCTTAAAGAAAGTGGCAGGGATTATCATATAACTGCCACAAGCAGACATCTAGAACCGGTTAAAGCCGCGGTTGCTGATGGTATTGTTGATGTTGCCGCACCTGCGGTAGATGAAACATTTACACAGTGTGACATAATCCTGTTATGCACACCTGTAATTACTATCACAGAATATCTTACAAAATTAAAAGCCATTGCCAATCCGGACTGCATAATTACTGACGTTGGGAGTGTCAAGACTATCATACATGAAGCAGCATATTCATTAGGACTTAATGACCGCTTTATTGGTGGACATCCTATGGCTGGCTCCGAAAAAACAGGTTATGAAAATTCAAGTTCATCAATTATAAAAGGTGCAAGGTACATAATCACACCGACCAAAGAAACCAAGCCTGAAAAAATCGAATTCATGAAACAATTTGCATCAGATGTTGGCATGAACCCTATTGTCATGGACTATCATGTACACGATAAATCAGTAGCCGCCATAAGCCATGTTCCACATCTTTTATCAACTGCACTCGTTCATGTAGTATCAGATAATGATGACGAAGAAAAGCACATGCAGTTACTTGCCGCAGGTTGCTTTCGTGACATGTCAAGAGTTGCAGCTTCTTCTCCTGAAATGTGGGAACAGATATGTTTGACTAACAGCTCTGCAATCAGCAACATTCTTGAACAGTATATTGAAATGCTTGAAACAATTAAAGATAACATCGATAAAAAGACCCCAGGCTATGTCGCAAGTCTTTTTGAGATGTCCCGTGAATACAGAAATTCACTTGAAAGCAGACACCCAGAGCACTAAGCCCTGGGTGTTTTTATTTACAATCATCACACCTTGAAACATCCTCCGCCTACGAATTCCCGTAATATAGAATCGATTGGTACGTTCTCGTAGCCGCATGGAAGGAAATAGTTCATGAACTTAAGCAGCCTGTTTGCTTCCTGATATTCAGGGTCAGCTTCTGTTACCTGGAAAAGTATAGGCTCAACGAATGGTTTTAATACACATGGTTCATATGGCATTGCTGAGTTAAACATAACATCCGCCTGCTCCTGGAATGGGAAGATGTTCTTCTCTTCGCCTCTTCTTACAGACTCCCACATTGAAAGAGTCTTCTTTGCAGATGCTCCTCTTGTCCTGTAATCTCTTACAAGCCTTCTTAAAAGTCTTCCATCTGTAGTTGATACCCTGTTATGTTCGTCTACATTAAGCTGTGTAAGTGCACTGATATATATCTTGAACTTACTGTCTATTGGAAGTGAATATGATAATTCATCATTAAGGCAATGGATTCCTTCTATTACAAGAACATCCTCTTCCCCTAACTGTAAGAAATTACCGTTATATTCCTTTCTTCCGAACTTAAAGTTAAATTCCGGCAGCTCCACTTTTTCTCCGTTAAGAAGTCTGGTCATATGCTTATTAAAAAGTTCAATGTCTACTGCATGAAGGTCTTCATAATTGTAATCACCATTCTCATCAATAGGTGTCTGCTCTCTTTCAACAAAGTAATTATCGACAGCAATTGGGTGTGGCTTATATCCATTAGCCATAAGCTGAATTGATAATCTATGTGAAAATGTTGTCTTTCCTGAAGAAGATGGACCGGCTATCATGATGAATTTAGTATGCGGTCTTTTCTTTATCTCATCAACTATCTCAACAATTTTCTGTTCCTGAAGTGCCTCCTGCGTAAGCATAAAAGAAGTCATATCCCCATTAGTTATATGGTCATTAAGTTCTCCAACCGTAGACATGCCAAGCATCTTTGCCCAGCTTGTGCTTTCCTTTAACACATTAAACAGCTTTGTTTGTGGATTAAATTCAGGAACTTCAAGAGGTGCGTTCTTAACCGGAAGCTGTAACACTATTCCCTCGTCATACAGGAATATGTCAAATACCCCAAGCATGCCTGTAGAAGATGCCATATATCCGTAGAAATAATCTTTGTAGCCATTCAGGTCATACACATTAACAAATGAACTTCTTCTGTATTTGAACAGTGATGTCTTATCTGTCATTCCTTTTTCTTTAAAAAGATTCATAGCATCAGATATCTTCATCAGCTCTTTCTTGATTGGAAGATCCTTCTCAACCATACTGTGCATAACTGACTTAACTTCATCTATAAACTCTTTGTCGGGTCTGAAGTCTCCATCAAATGTACAGTACAATCCCTTACTTAAAGAATATTCAACAACAACTCTGTCAATATTCCTGTGTATCTTATCTATGGCTGCAAGCATAAGAAGAACCACGCTTCTTCTGTATGTCTCATTACCTATTGATGTCGAAGTTGTAACAAATGTAACATCACTATCAGGGATATATTCTTCTCCAAGTTCTTTAAGCTTACCATTAACATTAGCGAGTATAATCTCATCCTTATATTCGTTCTGCTTCTCTGCTGCAAGCTGTGCCAGTGTCATTCCCATAGCATCCTCCTCTTACGCATCAGTCATAATATGACAATGCATCCATAATTATATTATTCTTCTGCGAAAGCTGCTGTAATCTTAACTTAACCGTAGGATTACTCTCATCTTTCTTAAGACTGTTACTTATCCCATCATTAGTCTCTTTCTCTTTTATAAGATATTCATAAAGAGTCTTATCTTTGTTCTCTAAAAGCTTCCATCCGTACTGATATTGCGTCTCACTGTATTCAGAATAAACATTTTCGTCTGACTTTCTGCATTTGATAATAAAATAATACTTACCGTCTTCCTTAAGCATCTTCTCATCATCAACAACCAATCTCTGTGAAACAAGAAAATGTCTGAAATCTCCTACTTCTGACTGCGGTGATACTATAAGTGTTGTATTCCGGGTAATAACATTCATTCCCTTAGTTACAATATCAGCTATAAGCCTTCCACCCATACCACATATGGTTATAATATCAGCTTCATTCTCTGAAAGCTTTTCCAATCCGTCTGAAAGTCTTGTCTGTATTCTGTCCTCTAAACAATTATCACATATATGCTTCTTTGCTTTTTCGAGCGGACCTTTTCTTAAATCCATCGCAATAGCAGACGGAGCTATTCCTTCCTGCACAAGATATATAGGAAGATAGCCGTGGTCTGTACCTATGTCAGCCACGACTGCGCCCTTATTACACATATGTGCAACTGTTCTTAATCTGTCCGATATTCTTACCATAGCTTAATCCTAATCAAGATAATCTCTTAACTTACGGCTGCGGCTTGGGTGTCTTAACTTTCTTAATGCCTTGGCTTCAATCTGTCTGATACGTTCTCTTGTTACATTGAATTCTTTACCAACTTCCTCAAGAGTTCTTGCTCTTCCATCATCCATACCGAATCTTAATCTTAATACCTTCTGCTCTCTTTCTGTAAGAGTTCCAAGTACTTCAACAAGCTGTTCCTTAAGAAGTGTAGAAGCTGCTGCCTCTGCCGGAACAGGAACATTATCATCCTGAATGAAATCTCCAAGATGGCTGTCTTCCTCTTCACCAATAGGTGTCTCAAGAGATACCGGTTCCTGCGAAATCTTCTGAATCTCTCTTACTCTCTCTACAGGAATATCCATATTCTCTGCAATCTCCTCTGGTGATGGTTCTCTTCCAAGTTCCTGAAGCAGCTGTCTCTGTACTCTTACAAGCTTGTTAATTGTCTCTACCATATGAACAGGAATTCTTATAGTACGGGCCTGGTCAGCTATAGCTCTTGTAATAGCCTGTCTGATCCACCATGTAGCGTATGTACTGAACTTGAATCCTTTTCTGTAATCGTATTTCTCAACTGCCTTTATAAGGCCTAAGTTACCTTCCTGAATAAGATCAAGGAACTGCATACCACGTCCAACATAACGTTTTGCAATACTTACAACAAGTCTTAAGTTAGCTTCTGCAAGTCTTTTCTTGGCTTCCTCATCTCCTTCTTCCATTCTCTTGGCATACTCAATCTCTTCATCAGCACTAAGAAGAGGTACTTTACCTATCTCCTTCAGATACATTCTTACCGGATCATCAAGACCGATTCCATCAGGAACAGAAAGATCTATCTTCTCAATATCAATCTCATCTTCATCATCAAGAATAATATCCTCATCTTCATCAGGTACATCATTCATTCTTACATCTACTTTCTTTAGCTCAAGAATTTCAAATACCTTCTCCATTCTGTCAGCTTCAAAATCTGTATCCTGAAAATATGTCATAATTTCCTGATAATCAAGTACATTCTTTTTCTTCTTGGCTATTGCAAGAATACCCTCTATCTTCTCCCAGAATTTAGCTTCCTGTGCTTCTGCATCATCTGCGTCACTGTTTTCTGTCTCTTCTTTTACTTCTTCTTTAATCTCATCTTTCTTAGTTGTCTTCTTTGCTGCTGCTTTTTTTGCAGGAGTCTTCTTTTCTGTTGTCTTTTCTTCCTTAGTCTCCTTAACATTCTCTTCTAATGTTTCTACCATTTTCTTAGCCATTTCTCTTCTCCATTCTTCTTCGCGTAACACGCTCTATATATTTATAACTTAATATGAATCTGATTCAGCTTCTGCTGTTCAATTATTATCTCCTGCATACGCTTCGGGTCTACAGTCTTATTAAGTTCATGATTAAGGCTGTTAGCCTTAATTCTGATAACAATGTCATTAAGAGTCTTTTCTCTTTCCAGATTATTAAGGCTCTCATCCAGGTCTGCCGAAAACATTGCTGCGACTTCCGTATGTTCTTCTGTTGTTGCATAATCAGCTATAATTGCAGCAGGGCTTATATTTCCTGTCCCATACTGTTCATATACTTTCTCTGCCACCCCCGAAAATAACGGGTCAATAAAATCCTCTGGCTTAATGTAAGCTACAACCTTATCAAATATGTCCCTGTCACTTATGAGCCATGTAAGAAGCATTTTCTCTGCCTGTCTTAAACCATCTTCACGCTTCTTCTTCGGCTTACGCTCAACAGTTGGCTGCGGAGTACCTACACCTGCATTTCTTGAAATAATCCCTTCCTGATTACCAAGTCTTGATACCATCTGCCTCATGCCATCTTCTGGTATCATAAACTGCCTGCACACTGCTTTAAGGTAATTATCACGTTCCAGCTTTTCTTTAAATGTAACAAGCTTTGCTGCAACCTCTCTTTCAAATGCAGTCTCGCTTTCCGGATCCCCCCTGTCGTAATTTCTTAACATGGTTCCTATCTCATACATAAAGCTGTTCTCAGCATTATCAATTCTTTCCTGAAAAGCCTCTGCGCCCATAGCCTTGATGAATTCATCAGGATCCTTATACGGCCTCATATTAATTACCTTCGTTGAAAGTCCTGCTTCTTTAAGAAGAGGTATAGCACGAAGTGCCGCCTTAACTCCTGCCTCATCACTATCATAGGTTATAAGCACATTATCAGTATATCGCTTAAGCAGTCTTGCATGTCCCGGCGTAAGTGCCGTTCCAAGTGATGCAACAGCCTGATTAAAGCCTGCCTGATGCATTGATATAACATCCATATAACCCTCGCATATTATCATGTTAGGTTTTCTTGATGTTCTTGCTATATTAAGACCATACAGATTACGGCTTTTATCAAACAGCCTTGTCTCCGGTGAATTAAGATACTTAGGCTTCGCATCGCCCATAACTCTTCCACCAAATCCGATGACCTTATTATTAATATCCATAATTGGAAAAATTACTCTGTTCCAGAACTTTTCATGAATACCTCTCTCATAGGTAAAAAGTCCTGATTCCTTAAGAATATCATCATCATATCCTTTTTCCTTCAACAACTTGTACAGATTGCCTGTTGACTGGGTTGCATAACCCAGACCAAAGCTGTTAATCGTGCTGTCTGATAATTCTCTCTTCTTAAGATAAGCAAGTCCGGCTTTTCCATTCTCACTACGAAGCTGCCTGTAATAATATGTAGCAGCAATCTTATTAATCTCTAAAAGCCGGTCCCTTATTCCTCTTTCTTTTCTGTCCTCTTCTGACATTGAAGTCTCCGGCAGGGCAACTCCGGCTCTCTCGCCTAACATTTTAACTGCCTCTAAGAATGTCATATTCTCATATTCCATGACAAATGTTATGACATTACCACCAACTCCGCAGCCAAAGCAGTGATATAACTGCCGCTGTCCTGAAACTGAAAATGATGGTGATTTTTCATTATGAAACGGACACAGTCCGGTATATGAACTTCCATTCTTCTTCAACTTCACATACCCGGAAATAACATCAACAATATCATTCCGGGATATTACTTCATCTATTACTTCTCTTGAATACATTACTTCATCCCTTCCAGGCCTTTGGTACAAAGATTTCCTGAAACTTGCTTATTGAATACTGGTCGCTCATGCCAGCTATATAATCACACACAACCTGCTCCGGTCTTTCATCAAATTCTGTTATGAATCTCTTATATGTATCCGGCAGTTTATCTGTGTTCGCAACATAGTATCTGTACAATTCTGTTATCAGCTTATCTGCTTTCGCTTCCTCACTCTTTGCTGTAGGATTAAGATACAGACTTTCAAACATAAATTTTCTTAAATCCGTCATTGCCTTATGCACCGGCTCTGACATAACAATATCATTCTTTCCAAGACTGTTTACTACAATGTCACTAATCATGGTGTTAAGTCTTTCCTTAGTTGAATTGCCAAGAACATATGTGTATTCAGAAGGTATGTCGCTTTCCTTTAATATACCTGCTCTTATGCCATCATCTATATCATGATTAATGTATGCTATTTTATCTGAAAGTCTTACAGCTTTTCCCTCCAGCGTTGACGGATTACCTGATGTTCTGTGATTAACTATACCATCTCTTACCTCCCATGTGAGGTTAAGACCTTTTCCATCTTTTTCAAGCAATTCCACAACTCTTATACTCTGCTTATAGTGCGCGAATCCCATAGGGCATAATGAATTAAGTGTTCTCTCACCTGCATGTCCAAATGGTGTATGTCCTAAATCATGTCCCAATGCTATTGCCTCTGTCAGATCTTCATTAAGATTAAGCGCCCTTGCGATACTTCTCGCAATCTGGGCAACCTCTAAGGTATGAGTCAGTCTTGTTCTGTAATGATCACCTTCTGGCGCAAGGAATACCTGCGTTTTATGCTTTAATCTTCTGAATGCCTTACAATGAATAATCCTGTCTCTGTCTCTCTGATAAATAGTCCTCATCGGACACTGTTCTTCCTCCCTGTCACGCCCACGCGACTGGTCAGAAAAACTGGCATATGGACTGAGTATCAGATGTTCCCTTTTTTCCTGTTCCTCTCTTATGTTCATCTGCATGTGCCTCCCGCACCGAAACACTAATTTTAACGCTCACAATTTATTTATTCAACAAAACTTTTGATTTTCCTTTTTTATTTTTTAAAATTTTTC
>OJOJ01000731.1_pt1 | contig 9977 bp, 10 predicted proteins | sample 1598041 | NCBI WGS metagenome assembly OJOJ01 (sample SAMN01915218, study PRJEB22387) | human gut metagenome | isolation source: stool | host: Homo sapiens | place: USA
TGACCACCAGGCCGGTCTGGCCCTGGAGATACTTGTCATAGCGGGACTCCAGGCCGTACAGGCCGGTGTTGTCGGTGCCCACAAAGCCCAGAACATGAGAGGCCAGGGAACCGTAGGGGTACACCCGCTTGGATGTTGCAGTCAGGTCCAGCCCCTCAACGTTCAAATCATTGATGAGCTGACGGATCTGGTTTGCCGTATCCTCATCCACTTTTTTGGCCAGAAGTTCATACTGCGAGTCGGTGTTGTTCATGCGCTCCCTGACGTCGTCCTGGGATATGCCCAGGATATCAGCCAGGCTGGCGGCCAGGGAGTCATAGTCCCAAAGAACCGTTGTGTCCTCGGACTGAGGCGTCTCGCCCTTTTTCAACTGGGCGTTTTCCAGGCGGATCTTCTCCAGCCGCTCTGCCTCATCATCCAGCTGCTTTTTCATGTGGTAGGGGGACATCACAACGTCCTCCGTGGACACGGATACCGCCAGCTGGCTGCCGTTGCGGTCGTAGATGGTGCCCCGGAAGGCGGAGACCACCGTCTGGCGGGTTTGCTGGTCCAGAGCCTTGGTCTGGAGCTCCTTATGCCGGGTGATCTGAAGGTGGTACAGCTGGAAAAACAGGATCACGAACACCAGGATGCCCATGACCAGCATCAGCCAGAAGGTGCGGCTGCGGACGGTGCGGGTGGCCTGCCGGGCGTAGAACTCCGGCGGGCGGCCAGGGGCCTGGGGCTTGCCGGGGGCGGCCTGGGGCCGCTGGGACTGGGATCGGGGGGTTCTCTTTCTGCGACTGAACATGGGTGTCTCCTTCCGCCGGAATGCCAAGGCAAGGAGCAAGAAGTTTCCTTCTCACTCCTTGCGCGTTTTCACTATATGGCGGCGCTCAGCGGAAATATTCCACCACCGCGCCGATGCCGTCCTTGAGCCAGGTCCATGCCTGGGCCAGGGGTCCGGTGCTTTCGGGACGACAGATTTCGGCCATATCCGCACCGCCCAGCTCGATATACTCGATCTGGTCGCTGGTAGGCTTGGTCATGCCGGCCGCCTGGGCGGCGGCCTTTACGGCGGCCTGGTCGAAGGCCTTTTCATATGCCACGCCCAGGGCCACGCGCTCCTCCTGGACCTGCTGGAGCTGGGACTGCTTGGCGGTAAGGTCGTGGCTGGCCTGGGTCAGCTTCACATAGCCCATCATCAGCACCACTACCATCAGGGCCAGAACGGCCACGCCGCCCACCAGAATGGGGGAGACGTGCTCCCGGGGGCGGGCCGCCGGACGGCGGCGAGGCTCCCGCTGGGGGCGGATATCCCGCTCCGGGCGGCGCAGGGGCTCCTGGGGCTGGCGGACGGCGTTGCCGTCAAGCTGCTCCCAGTTCAGGGTATTCAGGTCATAAGCCAGGCTGCCGAACACCGGCTCGTTATTCATCCTGTTCTTGTTCTCCGCCATGGTAGGGCAGCTCCTTTCATATGTTGAAATCGTTTCCGAAAACGGGGGAAAATTTACAGCTTTTCCGCCACGCGCAGCTTGGCGCTGCGGGCACGGGGGTTATAAGTCAGCTCTGCGGGGCCGCAGACGATGGGCTTGCGGTTCACCAGACGCACCGTGGGCTTCTTGCCGCAGACGCAGACCGGGAAATTCGGGGGGCAGGTGCAGCCGGTGGCCAGCTCCTGGAGGGTTTTCTTGACAATGCGGTCTTCCAGAGAGTGGAAGGTAATGACGGCCAGGCGGCCGCCGGGGGCCAGACGCTGGGCCGCAGCCCGGAGCATGGCGGTGAGCTCGTCCAGCTCGCCGTTGACGGCGATGCGCAGGGCCTGGAAGCTCCGCTTGGCCGGATGCTGCTTTTCCCGCAGAGCCTGGGGCGGCATGGCACTTTTGATGAGCTCCACCAGCTGGCCGGTGGTCTCGATGGGAGCTTCCTCCCGGGCGGTGACGATGCGTCTGGCAATGGCCGGGGCATAGCGCTCCTCGCCGTATTCATAAAGGATGCGGCGCAGCTCCTCATAGGGCCATTCGTTGACCACGGTGCGGGCCGTCAGGCCGGCGGTGCGGTCCATGCGCATGTCCAGGGGAGCGTCGTGCATGTAGGAGAAGCCCCGCTGGGCGTCGTCCAGCTGGGGAGAGGACACGCCCAGGTCGAAGAGCATGCCATCCACCGCCGGGACGTTCAGCTGGTCCAGCACCTGGGCCACGCAGCTGAAGTTGCTGTGAACCAGGGTGACGCGGTCTATATACGGGGCCAGGCGGCGGCGGGCAGCCTCCAGGGCGGTCTCGTCCCGGTCCAGGCCGATGAGACGGCCTCCGGCCGTCAGGCGGCGGACAATCTCCCAGGAGTGACCTGCCCGGCCCAGGGTGCCGTCCAGGTAGATGCCGTCCGGCCGGATATTCAGCCCCTCCATACACTCATCCAGCAGCACCGGGCGGTGGCCAAAGGCCATGTCAGCGGCTTCGTTTCGGTCAAATGCCATGGCTCACATCCCCATTTCCTGCATTGCTTTCTCCAGCTGGCCGGATTGGAGGGCTTCGTCCTCCATTTTCTGCCACAGCTGGGCGTTCCAGATCTCGGCCCGGTCAAAGACGCCGATGATGACCACCTCTTTTTCCAGGTTGGCGTACTGGCGCAGCTTGGCGGGCAGGAGAATGCGGCCCTGGGCGTCGGGCACGCAGTCGGTCATGTAGGCGTACATCATGCGCAGACCCTTGATCCTGGTAAAGCTCGTGCCCTTGAGGCTGGCGTTGAAGTCGGCCCAGCCCTGGTCGGAGAAAACGGACAGGCAGTGGTCCTGGCCCACGGTGACGTGGAGGGTGCCGCCCAGCTCGTCCCGGAGCTTGGTGGGGATGAACAGCCGGCCCTTGGCATCAATATTGTGCGCATATTGGCCGTTCATGTCCGCATCCCCTCCCTTCGGCACCACTTTGTGGGAAAATCGTGGGACAGAGCCACACCTGTATGGGTTTTGGCACCACTTAGTCCCACATCAAAATCAAAAAAAAGACACCGCCAGATATGTATTTTTATTATATAGCAGGGTATAGGATTTTGCAAGAGGTTTTTTTGACCATATTCTCCGGGAAATTTGTCCAATTTCAGGTGTTTCCAGGAAATTCCTGCACTTTTTGAAACGTTTGTTCTATAACGGCGCAAAAAAATCGCATACCGGCGTGAAAACAGCGGCCGGTATGCGGATATGCGGTAAAAGAAGAATGCGTGCCAGCAAAATGCACAGAAAACGCCGGAAAATTTCGTCAGTCCTCCGAAGTCTGCTTGGTGGGATCGGACTTGAGCTTTTCCTGGCAGACCTGCATCTGCTCGGCGGAGGCGCTGCGGAAGCGGACGCGGGACTCCCGGACCTCGTCCAGGGCGGCCTGGATGGCCTCCTCCGTGCGGCGCAGAGCGTCCTCGGTGTAGGTATTGGCCACCTGATACAGCTGGCGGCTGCGGTCCTCCGCCTGGTGGATGATCTCGCTGCTGCGGCGCTGGGCCCGCTGAATGGTCTCGCTTTCGGAGACGATGGTCTTGGCGTCCTCCTGGGCCTTTTCCAGCATGCGGCGGGACTCCTCCTGGGCCTGGTCCCGCAGGCGCTTGGCCTCGTCCTGGGCCTGGTCCAGCATACGCTTGACCTCGCGATTGGCCTTGTCCACATACTGCTCCTTGGACTTCATCAGATCCTGAGCCTTGCTGAGCTCTGCGGGGAGCTTGGTGCGGACCTCGTCCAGCAGGTCCAGGGCTTCCTCCCGGTTGATAATGCATTTTTCGGAGCTGAAGGTAGCTCCCCGGGCCTCGTCGATCATGCCGTACAGCATGTCAAGGAGCTTCTGTACGTTTTTATCTTCCATTTATGACCGTCCTTTCCACTGCGCGGCCACCGGGGCCGGCACATATTGTTCCATGGGCTGTCCGTAGCGGAGCATTTCCCGGACCATGGTGCTGCTGAAATGCTGGTAGGCGGGACTGGCCGGCAGGAATACGGTTTCCAGTCCCGGCAGGATGCCCCGGTTGATGCTGGCCATCTGGTACTCCTGGTCGAAATCCGTGGCGTTGCGCAGACCCTTTACCAGAACGCAGGCACCCTTGTCCCGGGCGTACTGCGCCAGCAGGCCGGTGTAATGCTCCGCCGCCACATTGGGCAGGTCCGCCACGGAGCGGCGGATCATCTCCACCCGTTCGTCGGCGGAGAACATAGGCTTTTTGTCGCAGTTGACCAGCACGCAGACGTACACCTGGTCAAAGCACTGGGCGGCCCGGCGGATAATATCCATATGCCCCAGCGTGATGGGGTCGAAGCTGCCGGGATAGATCGCAATTTTCATGGGGGTCATTCCTCGCTTCCCTGACGGTGGTAGACTGTCAGCTTGATCTTACCGTAGCGATACTCCCGGTAAAGGCGGTAGGGGGCCTCCAGGGCGGGCAAAACGGCGTCTGCCGGACTTTCCGCCATTATTATACCATGTTCGCGACAAATGTCAAACCCTGCAATATCCGAAAGAGCCTGCTCCAGCAGACCGGAGGCGTAGGGCGGGTCCAGGAAGATCAGGTCGAACTTTTCGCCGCTGCGCAGATAGGCCAGGGAGTCGCCGCTTCTGACCCGGGCCCGGTCCAAAAGACCGCACAGCTCCAGGTTATCCCGGACCAGCTTCACGGCGTCGGCGCGCTTGTCCACGAACACGGCCTCCGCCGCGCCGCGGCTCAGAGCCTCGATGCCCAGCTGACCGGTGCCGGCGAACAGGTCCAGCACCCGGCGGCCCTCGATGTCGAATTGCAGGATGGAGAACATGCTCTCCTTGACCTTGTCTGTGGTGGGGCGGGTGTCCATGCCCTGGAGCTCCTTGAGACGGCGGCCCCGGGCGGTTCCGGTGATGACTCTCATAGCGTTATCCCTTCGGATCGAAGCACTCGAAGATCACCAGGTTTCCCTGGGCCTCGGCGGCTTCCATCTCCTCTTTCGTTCGGATGGTCCAGTTTACCTCCTGGACATGGTAGAATTTCCGGCACCAGCGCAGACACAGATTGTCCCGGTCGGAGAACCGGTAGGCGATGAAGTCGGGCCTCACGGCCACATTGGAAAACAGATTCCCCAGAAGCCACATGGTGGCCTTGCCGTGACCGGCGGTCTCACCATGGCGCAGGAACTGCTCAGACAGCTGGCCACGGACGATCTCGGGGCGGTTCTTTTTCAGCCAGATCAGGCAGCGGGGGTCGAAGGATTCGATGCAGTAATGAACCCGGTACCGGTCCAGCATGCGGCAGGTGGCCTCCGCCAGGGCGGCGTGGTTGCCCCGCTCGGCCTTCAGCTCGATGATCAGGGGCGTGCGGTCCTGGAACAGCTCCAGCACCTCCTCCAGCAGGGGGATCTGCTCATCGGTGCCCTCCAGGCGGTACTGCTTCAGCTCCTCTGCCGTCAGGTCCTCCACCAGCACGTCGGCGCCGGCGGTGCGCTTGAGGCTGGCATCGTGGATGACAGCCAGGCGGCCGTCCTTCATCAGGTGAACATCCAGCTCTGCGCCGCAGCCGTTTTCAATGGCCCGGCGGAAGGCGGCCATGGAGTTTTCGGGAATGCGGGGCTTGTCGTGATAGCCCCGGTGGGCATAGCGGAACAGCCGCAGCAGGCCCCAGGCGCTGTGGCCCCGGCGGCATTGCAGAAGCAGGGTGAACAGCTCTCCCAGGATCAAAAGAACCAGCAATACGATCAAAACGGGCATTTTGCGTCAATCCTCCATCTCGTCCAGAGCTTCCAGACCGATCTTGGCCTGGGGCTTGCTGTCGCCATGGCGGACGAACAGCATGGTGACGAAGGCCAGAGTCGTGAATACGGCGGCGTAGGGGAACAGCACATGCATGCCGAAGCGGTCCATCAGCAGACCGGACAGCATAGGCGTGGCCACCTGGGCGGCCATGGAGGCGGTGTAGTAAAAGCCGGTATATTTGCCCACGTCGCCGCCGGAGCACATCTCCACCACCATGGGGAAGGAGTTGACGTTGATGGTGGCCCAGGCGATACCGGCCAGGGCGAACATGGCGTTCATCAGCATGGTGGGGCTTTCGGCGTTGAGGAAGGCGGCCACGGTGAAGGCGGTGGTCAGCATGACCACGCCGGCCAGGATGGTCTTTTTCCGGCCTGCCTTGGAGGCAATGAAGCCCACAGGCAGATAGGAGACAATGGCCGCCGCCTGAGCGATAATCAGCGTCAGGTTATAGTCCTTGTGCAGAATATTGCTGGCGTACACGGAATACTTGGAGGTGACGGCGTTGTAGCCGAAGAACCACAGAACGATGGACAGGAGAAGGAAAATCAGGGACTTTACCTCGTCCACGGACAGCTTGCGGCCGCCTGCGGCCTCCTCCTGCTCCTGAGTCTCCTCCTCAATGCCCAGGGCCACGGCCTGCTGCTGCATTTCGTAGGCCCACTCCTTTTCCCGGACGGTGAGCATGAAAATCACCAGCGCCGCCAGCATGATGGCCGCAATGACGGCGAAATAGCCGGTGTAGCTCATCAGGGAGTTGCGGACGGCGGAGGTGGCGAACACCATGCCCAGAGCCAGCACCAGAATGCCGCCGGCAGAGCCCATGAGGTTGATGACGGCGTTGGCCTTGGAGCGCAGAGGCTTCAGGGTCACGTCGGGCATCAGGGCCACCGCCGGGGACCGGAACACAGCCATGGAAACCAGGACGATCAGCAGCAGAACGATGAAGAATACCAGGGTGGCGGGACTTTTGGCGGTGGCGTCCCAGGCGCAGGCCTGGCGGGCGGGGACCACATAGTTGGTATAATCGGGGTTGGTGACGGTCTTGCCGTCCTGCTCCACCTGGCTGCGGATCCGGATGAATTCCTCCTGGGTGAACTTCTGGCTCAGGACGAACTTGTCGCCGCTGGGGGTCAGCAGCGTCTCGTTGGCCTGGCGGTCGTAGATCTGCTCCAGGGCGGCGGGGTCATCAATGGCGGAGACATCGGACAGGTGCCGCAGCTGGGCGTTGTCCACAAGGGACAGGGCAATGAGCATCACGGCGGCGATGAGGGTACCCACCACGATGAAGGGGGTGCGGCGGCCCCGCTTGCCCCGGTGCTTGTCGGAAATGGCGCCGAACAGGGGCAGCATGAACAGGGCCAGCACGTTGTCCAGGGCCATGATGACGCCGGACCATGCCTGGCTCATGCCGAATTTGTTGGTGAGGATCAGGGGGATGGTGTTGTCATAGGCCTGCCAGAACGAGCAGATCAGGAAGAAGGCAAAGCCCACGAAAATAGTCCGCTTGTAGTTGAGTTTCATACAGTCTCCTCCAGTTTCCGGTACAGGGTACCGATGTCGGGATACACCCAGGTGGGGTGGATCTGATAGGTGTCGATGTCTGCCATGGTGCCCTCGCCGGACAGGACGAACACGGTGTCAATGCCGGCGTTGACGCCGCAGGCAACGTCGGTGTACAGCCGGTCCCCCAGCAGCACCGTCTGCTCCGGGGAGAAGCCCGTGCGCTCCATAGCCAGCAGGGCCATCTGGGGCCTGGGCTTGCCGATGACCGTAGGCTCCCGGCCAGTGGCGGTGGTGAGCATCCGGCAGACGCTGCCGCAGTCGGGCACGGAGCCGTACCAGGTGGGGCAGACCCAGTCGGGGTTGGTGGCCACGAAGGGAACGCCCCGGTTCAGCAGAATGCAGGCGTCCTCCAGCTTCTGAAACGTCAGCTCCGTGTCGAAGCCGCACAGAAGCACCTCCGCCTGCTCCCGGTCCCGGGTCACGGGGATACCGGCTCCGTCCAGCTGGGCCAGGAAGGAATCCGTGCCGAACACATAGCAGGTCTTTCCCGGCAGGGTCTCCCGCAGATAGCGGACGGTGGCATCCACGGAGGTGAGATAGTCGTCCCGGGTAGTCTCGATGCCCATGCGGCGGAGCTTTTCCATGTAGCCCTCCACGCCCCGGGAGGAATTGTTGGTCAGGAACAGATACCGGCCCCCCATGGCGCGCACATGGTGCAGGAACTCCGGTACGCCGTCAAACAGGCGGTCACCGATGTAGATGGTGCCGTCCATGTCCAGCAGAAACAGCCGCTTATCCCGCAGCTTAGTCACGGAATCGTCTCCTTTGCACAAAAATACAGCATAAGGATACCACAAAGCTGCCGTGCTTTCAAGCACGGCGGGGCGTCTCAGGGAAAATTGTTTGGGAAAAGGGACGAAAAACGCAAAAAAAGGCCGCCGCAGAGGGCGGCGGCCTTGAGCTTGTCAAAAAAGGCAATGCTTTTTGGGACGACAGGCAGCAGAGAGACTGCCTTCCATAGTAATTACTTTTTCAGGCGTTTGTCGCATTTCACGGCAAGGCGGGTGCCAACGGTCTGGAACAGCTGCACCAGCAGGATCAGCAGGATCACCGCAGCGAACATCACCAGGTATTTGTACCGGTAATAGCCGTAGTCAATGGCAACCTTGCCCAGGCCGCCGCCGCCGATGATGCCGCTCATGGCGGAGTAGCCCAGAATGGTGGTCAGGGCGATGGTGGCATTCTGGATCAGGGAGGGGACGCTCTCGGGGATCATCACCTTGCAGACGATCTGCATGGGCGTGGCGCCCATGCTCTGGGCCGCCTCAATAATATTGGGGTCTACCTCCCGCAGGCTGCTCTCCACAAGCCTTGCCACAAAGGGGAACGCCGCCACCACCAGGGGAACGATGGTGGCTGTGGTGCCCACGGCGGTGCCGATGATGAGCCGGGACAGAGGGAACACCATAATCATCAGGATCAGAAACGGGATGGAACGCAGCAGGTTGATGACCACGTTCAGCGCCGACAGCACCGACTTCGGCAGGGGCAGGACGCCGTCCTTTTCTCCCGCCACCAGCAGCACGCCCAGCGGCAGGCCCAGCACCACGGCCAGGGCGGTGGACAGCACCGTTACATAAAACGTCTCCCAAAGCGCCATGGGGAACTGGGTCACAAAGGCCGTTTTCAGCTCCGCCAGGGACTCTGGCGTAAATAAATCAGTGTACATCCACGCTTACCTCCTCTGCCTGCAAATTGGGGATGCTGCGGAAAAACCCCATGGCCCGGTCCAGCTGTCCCCTGGGCACGCCCAGCAGCATGCTGCCGTAGATCTCCTCCGACAGCTTCTGAGTGCTGGCGGAAATGACGTTGGCGTATATGCTCTCCTCCGCTGCCAGACGGGCCACCATGGGGATGGCCGTGGTCTGGGCGCTGCGGAAGATCAGACGGATACGCCGCTCCTGGCTGGGGTCGGACACGGCGGCATCGGCACCGCCGGGGAACACCAGGTGCCGGGCTGCCTGGGACCTGGGAGCGGAGAACACCGTGGATACCATGCCGTCCTCCACCACCTCGCCGTCGTCCAGAATGGCGACATGGTTGCACACGCTCTTCACCACGCTCATCTGGTGCGTGATGATGACGACCGTGATGCCGAGCTTTTTGTTGATGTCGCCAATCAGCTCAAGAATCTGGCGTGTCGTCTTGGGGTCGAGCGCGCTGGTCGCTTCGTCGCACAGCAGGACCTTGGGGTTCGTCGCCAGCGCGCGGGCAATGGCGACGCGCTGCTGCTGACCGCCGGAGAGCTGCGCGGGATAGGCCTTCGCCTTGTCGGGCAGGCCGACCGTCTCCAGAAGCTCCTGCGCGCGAGAAGCCGCCTCACGGCGGCTGACCCCGGCAAGCTCCATCGGGAAGCAGACATTATCCAGGCAGTTCCGCTGCATGAGCAGATTGAAGCGCTGGAAGATCATGGTAATGTCGCGCCGCGCAGCACGGAGCTGCGCGGGCGACATGGTATCCAAACGTTTTCCGTTGACGATGACCTCGCCGGAGGTGGGGCGCTCGAGCATATTGATGCAGCGCACCAGCGTGCTCTTGCCGGCGCCGCTCATGCCGATGATGCCGTAAACGTCACCGTCCGGAATGGTCAGGGAGATATCCTTGAGGGCTTCCACCCGCCCACCGGCGGTCTCAAAGACTTTGCTGACGTGCTTGAGTTCGATCAAGGAATTCTCCTCCTTT
>OJOJ01000742.1_pt1 | contig 9930 bp, 7 predicted proteins | sample 1598041 | NCBI WGS metagenome assembly OJOJ01 (sample SAMN01915218, study PRJEB22387) | human gut metagenome | isolation source: stool | host: Homo sapiens | place: USA
CCCAGCTTACCACAGCGGATTCCGGAACCGGTATTCCGCCGAACAGCGGAATCTCGAACGCAATATGGGTTTGCAGTTCGGCATTCAATTCCGCTTTGATTTCACCCAAAGGGCATCACCTCGTTTGTCTATAAGTTGGTTTACGCGCTTATTGTAAAAACCTGTCGGAGTTTGCGCAAGCTTATGAAACTAAAAAAAATTAACCCGCGCAATTTGACAGATTTGCATAAATCTGCAGAGGGGATTTGATGAATGTTGACCAGTGTGTTATGATATGAAGTATCTTCTTAAAAAGGAGTGGATGAATTTGATAAATGCACGTTCCTCCGGCTCGCTGCACCGGCAGGTGCGCCGGATGAAGGGCGAAATCGAGCTAAAAGGCCGTTTCTACTACGACAACGCCAAAGCCATGGCGCTCGAATACACCGTGCCTGCGGGCGACAAGGTCATCATCCGCGACGACCGCATCGGGCGCACCATCGCCGAAATCCTGATCCGCAAAGCCCGCGCGGGGCTCGAGGTGCGGGTGATCTACGATGCCGTCGGCTCGTGGCGCCTGAGCCGCAAGACACTGCGCCGCATGCACGACGCGGGGGTCGAGACTGCGGCTTTCGAACCGGTTCGCTTCCCGTGGTTCACCACGCGCGTCACGCACCGCAACCACCGCAAGATAGTGGTCACCGACGGCAAGGTCGCCTACCTGGGCGGCATAAACATCGCCAAATACTACCTCGACGGGGATTACATGGGTAAATGGCGCGACGAACACCTGCGCGTGGAGGGCGACGCCGTGGCCGACCTGCAACGGCTCTTCATCGCCGACTGGGCGCGCGTACGCGGCGAATACCTCGACAGCCGCCGCTACATCGCCCCGCACGGCATCCGGCGGCGGCTGCCGATCCAGCTGGCCTGGGCCGAGGAGGGGCCCTCGCGGCTGACCATCGCCGACGCCTTTGCCTCGGCCATCGTCCGGGCGCACCGCACCGTACGCATCTCCTCGCCCTATTTCCTGCCCCCTGCCATGTTGCTCGACGCGCTCCGGCTGGCAGCGCGCGGCGGGGTGCGGGTACAGGTGATGATCCCCTCGTGCAGCGACTCGCCGTTCACCGACCTGATTTCCGACTCCTACATCGGCGACCTGCTCGACGCCGGGGTCGAACTCTACCGCTACGACAACGGCTTCCTGCACGCCAAGCTGCTGATCGTCGACGAGGATACCGCCTCGGTCGGCACGGCGAACATGGATTACCGCAGCCTGCTGGACAACCTCGAAGTCACGGCTTTCATCCGCGACCGGAGCGTCGTGCGGGCACTCTCGGCCACCTACGACGACGACCTGGCCTCGTGCCGCCGGATCGCGCGGGAAACATGGCGGCCCGCGGCGTGGCGGCGCACATTGGGCGACGCGCTGCGGCTGGTCTCGCCCCTGATGTAGCGCAAGCCGCGGATCGGCATTTCCGCACCGGGCCCGGCGCGCAGCCCCCCTGATTTCCGTAATTTTTCCCTCTCGCCGCCTGTCTGCCCCCACCGCCGGGCAGAGGCTCCCCTCCGTCCGCCACCGGCGCCGGAAGCACCTCCGGCCACGGATTCGGATGCCGCCGTGCGGCATCCCGGGAGGCCCGCAGGCCTCCCGCCCAGGCGGGAGCGGGAAATACGGCGCGGCACCTTATTGTTACGCACAATAATTTTTTTTGGAAATCGTTAATTTATGCGTAACTTTGCGCGATAAAGCGCCGTAAAAGATTTATCAATGAAGCAGACTTTTTTATACGCCGTGTGCGGGGTGATTCTGGTCACCGCATTTAGCGGATGCGCAGGCATCAACTCCCTGCTCAAAAGCGGACAACCCGAACTGATTTACAGCAAGGCGCTGGAGTACTACCAGAAAGAGAAGTGGTCGCGTGCCTCGACGCTCTTCGAGGGCGTCCAGCACTACTACATCGGCACGCCGCGCGAAGACAGCGTCTCGTTCTTCAACGCCCGCTGCAAGTTCAAGAACCGCGACTATGACACCGCCTCGGCCCTGTTCGACGATTTCCGCCGCAAGTTCGGCCGCAGCGCCTTCATCGAAGACGCCGAAGGCATGTACGCACTCTGCTTCTACTACCTCTCGCCCGGCCCCTCGCGCGACCAGACGATGACCGGGCAGGCACTGATCGCCATCAACGAGTTCATGTCGCGCTACCCTCACAGCGACCGCGTCGAGGATTTCAAGCAGATCAACGGCGAACTGACGCAGCGCCTGCACGACAAGTCCTACCTGAACGCATACACCTACTATAAGATAGGCCGCTACAAATCGGCCATCGTATCGCTGAAAAATGCGCTCAAACAATTCCCGGACAGCAATCACCGCGAAGAGATCATGTACATGATCGTGGACGCCAGCTACCGCTTCGCCAACAACTCGATCGCCAACAAGCAGACCGACCGCTATCTCTCGATGCTCGACTCCTACCTCTCGTTCAAGGAGGAGTTCCCCGAATCGAAATACACCAAGGAGGTCGACCGCATGGCCAAGCACGCACGGGACTACCTCGACCGCAACAAGAAGGACGAAGACAAAGACAACAACATATAACAATGGAAATCAAGAAGAACATCCCCAACAACACCATCACGCGCAAGCTGGTGGATCTGGACAAGGAAACGGGCAACATCTACGAAACGGTGAACATCATCGCCCGCCGTGCCAACCAGATCTCGACCGAACTGAAGACCGAGCTCAGCCGCAAGCTCGCCGACTTCTCTTCGCCGACGGACACCATGGAGGAGACCTTCGAGAACCGCGAGCAGATCGAAATCTCGCGCTACTACGAACGCCTGCCCAAGCCTGCGATCATCGCCACCGAGGAGTTCCTCGACGGCGAACTCTTCTACAAAGAGAACAAAGAGGCCAAGGAGTCCTAACGATACCGCCATGAATTTGCAGGGAGGTGGCATACAGGGCCCCGGCGCAGGCACTGCCTGTCCGGCCGAAGGATTGGCCGGACGGCACATACTGCTGGGCATCACGGGAAGCATAGCGGCCTACAAGGCGGCTGTGCTCTGTCGTTTATTGAGGACGGCGGGCGCCGAGGTGCGTGTCGTGATGACCCCGCTGGCCAAGCAGTTCATCACCCCGCTGACGATGGCCACGCTCTCCAGGAACCCGATCCTCGTGGAGTTCTTCGACCCCGAGAACGGGGCCTGGAATTCCCATGTCTCGCTCGGCGAGTGGGCAGACTGCTACCTGATCGCCCCCGCCACGGCCAATACGCTGGCCAAAATGGCATGCGGCATCGCCGACAACCTGCTGCTGACGACCTACCTCTCGGCCCGCTGCCCGGTGGTCGTCGCCCCCGCCATGGATCTGGACATGTACGCCCACCCCACGACCCAGGAGAACCTGCGCCGGCTGGCCGGACACGGCGTGCGGATCGCCGAACCCGCCGAAGGGGAGCTCGCCAGCGGGCTCACGGGCAAGGGACGCATGGCCGAACCTGCGGAAATCGCCGCTTATGTCGGCACCCTCCTCGCCGCGGAAAACCCCGAAAAAAAAAAGCACCTGTCCGGTAAACGCTTCGTCGTAACGGCAGGCGCCACGATCGAAGCCATCGACCCCGTGCGGTTCATCTCGAACCACTCCTCGGGCAAGATGGGCTATGCCATTGCCGGGGAGCTGGCCGACAGAGGGGCCTGCGTGACGCTTGTCACGGGCCGCACGGAGTTGCCGACGCCCACGGGCGTGGAGCGCGTGGACGTGCTCTCGGCCGCCGAGATGTACGACGCCGCGACCGGGGCTTTCGACGGCGCCGACGGCGCTGTCATGTGCGCCGCCGTGGCGGACTATACGCCCGACGCGGTTTCGCAGACCAAGCTCAAGAAGGGCGAGGGCGAAATGCACATCACCCTGCGCCGTACGCGCGACATCGCCGCAGAGCTGGGAGCCGCCAAAGGCGGCCGCCTGCTGGTCGGCTTTGCCCTCGAAACACACGACGAACAGGCCAACGCCGAGGCAAAGCTCGCGCGAAAGAACTTCGATTTCATCGTCCTCAACTCGCTGCGCGACGCCGGCGCGGGATTTCGCGGCGACACCAACAAGGTGACCTTCATCGACCGCAACGGCCGCGAGCCGCTGCCCCTGATGCCGAAGAGCGAAGTAGCCGGACGTATCGTCGACAAAATCGAATCACTGTTAAAATAAAGACCGCCATGTTACGCCGTCTGTCGGTTGAGAACTACGTGCTTATCGACAAGCTCGAAATGGAGCTGGATCCCCACCTGAACATCATCACGGGTGAAACGGGAGCCGGCAAATCCATCCTGCTCGGTGCCCTCGGCCTGCTGCTGGGCGCCAAGAACGACGGCTCGGCCATGAAGGACGCCGCACGCAACTGCGTGGTCGAAGGCACCTTCGACCTCTCGGGGCGCGACATGGAGGCTTTCTTCGCCGGGAACGACCTCGACTATGCGCCGGAGACTACCGTAACGCGCATGATAACCCCGACCGGCAAGAGCCGCGCCTTCATCAACGACCTCCCGGTGCAACTGGCCCAGCTGCGCGAATTCGGCACCCGCCTGATCGACATCCACTCGCAACATCAGAACCTGATCCTCTCCTCGGAAGAGTTCCGCACCTCGGCGCTCGACACCGTGGCCGGGAACGGGGAACTGCTCGCACAATATGCCGCGCAGTACACGCGGCTTACGGAACTGCGGCGCCGGCTCGCCGCCCTGCGCGAAGCCGCCGCCGACGGACGCCGCGACGAGGAGTGGCTCCGCTTCCAGAGCGAAGAACTCACGGCTGCCAACCTGCGCGAAGGGGAACAGGCCGCCATCGAGGAAGAACTGGCCGTACTGGAGAACGCCGACCGCATCGGCGAGGTGCTCACTACGCTCCGCAACGCCCTCGATGCCGACGAAACCGGGGTGCTCACGCTCCTGAAAAATTCCGAGAACGACCTGACACGCATCCGCGAACATTTCCCCGCGGCCGGGGAATACGCCGCACGCCTGCACTCCGTACTCGAGGAGCTGAAGGACATCGACAACGCCGTAGCCGCCGACAGCGAACGCCTCGACTCCGACCCCGAACGGCTGGCCAAACTCGCCGCACGCCTCGACGCCCTCTACGCCCTGCAACAAAAGCACCGCGTCGCCTCCGAAGCGGAGCTGATCGCAGCCCGCGACCGCTATGCCGCACAGCTCGCCGCCATCGTACACGGCGACGAAGAGATCGCAGCGGCTGAAAAAGAACTGGACGCAGCCGCACAGAAGGCCGGCTCGCTGGCCGACAGGCTGCACAAGGCACGCGCAAAAGCCGCCCCGGCCTTCGAAAAACAGATACTGGCGACGCTCGCACAGCTGGGCATGCCCGAAACCGTATTCCGAGTGGCGCTCACCCCGCTCCCCGACCTCGGGCGCACGGGAGGCGACGGCGTGGCATTCCTCTTCTCGGCCAACCGCAACGCGACGCCCCAGAGCGTCGAACGTATCGCCTCGGGCGGTGAGCTCTCGCGGGTCATGCTGGCGCTCAAATCCCTGCTGGCCCGGCGCATGCAGTTGCCGACGGTCATCTTCGACGAGATCGACACGGGCGTCTCCGGGCGCATCGCCGACGCCATGGGCGAGATCATCGAATCACTCTCCGCGACGTTGCAGGTCGTGGACATCACCCACCTGCCGCAGGTGGCGTCGAAAGGCGCAGCCCATTTCGTGGTCTACAAACGCGACGGGCGCACCGACATCACGCGCCTGACGGACGAGGAGCGCATCACCGAGATCGCCAAGATGCTCTCCGGCAGCCGCATCACCGATGCCGCCATAGCCCAGGCACGCATTCTGCTGGGCAAATAACCGCACACGCAACTACCCGCCGGCCGGAACGAACCTTTTGTCCGGCGCACTTTATGAACTCCGTATATTGACCCCGACATTTACCGCACAATGAATGAATTGACGAAGATTGCGGCCGCCAACCAGCAGCGCGCCCGCGAGGTTATCCGCGACTCCGGGCTCGAAGCCGCATGGCGCTCCGTCGGCGCCGAACCCAACCTGGTCGGGTCGCTCCGCACGGGACTGCTGATGACGCACCACGACATCGACTTCCACATCTACTCCTCACCGCTGCGCCTTGCGGACAGCTTCGCAGCCATGGCGCGCCTGGCCGAAAACAGCCGCATCCGCAGCATCACCTTCAACAACCTGCTCGACGCCCCCGACCAATGCCTCGAATGGCATGCCTGGTATGCCGATGCCGACGACCAGTTATGGCAGATCGACATGATCCACATGCCCCGGGGTTCGGCCTACGACGGCTATTTCGAACGGGTAGCCGACCGCATCGCCGCCGTGCTGACCGACCGGACGCGCGAAACGATCCTCCGGCTCAAATACGAAACCCCGGAGGCGGAGAAGATCATGGGTATCGAATATTACCAGGCCGTACTGCGCGACGGCGTGGGCACCTACACGGAATTCGAAGCCTGGCGTGCCGCCCACCCCGTGACGGGGATTCTGGAGTGGATGCCCTGACAAAAAATGCGGCCCTGTCCTGCCAAAAGATCGGAACCGGGAGCAGGGAACAGGGGCGGCAATGGCGCAGCACACGCCGCCGGTATCGGGCATTCAACGCCGTGCATCGCACAATCCGGCATCCCCGGGGCACGCAGCGCATGACAACAAGCCCGCACATAAAAAAAGCAACCCCGCAGGGTTGCTTTTTTCAATCGGCGACGGCACCGCAACCCGCCTCGGCCGCTATCGGCACGGGCTCAGTCAGCCCGGTATTTCCTGTTGGTGACGTCGATCGTCCGGGCTTCGAACAGCCCCAGGTCGGCGGCAGGGCAAGCATTCGCAGGGACATTTCTGCCATCGTAAATATCGGCAAAATCATAGCTGCTGTCCGTAGTCAGCCAGTTCCACAGCTCGGGATAAACCTCCTTGATATGCACCGATTCGCGCGGATAGTTGAACCAGTCGAACCCGCAGAGGTAGCCGCCGTTCTCGTCGACATACTCCGTCCCCGTGGCGGTGATCACCAGCCCGTAGGGCAATTTGTCCTTGTCGAACGAATCGTTCAGGTAGGCAGTCGACAAGGCATAGAGTTCCACGCCGTTATCCACCTCGATATACCACTCAACGCGCATCGGGCCGTTCCCTTCGATCTTCGACACATCCCAGTTGCGGATCGTCGATCCCAGGTACTCCCCGACCTTGATATTGGCCTTGTCGTAGGTGTTGAGCGTCCCTTCCATCGACTTGAAATACTGCGACCGGCAATCGGCACCTTCGGGGGTGATCAACCCCTTGAAGATACGCTTGCCGCCCTTGTAAACGACACATCCCAGTTTGATGGATTTCGTCGACCCCAACGCCACGGGCTGTACGCCGAACCCGAAAATGTTCTGCCGGGTCTGGTACAGCACATGGATGACCAGGTCGTTGTAATCGTAATCCCCGCGCCTGGAGTCCTCGAAACATACTACCTGGAACAACTGCGATTTGTTGCCTGCGAAATTGGGGTACTCATCGCGCGGGACGAACGTCGTCGTCAACCCCTCGTCCGAACGGGTCAGGGTCATCCGCGGCACCCAGATCGTCATGGGGCTTTCGGCTTCGGCCAGCGTCACCCCGTATGCCTTCACTACGGTGATGCAACCTTCTTTCACGGGGACATCGTACGTGCCGGCCATTTGGTAATGGTCGATGTCGACGTCCACGGGACTGCCGGGACGGACATCGCTTTTCTCAATGCAGGAGGCAGCCAGGAAGGCCAGCATTAAGATGGTAATTTTCTTCATTGTGGGTGTGTTAGATTAATAAAATGGTTCCGCATCTCCCGTTGCACTTCTTCCCCACTCCTGGGAACCGATTATTTTGCTCGGACAAAGTTAGATATTCCCGCCTCAAACACCAAACAAATCAGCCAAAAACGCACTCAATACAGCCCAATTTCATTTTCAAAGCCCGCCTGCCGCACCGGCAGGGCCTGAGGCTGTAATTTTCGCATTCGGCCTGCCGATCATAGCAATGGCCTATCGCATCGACGGCATTTCGGACTGCCACACACCCGGCTCATGGCTCCCGGGCGCATGAGCGACAAAGACGCAGCCGACACTACAAGCCCGGGCAATTCGCCGGGGCACAGATCGGCTCGGCCGGCATATGATAGATGCCGAACCGCAAATGTGCGGACAGGAATAGCCCTGCGGCCAACGAAGTACCCGCCGCCCCGGACGGAACCCCTCCCGGCCAACCGCCCGCGGCGCCGGAGAATGCCGCTTCGACCGCTTCGCGGCAAAACAAAAACCGGAGCCTCAGCGGAGGCTCCGGTTTTCCATATTGCGAACCGATGATTACATCATGCCGCCCATACCGCCTGCGGGCATAGCAGGCATGGCGGGAGCATCGGATTTCTTCTCCGCCAGCACGCATTCGGTGGTCAGGAACATCGAAGCGATCGAAGCGGCATTCTCCAGCGCAACGCGCGACACCTTCGTCGGGTCGATGATACCGGCCTTCAACAAGTCTTCATACTTGTCGTCGCGGGCGTTGTAACCGAAGGCATCCTTGCCCTCCTTCACCTTGTTGACAACGACCGAACCTTCGCCGCCGGCGTTCTCGACGATCTGGCGCAGCGGCTCCTCGATCGCACGTTTCACGATCTGGATACCGGGCGTCTGGTCTTCGTTGGCACCCTTCATCCCTTCGAGGGCCGCCGTAGCGCGGATGTAAGCCACACCGCCGCCCGGGACGATACCCTCTTCGACAGCGGCACGGGTCGCAGCCAGTGCGTCGTCCACGCGGTCTTTCTTCTCCTTCATCTCGACTTCGGTAGCGGCACCCACATAGAGTACGGCCACACCGCCGGCCAGTTTGGCCAGACGCTCCTGGAGCTTCTCCTTGTCGTAATCCGACGTAGCCTTGTCGATCGAGGAGCGGATCTGAGCCACGCGGGCTGCGATCTCCTCCTTCTTGCCGGCACCGTCGACGATCGTAGTGTTCTCCTTGTTGAGCGTCACCTTGTCGGCCGTACCGAGCATCGTAAGGTCGGTATCCTCCATCTTCATACCCTTGTCGGTCGAGATCACCGTAGCACCCGTCAGGATGGCGATATCCTCGAGCATCTCCTTGCGGCGGTCACCGAAGCCCGGAGCCTTGCAGGCGGCGATCTTCAGCGTACCGCGCAGCTTGTTGACCACGAGCGCCGACAGCGCCTCGCCGTCCACGTCCTCGGCGATGATCAGCAGCGAACGGCCGCTCTGCGCCACCGGCTCGAGCACGCCCATCAGCTCCTTCATCGTCGAAATCTTCTTGTCGGTAATCAGGATGTAAGGCTTCTCGAGCTGTGCCTCCATCTTCTCGGGATCGGTCATGAAGTAAGCCGAGATATAACCGCGGTCGAACTGCATACCCTCTACGACCTCCACATGGGTCTCGGTACCCTTGGCCTCCTCGACGGTGATCACGCCTTCGTTGTTGACCTTGGCCATCGCCTCGGCGATCAGCTTACCGATCGTCTCGTCGTTGTTGGCCGAAATAGTGGCCACCTGCTCGATCTTGTCGAAATCCGAGCCCACCTCCTGGCTCTGCTTGCGCAGGGACTCGACCACTTTGGCCACGGCCTTGTCGATGCCGCGTTTGAGATCCATCGGATTGGCACCGGCCGTCACGTTCTTCAGGCCTACGCCGATGATCGACTGTGCGAGCACCGTGGCGGTCGTCGTACCGTCGCCGGCATCGTCGTTGGTCTTCGAAGCGACCTCGCGTACCATCTGGGCGCCCATGTTGGCGAAAGCGTCTTCGAGCTCCACCTCCTTGGCCACCGTCACACCGTCCTTGGTGATCTGCGGCGCACCGAATTTCTTGTCGATGATCACATTACGGCCTTTGGGGCCCAGCGTCACCTTCACTGCGTTCGACAGCGCATCGACACCCTCCTTGAGC
>OJOJ01000746.1_pt1 | contig 9889 bp, 11 predicted proteins | sample 1598041 | NCBI WGS metagenome assembly OJOJ01 (sample SAMN01915218, study PRJEB22387) | human gut metagenome | isolation source: stool | host: Homo sapiens | place: USA
GATTTTTCAGTTGCCGCCCGCGGTGGCCTTCTTCTCGCGGCCGTCGCGCAGCAGCGCGCGCAGGTGCTCGGCGTCCTTGCTTTTCAGCGCGTCGGCATACTCCTGCAAATGTCCGATGAGGATATCCAGCTCGTCCGTCAGATAGTCCGCGTCGTCCAGAAACAGCTCCGTCCACATATCCTCGTCGAGCCGCGCCACGCGCGTCATATCCTGAAAGCTGCCGGCGGAGAAGCCGCGGCGCTTCTGCGCCTCGGGCGACTTGACGTAGGCGCTCGAGACGATGTGCGCGAGCTGCGAGGTAAAGGCGATGATGCGGTCATGCTCCTCGGGATCGGAGAAGGTCAGGCTCGCAAAGCCGATATCGAGGAAAAACACCTTGAGCGTTTCAAGCAGCTCCAGATGGCCCTGAATGTCGCGCTCGACCACGGAGATGAAATTCAGCGCGGTCTGCTTGGCGTAATCCAGCCGCTCCTGCTCGGCGTGCAGCTGCTGATTGAGCTGCGCAAGCTGCACGTTCGCGGCGTTGACCTGCGCATTGGTCTGCGCGTTGACCTCCGCGTTCTGCAGCATGGCGGCGCACCGCGCCTGCGTTTCCTTGAGCAGCTGGGCGCTTTTGGCCTCTGCATCGGCTGCGGCAGTGGACTGCTTCGTCTCCTGCGCGCGGTATTCCTCCAGCTTTTCGACCAGGATCTTCATCTTGGCCTTGAGCACGGAATTTTCTTTGTAAAGGGTGATATAATCCTCTGTCAGCGGCTCGAGAAAATCATCGACCTGCTGCATGTCATAGCCGCCGAAGACGGCCTTGGAAAAGGTTTGCTCCTGAATTTCCTGCGGTGTGAACATGGACGCTGCCCCCTTGTACGATTAGAGATAGACGCCGTTGTTTTCCAATTCGTCCATCAGATTGTCGCCGACGAAGTCGACGTTGTACGGCGTGATGATGTAGGTGCTGATGGCGATCTTTTTGATCTTGCCGTCGAGCGCATAGGCGCAGCCGGACAGGAAATCGACCAGACGGCGGGCGACGTCCTTGTTCGTGGATTCCAGATTGAGGACGACCGCGTGCTTGCTGCGCAGATGCTCCGCGATCTCGGTCACGCTGTCAAAGCGGTCGGGCTTGACGAGCACGACCTGCAGCTGGGCCGTGGCGTGAATGTTCACGACCTTGCCGCTCTGCGTACCGGCGGAGTTATTGCCACCGAGCGTCCGGCGGCCGGTGGAAGCGCTGCTGCCGGTCGAGGAAAACTCATCGCTGTCCAGATCGAAGCTGCTGCGGTACGAGGGCTTCGGCGCCGAGGACGAACGGGAAGGCCGGCTGGGGCGGGCGTCGTCATCGAATTCATCAAAATCGTCGTCGTCTTCTGTATACGGCTTCGTGAGCTTCTTCAGGTCATCCATAAATCCCATTGTAATGTATCCTCCAGATTTGCTATTCTATGTAATTGTGCCGTGTCGGCGTGTCGGTCAGATGTTATAGTTCCGTTTGCCAAAAATTGCGGTGCCGATGCGCACCATGGTCGAGCCTTCGGCGATGGCGTCGGCAAAATCGTCGCTCATGCCCATCGACAGGCATTCCATGGACACATTATCGTATTTTTTTGCCCTTATGTCAACAAAAAGATTGCGCATTTCGGCAAAATATCTGCAATTTTCGCCCGGAAATTCGCTCACAGGGGGAATTGCCATCAGACCCTTGAGCGCCGTGTGCGGAAAATCGGCCATTCGGGCGGCAAGCGCGGCGGCCTCGGCCGGGGTAAAGCCGGATTTGCTCTCCTCATTGCCGATGTTGACCTCAAAGAGAATGTTCTGCACGACGCCCAGCTTTTCCGCCTGCTTTTCGATGCACTCCAGCAGCTCCAGCCGGTCGACGGACTCAATGAGATCGACCACGCCGACGAGATACTTGACCTTGTTGGTCTGCAGATGGCCGATGAAGTGCAGGGGCTTTCCTGTGTAGGCGCCGAGGGGGCGCTTGGCCTGGATCTCCTGCACGCGGTTTTCGCCGCAGCAGTCGACGCCCGCGGCCACGGCCTCTTTGACGCGGTCGGCGTCGTTCATCTTCGTCGCGGCGCACAGCAGGATCTCCGACGGGTCCCGGCCGGCTTTTTTCGCAGCCTCGTTCATCCGGGCACGGATGTTCGCAATATTTTCAGCAATCGTAGACATATCAGTTGACGACCTTTCCATCGTATAGATTTTTCGCGTTGATAATCAGCTCGTCGCCCGGCCAGAGGTTGTTGGTCGAGCTGGTGTCGAGCGTGACGACATAGCTTTCGCCGGTATCGTGGAGAATGGTGATGGGCTTCCACTTGGCGAGCGTGCCTTCGAGGATATACACGCCGGTCTGACCATTTTCGACACGGACAGCCGATTTGGGCACGCGCAGACCGGAATACGAGGCGAAGACGATCTCCGCCGACTGCTGCCGCAGGAGCGTCACGTTCTGCAGCGCCTGGTCGGACGACAGGATCAGCAGCCGCGAGCCCGCCTCGTTGCCGCTCAGCCGGGCGACGCGCATGCTGACGGGCTGATAATAGTCGCGGGCGAAGGTCAGCGTGGCCTTATCGCCCTCCTCGACGCCGGAGAGCTCGTTGGCCGGGACAACGCAGGCGTAGTACCAGGTAGCGGAGGTGATGAGGCGGCCGATGGCGTTCGCGTCGGTCTCGTCCGGCTCGACCGACTGGAACTGGGCGACGGTCATCTCCATGAGCTTGTCCGGCGTCAGCACATATTCATAACCGTCGACCGCGGCGGAAAACGTCCCGGCGGTCCCGGCGCGGATGTCGCTGGTGTCGCCCGCGGCCTGCGATTCGAGCGTGGCGAGCTCCGCCTGCAGATCGTCGATCCGCAGCTGCAAGGAGGCGCTGTCCGCCGCGTCCGACGTGCGGCGCAGGACCAGGCCCTTGAGCTCGGGCGTGAGGTCCGAGACGGAGTTCATATCGCGCCGGGCCAGATACTGGCTCAGGTGCGAGAGGCTGTCGGCGATGCTGCTGTCGAGCGCCGCCTGGTCGTAGACGCTCGACGCGGCGCTCCAGGCGTACTGCAGCTGCTCGATCTGGCCGGTCAGCTCGTCCATACGGGTCTTGCGGGTCTTGGCGTCGTCCGAGCGGTAGCCGGTGGCGACGACGTCGTTCGCGGCCACGTGCGCACCCTCGGCGCAGGCGAGGACGGTCGTGTCGTACTCGGAGGTGACAACCTCCTCGGCACGCACAACAAAGCCGGAGGCGTAGTAGCCCGCCCCGGCTTCATATTGTGTGACGGTCGCTGTCATCAGCGGCGCGTAGAGGCTGCTTGCCACGTTGTAGACGAAATACGCCGCGATCGCGGCAAGCAGGATCCATACGATGACGGTAAAATACGATCTGCCTTGTTTCATACTGCTCCTTCCCGCAGGACGGAGCGGCAGCTCAGTTCTGCGTCAGGTGAACGGGGACTGCGGGCGTCATGGTAGACACCGCGTGCTTATAGATCATCTGCTGCCGCCCGTCGGACTGCAGCATGATCACGAACTGGTCAAAGCCCGTGATGACGCCGCGCATCTGAAAGCCGTTCATCAGAAAGACGGTCAGCATGGTGCGCTCGCGGCGGGCCTGATTCAAAAAGATGTCCTGATAATTTTCTGTGGTTTTCTGCATGGGTACCGGCTCCTTCTTTTTTGTAGTCTGTACCCATATCGTAGCATATTCAAAGCGCGGAAAAAGGAATATTCTGTCGGGCAGCGGCCAGGATCTGTGCAAAATCTTCCTGCCCCGTCATCCGCAGCCAGCAAAGCTGCGGGTTGCGCCGGAACCAGGTCAGCTGGCGCTTGGCGTAGTTGCGCGAGCGCTGCTTGCAGAGGTCTGCGGCGGCCGAAAGCGTGCTGCGGCCCTCCAACGCGTCAAAGAACTCTTTATAGCCGATGGCCTGCATGGCGGTCGTCCGCGGGCTGACGCCGCGGGCGAGCAGCGCGCGGATCTCATCGAGCAGCCCCGCCTGCAGCATCAGATCCACCCGCAGGTCGATCCGGCGGTACAAAACCGCGCGGTCGAGGTAGTCCAGCCCGATCCAGACGGGCCGGTAGCGCGGGGGGATCTGCTGGGTGTCCAGGTTATGCTGGGTGATGGTCCGGCCGGTCTCGGCATAGACCTCCAGCGCGCGGACAATGCGCTTTTCATCCGCCGGATGGAGCCGCGCAGCGGCCTCCGGGTCAATGCTGCGCAGACGCGCCAGCATGGCCTCGCCGCCCGTTTCGCGCAGCTGCGTTTCAAGCGCTTCGCGCCTGCCGGTCTGCGGGACGGGCGCAAATGAACGGCCCGCGATGAGGCTGTCGACATACAGCCCCGTGCCGCCCGCGATGACGGCGGTTTTGCCGCGCGATAAAATGTCCTGCACGCAGCTGTCTGCCAGCTGCACGTATTTTCCGGCGGAAAAATCCTCACCCGGTTCGACCATGTCCAGCAGATGGTGGTGCACGCCCTCCATCTCCTCTTTTGTGGGCTTGGCCGTGCCGATGTCCATGTGTTTGTAGATCTGCATGGAATCGCAGGAGACGACCTCGCCGCCGTACAGCTTCGCAAGCTGCACGGCAAGCTTCGTCTTGCCGGAGGCCGTCGGGCCGACGACGCAGATGATCCTGTCCATGCTCAGACCCTCTTGAACTGCTTTTCCAGCTGCCGCTTCGTGAGCGTCACGCAGACGGGACGGCCATGCGGGCAGTATTTGATATCGTCGCGGGACAGAACCTCCTGCACGAGCCGCCGCAGCTCCTCATCAGACGTCTGCCATCCGGCCTTGATGGCCGATTTGCAGGCGATGGTGTGCAGCAGATTGTCGCGCAGGCTGTCCGGGTCGAGCGTTTTTCCGGCCAGCAGATCGCCCGCCAGCTCCTGCAAAAGCGCCTTTGCGTCCTCCACGTCCACGTCGGACGGGATCTGCCGGATGAGCACGTCTCCGCCGCCAAAGTCCTCCGTCTCGAACCCGCAGCGCTCCAGAAGCGCCCTGTTTTCCAGCACGGCAGCGGCCTCTTCCCGTGAAAGTTCTGCGGAAACAGGGGCCAGCAGCAGCTGGGCCATGATGGGGTGGTCCTCCTTTTTGAGCGCCTCAAAGCGGATACGCTCGTGCGCGGCGTGCTTGTCGAGGAACAGAACGGCCTCGCCCTGCTCGACAATGATATAGGTGTGCAGCGCCTCGCCGATGATGCGGAAGGGCTCTTCCGGGACAGAAAGCGCCTGCTGTGCTTCCGGCTCTTTGACGGGTTCCGGCTTCGGCTCGGGCCTGATCTCAATCTTCGGTTCGGGCTTCGGCTCCGATCTGACCTCCGGCTTTGCTTCAGGCTTTGAAAGCACGAAGGTCTGCTGCACAGACGCGGGCTCTGAGCGCGGCAGCTGCACCGGCGAGGCCAGCACGGGCTGGGCCGGCTTCTGCACAGGCTGCTGCGCAGCCTGACGGCGGTATTCGGATGCCTGCATGGTCTGATAGAAGCCGGGCTTCGGCGGCTGGACCGCGTGCGGCTGGACCTGCGGCTGGGCTGCGGAGGTCTGCTTTTCGGAAGGCTTCCACTCCGGGCGGCCCGCCGCCTTGTTCAGCGTGGACAAAACGGCATAGTGCACCGCGTCGAAGACCTCCCGCTCTGAGAGGAACTTGACCTCCGTCTTGGCCGGATGGACGTTCACGTCCACGGCCTGCACGGGCATATCGATCTCGAGCACGCAGGCAGGGAAGCGGCCGACCATGATCTGGTTGCGGTACGCCTCCTCCAGCGCGGCGGAGAGCAGACGGGACTTGATATAGCGGTTGTTGACAAAAAAGCTCTGCCAGGCGCGGTTGCCGCGCGTGGCGGTGGGGCGGGTGACGAAGCCGCGCACGCGCAGCTTTTCCCAGCTGCCGTCCACTGAGAGCATGTTGTTGGCAAGCTCGCGGCCGTAGATGGCGTAGATGGCGGCCATACGGTCGCCCTGGCCGTCGGTATGCAGCTGCTCCTGCCCGTCCTTTAAAAAGCGGAAGGAGATCTCCGGATGGGCCAGCGCCTGCTGCTGCACCACGGAGAAGACGGCGGAGGCCTCCGCCGCGTCGGATTTCATGAATTTCATCCGCGCGGGCGTATTGTAAAACAGCTCGCGCACGAGGATGGTCGTGCCGCACGGGCAGCCGGCCGGTTCCTCGGAGAGGACCTTCCCGGCCTCGAGATGCAATCTCACGCCGTCCGCCGCGCCCTGCGCGCGGGTCAGAAGGTCGATCTTCGACACAGCCGAGATGGCCGCGAGCGCTTCGCCGCGGAAGCCGAGGGTGCCGATGCAGGCAAGGTCCTCTTTTTTGCGGATCTTGCTCGTCGCGTGGCGCAGAAACGCCGTGCGGGCGTCGACCGGCTCCATGCCGCAGCCGTCGTCGGTGATGCGCAGGAAGGTCATTCCGCCATTTTGTAATTCTATTGTAATATTTTTTGCGCCCGCGTCAATGGAATTTTCGACCAGCTCCTTGACGGCGGAGGCAGGGCGCTCGACGACCTCGCCCGCGGCGATGAGGTCCGCGACGTGGCGGTCGAGCTGGATGATCTTCGGCATAGGTTCCCTCCCGGTCAGAAGTTCAGCTGCAAAAGCCCGAACGACAGCGCGTTGATGAGCGCGTGCAGCGTGATGGGTGCCCAGATGGTGCCGGCCTTTTCATAGGTCCAGGCCAGCGCAACAGAGGCGGGCAGATACGGAATACAGCTGAGCAGCACCTTCCCCGCCGGATAGAGCAGGAAATACTGCCAGTTGTGCATGAGCGTGAATAAGACGACGGAGACGATATAGGCCATGACGCGCGAGGTCGGCCGGATGGAGCCGAACACGAGTCCGCGGACCAGCGTCTCTTCAATGACGGGCGCGAGAATGATCGTCACGGCCATCATGATGTACTCGTTGTCGGAGATGAGCGAGCCGACGGTCTCGTTGTTATAGATCGTGAAGCCGGGGGCCAGCTTCGTGAGTGCGAACTGCAAAACCCACGTGCCCGCGTAATACAGCGTGAACCCCAGCACCACCGCCTGCACGAAATTCCAGAACGAACCGCCGAAATACGACTGCCGCAGAAAGCCGTGGAAGATAAGCAGCGTGGCGGCGAGATTGATGGCAAAATAGGCGATGTTGATCGTCAGCGCGCTCATGCCGAGCGAGAGCTTTTCGTTCGCCAGCTGCAGAAGCAGATTCAGAATGATGAGATAGAACGGCAGATACAGCCAGCCCGCGATGGTCTCAAACCTCGTCAGGCGGGAAGACATGCTGTTCGACGCTTTTCGGGCCATGCGGAACGGCTCCTTTCTTTCCGGAAATTACAGCAGCTGCTTGAGCTGATACAGGACGTTCATCGCCTCGATGGGCGTGAGCGTCTCGACGGTGACGGCCTCGAGCGCGCGGCGCAGCTCGGGCTGGAAGACGATGATGAGGGCGATCGCGCCGACCTCAAGGATCTTGTTGAGCAGCCAATTTAATGTATAGAGATTCAGAACGTCTGTCAGCAGCGTGATGGCGAGCAGGAGCAGGATCGCGCGGGCCACGCGGGCCGCGCTGGTCGAGCGGATCAGACGCAGGAGCGAATAGAAGATGATAGAAACGACCAGGATATCGACAATATCTGTGATCCCGATCGCCGGGACCTGATACAGAAGATTCTGGAAGAATTCTCGGATCGTAGCCATAGGGTCATTCTCCCACTGATACTTATAGATAGTCTAAATTATACTCCATCTTCTCCCCCGGCGCAAGCCCGGGACGGAAGAAAGTTTTGGGGAAGTTTGGCGGCGGGCCGGCGTGAAAAAATAATCCCATGATTTTTCAGAAAAGGCTTGCTATTTTGCCGGATATCTGATATGCTTGGCACAAGGGCCAAGCAATTGGCATGCAAGCTTATCTGCAATGGGGTACCCCATTGCACCGGGGGGTCCCCTCTCGGTGCGATCCCCGTCCGTCTGCCCGCCGGGTACGGGATACAGACGCAGGAGGAAACCGCATGAAAAGACGACTCTTCGCGCTCGCCCTCGCCCTGCTGCTGGCAGTCTCCCTGCCGGTCTCGGCCCTGGCCCGGGACTGGTACATCGATGACGGAGACATCACCATCAGTGCCACAGAAAATGGTCAGACTGTAAAACAGGGCGATAAAGACGCAGTAGAAGACGCTGCGCCGGTCATCAAGCAGAAGGACAGCAACGAGTCGACCAGCAACACGATCACCATCGATGCGGATGAAAACGTAACGGCCAACGTCACGCTGGGCGGGGTGAATATCGACGCGAGCAGCCGCGGAGACAACACGGCTGGGATCCGCACCACGGGTGATGGCAATGTGACCATTGAACTCGACGGCAACAACTCGGTGAAAAGTGCTGCCGATGCCGCTGGTCTGCAGAAGGAAAACGGCGGAAATCTGACGATCAAGGACGGTAACACCACTGCTGGCAGGTTGGAAGCTACCGGCGGAAGAGGCGGTGCCGGTATTGGCGGCGGTGCGAATAAAAGTGCCAGCAATATTACGATCACCGGCGGTGAGATCATCGCAACGGGTGGTAACGGCGGCGCAGGGATCGGCGGCGGCCGCGACAGCGGCCCAAACAGCGCCAGCGGCATTCTTATCTCCGGCGGTAAAGTCACTGCCACAGGCGGTGATTTCGGCGGCGCTGGTATCGGCGGCGGCAACTGGTCGAGTGCGTCCGACATTACGATCACCGGCGGCGAGGTTACCGCAAAGGGCGGCACAAATGGCGCTGGCATTGGCGGCGGTTGGAATGGCAGCGGAGGTAATCTCTCCGTCTCCATCTCCGGTGACGCACAGGTAAAGGTACAGGGCGGTGACAGCGATTATTGGGCTGGTGCAGGCGCTGGTATTGGTAACGGCGGCAGCGGCGGCGGTAGCCTATCTACGGCTAACGGCGACGAAGTCGAGCCGGATACTTCCGGGCTGACGGAAAACGGGAAGCTCGAGTATTACGCGCCCGGCAAGAATATGGCTACGGATGCGCCGGAGAAGGTCATTGAGAACAAGCCGGAGACCGAACCCGAACCTTCGGGCGATCATGCGCAGCCCGGCGCGTCTGCGCCCGTCTATAGCGTGACGGACAAGGACGGGAATCAGATCTCTTATACCGCGGCCCGGGAGGGCGGCGTGCTGACCATCCGGGTGGACGCGGCCTATGCGCGGCTGACGCTCACGGCAGACGAAGCGCAGGCGCTGACGGCGCAGAGCGTGGAGAAAGTCATCTTCGTGACGACCAGCGCGACCTCCGCCTTCCGCCCCGCCGACCTCACCGCCTACAAGGACGAAGCTCCGTTCATGCTGACCCACGACGGCGAAACGGTCACCTTCACCGCGGGCGAGACCGACCTCGCGTCCCTGCTGCTGCAGGCGTGACATTTTAATAGACAAAAGCCTTCCCCGGATGGGGAAGGCTTTTTGCTTTAGCGTCGCACACCCAAAGCCTCCCCTTCCAGGGGAGGTGGCTCGGCGAAGCCGGGACGGAGAGGTTGAGCCGGATTTGTGACAACCTCTCAGTCTGCTTCGCAGACAGCTCCCCTGCAAGGGGAGCCTTTCCGCTGCGGCGGGGTTCACCCCTCAGACCCTTCGGGCCAGCTCCCCTTGACAAGGGGAGCCTTGGGTGCGTGCAAATCAAGAAAATTCAATGCAAAAAGGTGCAGTCTGACAAAATCAGACTGCACCTTCTATTTACCGCAAATATTCAAAGGCAACTGCTCACAAACCTGATTCCCCCGTATCAGGCGGCGCGTACCAAGACGCCCGTAGGGTGACTACCGAGTGGAACGATGCCTGAAACATAGGTTCCTGCCTGAATTCAGAGGCAGAATGAACCAAACGTACCCCCAGCGCCCCTTTTCTCCCCCTTCTTTTCCGGCAAGACGGAAAAGATGGGGCCGCCGGAGGC
>OJOJ01000747.1_pt1 | contig 9888 bp, 8 predicted proteins | sample 1598041 | NCBI WGS metagenome assembly OJOJ01 (sample SAMN01915218, study PRJEB22387) | human gut metagenome | isolation source: stool | host: Homo sapiens | place: USA
CCGCCTCTTTTTCCGTGATCCAGCTTTTTTGTTCTTCCAGAATCTGAGCAAATTCTGTCTCATCTGAATTATATTTCACGATGTGCCAGATCTGGTTTAAGATATCATCACTATTCTGGTACATCTGCGCCGTAATCTCATTCATTTCCTGCTGCGTTGAGGCACTCTGTAATTGCTGTTCCAGTTCGTCGTTGTAGTTCAACAGACTATTATATATTCCCTGCGCTTCCTCTGACGGGGTTGACCTCTCATAGGAATAAATTCCATATTCATTCGGCTCATTGACGATCACCGTCATCGTCAGTTCCGTTTCGCTCTCATTTCCCGCTGCAATCCAGAACCATTCGTCTTCCGTCAGCTTTTCTCTCGGCGTACCCGGCAGATAGATCCGGAAGGTATCCGTTCCCTCCAGACCATAGACATCCGTGTAAACATAAAGCATATCATCCAGAATCTCTGTATCTCCGACCGTATTCTGATAGGAAATATCCGCAAGTGACATCTCATAAGTATCGTCGTCTACCTTCGTTAAGTTCGTGAAATGTCCTGAAAAATTGCAGTAATACATGGTTCCATTCGGATAGCCATCCCCGGTATCCCCCATATCTGAATCGTGATATACGCCGGAAAAAGAGCCATCCTTCTCAATGGTAAAATCCGTTGACCATCCACCTGCACCACTGCAAAATTCAAACTGCAGCGCTGCAAGATCTGCGAAAGTGAGTCCCGTCTCTGCATGTTCTGACTCTGTTGTCTGTAATTCTGCCTCTTCGCTTCCTTCTGTATCCGTCTGCTCCGGTGCCTGTCCTTCTTCTCTTGTCTCTGATGCAGTCTCACTTTTCTGTTCTGCATCTGCGTTCGACGTGTTTTTTTCTTCACTTCCGCAGCCTGCCATACCCATACATAAAGCCCCTGCCACCAGCAGCCATTCTGCCCATTTTTTCATCGCTTTTTCCCCATGTTCTACATTTTCTTATCTCTGTTCTGCCCGTTCAAAATTGTGAATCCAGTCCGCTTTCAGGAAATACACAAGGAAAATAATCGAGCTGATCGACCACGTCAGCGGATACGCCCAGAAGATCACCTGGATCTTCGGAATAAAATGCACGGTTATCGTAATGTATGTGATCCGGATGATACACCATGAAACCAGCATCACGAACATCGGCACCGCGGATTTTCCCGCACCGCGCATGATTCCGGCAATACAGTGTGAGAACGCCAGGAAACAGTAAAACAGCGCCTCCACGTGTGCCTGCCGAGTTGCAAATCCCACAACCTCGGCACTGCTGTCAAAGGCTGCCGCCAGGTACGGGATCAGCATATACACGATCACGCCGACCAGTTCCGCAAGTGTCATGGAACAGACAATCCCGAACGCCGCGCCTTTTTTTGCCCGGTCATACTGCCTTGCGCCCAGATTCTGCCCGATAAACGTTGTGAGTGCCATCGCAAAACAGGTAATCGGCAGGAAGGCAAAACCTTCGATCTTGGAATACACACCGCAGCCTGCGACTGCCATCACGCCAAACTTGTTAATATTGGACTGCACCACGATGTTGGCAATCGAAATAATCGAGTTCTGCAGACCGGAGGGCAGACCAAAGCTGATAATCTGCCGAAGCTGCGCCGGATGAAACCGGATCTCCCGTATTTTTACCTGATAAATATCGTTCGTGCGCACCAGCCGGATAAAACAGAGCAGCGCACTCGCCGCCTGTGAGATTGCCGTGGCAAGCGCCGCCGATCCGACGCCCATTCTAAGGACACCGACAAACAGCAGATCCAGCACAATGTTCACGATCGAAGAAAAAATCAGATAATACAGCGGATGCCTGCTGTCTCCCACCGCCTGCAGAATGCCCATCACAATGTTATACATGACAAATGCAAGCGATCCCGCAAAATAAATGCGGAAATACAGGATTGAATTCGGCAGTACCGACTCCGGCGTCCCCATGAGCACCAGAATCTGCGGTGCCAAAAACATGCCGATCACGGTGAGCAAAAGTCCTGAGACAAGTCCGAATGCCACATCCGTATGCACCGCTTTTTTCAGATTCTCATAGTCTCTCGCCCCGAAGTATTTGGAGATCACAACGCCTGCGCCAACGGCAATTCCGTTAAAAAATCCTACCAGAAGAAAAATAAGACTTCCGGATGAACTGACAGCGGCAAGCGCATCGCTGCCCAGGAAATTGCCGACGATCAGGGAATCGACGGTATTATATAACTGCTGAAATAAATTTCCCAAGAAGAGAGGGATTGCAAATGCTACAACCCCTTTCCAGATGGAACCTTCTAAAAGCTTCGTTCCTTTTTCCATATCTTATTTCATTACAATGTTGACAATTCTTCCCGGAACATAGATTTCTTTTACGATGTTGCCGGTGAGCTTATCTGCGATGGATTCCTTTGCCTTGGCAATGACATCCTCCTTCGCGTCATCTCTTCCGATTGCCAGCGTTCCTTTCGTCTTTCCGTTGATCTGCACTGCAATCTCAACGGTATTTTCTACGGTCTTCGCTTCCTCGTACTCCGGCCAGGTCTGCTCATATACATAGCCGCTGCCGCCGATAATCTGCCAGAGTTCCTCTGTGATATGCGGTGCTACCGGATTTAAGAGAATGAGCAGGGTCTTGTACTCGCCCTTTGTGATGGAGCCCTTCTTTGTAAAATCATTGAGCAGCGCCATCATTGCTGCGATCGCCGTGTTGTACTTCAGATTCTCATAATCACTGCTTACCTTCTTGATCGTCTGATGCATCTTTGTCTCAAGATCCGAAGAGTATCCCTCCTCGCCCGTCATGATATCCTGCAGTTTCCAGATACGCTCCAGGAAGCGGCGGCATCCCTTGACGCCATCTTCCGACCAGGAAGCGCTCAAATCAAACGCACCGATGAACATCTCATAGGTTCTTAACGTATCGGCACCGTACTCTCTTACGATATCGTCCGGGTTTACGACGTTTCCTCTGGACTTACTCATCTTCTCGCCGTTCTCACCCAGAATCATGCCGTGGGAAGTACGCTTCTGGTAAGGCTCCGGACACGGAACAACCCCCTGATCGTAGAGGAACTTATGCCAGAATCTGGAGTAGAGCAGATGAAGTGTCGTGTGCTCCATACCGCCGTTGTACCAGTCAACCGGCATCCAGTATTTTAACGCCTCTTTGCTTGCGAGTGCCTCGTCGTTGTGCGGATCGGTATATCTTAAGAAATACCAGGAAGATCCCGCCCACTGTGGCATGGTATCTGTCTCACGCTTTGCCGGACCGCCGCAGCACGGGCAGGTGGTGTTCACCCAGTCCGTCATTGCAGCTAACGGCGATTCTCCGTTGTCGGTCGGCATATAACTCTCCACCTCCGGAAGCATCAGCGGAAGTTCGCTCTCATCGATCGGAACGTAACCGCACTTATCGCAGTGTACGATCGGAATCGGCTCGCCCCAGTAACGCTGGCGGGAGAATACCCAGTCTCTCAGCTTGTAGTTGGTCTTCGCGGTACCGATCTTCTTCTCCTCTAAGAACGCGATCATCTTTGCCTTGGCGTCCTTGACCTCAAGTCCATTTAAGAAATCCGAATTGATCAGAACACCGGTTGCCACATCTGTAAATGCAGCCGCATTGATGTCTACTTCCTCGCCGTTCTTTGCAACGACCTGAATTAACGGCAGGTTGAATTTCTTGGCAAATTCCCAGTCACGCTCATCGTGCGCCGGCACTGCCATGATCGCTCCGGTTCCGTAGGACATCAGAACATAATCGGAAATCCAGATCGGAATCTCCTTGCCGTTGACCGGATTGATCGCGGTCAGACCTTCGATCTGCACGCCTGTCTTCTCCTTGGCAAGCTCTGCACGCTCAAAATCAGACTTCTTCGCTGCCTCGTCGCGGTATGCCGCAATCGCATCCCAGTTTTTCAGTTCATCCTTGTATTTGTCGATGATCGGATGCTCCGGGGATACAACCATGTAAGTAACACCAAACAATGTATCGCAGCGGGTCGTGTATACACGAAGCTTATCCTCCTTGCCCTTGATGGAGAAATCCACCTCGGCGCCCTGGGATTTGCCGATCCAGTTCTTCTGGGATACCTTGACGCGCTCAATGTAATCCACGTGATCCAGTCCCTCGATCAGCTTCTCGGCATAATCGGTAATCTTTAACATCCACTCGCTCTTTACCTTGCGGACAACCGGGGCTCCACAGCGCTCGCAGACACCGTTGACAACCTCCTCGTTTGCAAGACCGACCTTGCAGGAAGTACACCAGTTGATCGGCATCTCTTTTTTGTAAGCGAGGCCTGCCTTAAACAGCTTTAAGAAAATCCACTGCGTCCACTTGTAATACTCGGGGTCGGTGGTGTCGACGACGCGGTCCCAGTCGAAGCTGTAGCCGAGCATTTTGAGCTGGCGGGTGAAGTTTTCGATGTTCCGCTTGGTGACGATGGCAGGATGGATGTGGTTCTTGATGGCGAAGTTCTCCGTCGGCAGGCCGAAAGCGTCGAAGCCGATCGGGTTCAGGACATTATAGCCCTGCATCCGCTTTTTGCGGCAGATGATGTCCATCGCGGTGAACGGGCGCGGATGGCCGACGTGCAGGCCCGCGGCCGAGGGGTACGGGAACTCGATAAGGCCGTAGAACTTGGGCTTTTTGTCGCCGGTGACAGCGGCGTAGGGCTTGGTCTGCTCCCACTTTTCCTGCCATTTCTTCTCGATGGCTGCAAAATCGTATTTCATAACAAACTCCTTTGTCTGATAATTCTGACGTTAAAAACGCCCCTGACCATCCGGTCAGGGGCGTAAACTACGCGGTACCACCCTGCTTCGGCTGCAGACGCAGCCCTCAAGCGGCCTCTAACGCGGCCATCCGTCTGTCCTTACTGCGGTTCGGAACAGCGGCTCCGGGGCGAGAGCCGTCCGCACATCCTTCCCGGCTCGCACCGGCCGCCGGGTCTCTGAGAAATTCGCGCGGGGCATTCCCCTTCTTTGCCTTTTACCGGGTTATTGTACTACTTTTCGCGGATTTGTCAAGCGTTTTCGCCCAGGACGGACGAAAGATTCACCTGATGGCCGTCCTGCCAGAGGCGTTCGAGGTCGTAGAACTTCCGGGCCTCGGCCGTGAAGACGTGGACAACGAGACTGCCGAAGTCCATGAGCACCCACGTGCCGCCGCGATGGCCCTCGCGGGAGAGCATCGGCTCGCCGGCTTCGTCCATGGTCTCTTCGACGGCGTCGCAGAGCGTCTTGACGTGGGTGGAGCTGGTAGCGGTGCAGATGAGGAAATAATCGGCGAGGGTCGAGATATCGGTGATGCCGATGAGGCGGATGTCCTCGCCCATCTTGGCGTCGAGCGCCTTTGCCGCGTGCGCGGCGACTTCTTTTGCACTGAGCATAGTTTGCTTCCTTTCTATTCTTCAGGATCGGTGTCTTCCCAGAGCGCGTCGCCCGCGAAGGGGTCGTCCGGGGGCGGCTGTTCCGGCTGTACGGGGTCGGCGGGGTCCTCCGCGGGATCTTCCGCGGGAAGGTCCGGGGTCTCGTCGGGGGCCTCGGCGGCTTCCGGCGTTTCGGGGATCTCCGGGACGGGGTCGGCCTGCTTCTGGTAGGAATAGGCCGTCTCCGGCGTGATGACGGTCAGGCTCCCGGCGCTGATGGGCGTATCGTAGGGGTTGAAGGCTTCGTTCACGACGCTCAGCAGCTTTCCGGCGTAGAGGGGGTAATAGGACGCACCATTGATCATCGCGCCCTCGCCCTCGGCGGTGTAGGTCTTCATATTGTCAAAATCGCAGCTGAGCAGTTCCTTGCCGAACCAGACCATGTTGCCGGTCGTGAGGTTCGTGGTGACGTATTGGGAGAAGATATCCGCGAATTCCCTGAGCTTCGTCAGGCTGCTGACGGACAGGCACTGCTTGGCCAAGGCCTTGAGGAACTGCTGCTGGGTCTGGGTGCGCTGGATGTCCTGCGTGGCGTAGCCCTTGCGGAAGCGGACGAGGCCCATGGCCTGTTCGCCGTCGAGCGTCTGCAGGCCCTTTTGCAGGTGGATATAGAGGTTTTGCGAGGGGTCTTCGTAGTTCATGTCCATCGGCACGTCGAATTCGACGCCGCCGACAAGGTCGACGGTCTTTTGGAACGCCTCGAGGTCCACGAGCACGTAGCCGTCGACCGGGAAGCCAAGCAGGTCTTTGAGCCTGGCGGCCAGGCGCTCCATGCCGTCCTTGCCGCCGCCTGCGTAGACGGAGTTGATCTTCATGAGTCCCCCGCCGCCGGTCGCGACCGGCGTGTCGCGCGGGATGGACAGGAGCGCGACCGTATGGTCGTTCGCGTCGAGATGGGCGATGATGATGGTGTCGGTGCGGGTACCGTCGTCGTCGGTGCCGCAGATGAGGATGTTGTAGACGCCGTCCTGCAGGGCCTTGGGCTGCTCGGAGGGGACGTCCGGCCCGGGTTCCTCCTCCGGCTGCTCCGTCTCATGCGGCGTGACACGGATGACGGAGGGTTCGGCCTCGTCCGGCTCGGATACCGGCTCCGGATCCGGCTGGGAGAGGCTGGGGCGCTGCACGGGCTTTACGAGCAGCTTCCAGGCGGCGACCACCCCGCCCGTCAGCGCCAGCACGACACACACGGCGATGATCGCCGCCCGCGTGCCGCGCGGAAGCTTCTGCCGCGGCGCGGCATGGGCTGCGCGGCGGCGATTGCCAAACAATTTCATTCAGAGTTCCTTTCGGGCTTGCAGGAGCCAGTCACGCGCGTGGATGGAAGTCTCGCACACGGCCGCCCGCTCTTCCTGCAAAAAGGCGATGGTCCGCTCGAGCGCGAGCAGCACGCCCGCGTCGAGATCGCGCGCCGCGGCTTCGCGGATGGCGTCCACGCCGGGATAGGTGCGGTTCGGCTCGATCATGTCGGCCAGATAGATGATCTTTTCGAGCGCCGTCATATCGGGCTTCCCGGTCGTATGGTACTTGATGGCGCTGACAACGGCGTCGCTTTCGCCGAAGATGTACCGGGCAACTGCCGCGCCGGTCTTGGCGTGCAGGAGCTGCGGATTTGCGCGCTCAAAATCTGTCACGGGCAGCTGCCAGCGGCCGATGAGCGCTTGCTGCTCGCCGGGCGTGAGCGCCTTGGTGACGTCGTGGAGGATGCCCGCGCGGGCGGCCAGCTGCGTGTCTGCGCCGTATTTCTGCGCGAGCTGCACGGCTGTGTCGGATACGCCCTGCGTGTGTGCGCGGCGCTTTTCCTTATGGAGGGAGAGGCTGACGCGGCACAGGTCCTCAAACGGCAGGCCGCGGTAGTCGCTGCCCACGCCGTAGAGCTTTTCCCGCTCGATCTTCGCCAGCACGTCCGGGTGCAGAAGCCCGTCCGCGATGCCGAAGAAGAGCAGCCGCCGGGCCTCGGTGGAGGAGATCTCCAGACACTCGTTCTGCAGGACGATGGGACGGACGCCGAAGGCGGTCTCAACGGCCTGCGATTGCTGCTGAAGGGCGGCGGAAAGCGCGGCATCGGCGCGCACGCGGGCCATGCAGACAGGCGTCGCTAATTTTGCGATGGCTTCCGGCTCGCGCCACTGGAAGAAGGAGAGGAACATGTCGGTCCCCATGAGCAGAAACAGCTCGTCCTGCCCATAGCTTTCCCGGAGCGCGCGCAGCGTATCCACGGTATAGCTCGGGCCGGGGCGGTCAAGCTCGATGCGGCTGACGGACATGCCGGGCTCGCCCGCAATGGCAAGCTCGGTGAGCGCGAGGCGCGTTTCGCCGTCCGGCGAGCCGCCGGCCACGGCCTTATGCGGCGGGATGGCCGCCGGGATGAAAAGGATCTCGCCCAGCTGCAGAAGCGCGCGCGCGTTCCGCGCCGCCAGCACGTGGCCCAGATGCGGCGGATTGAAGCTGCCGCCGTAAATGCCGATCCGTCTCATATTCCGTGCCTCCCCTGCGGTTTGTTAATCCTGTTCTTCCTTCTGCTGGCGGCTGCGCTCGATCGCAGCGGCGACCGCCTTGTCGTGGAAGTACTGCTTGCGCTGCTTGCGCTGCTGCTCGGCCGCCTGCTTGCGGGCGCGCAGGCCGGCCTTGACGGGGTTGTCGTTGCCGGAGGACTTCTTTTTGGCGGGCTTTCTGGCCGCGGCCTTTTTCTTTTCCTGTGCGAGCTTTTCCGACTTGCGCCAGATCACGAATTTCGTACCGACGCAGGCGATGCCCTCGGCGCCGAGCGCTTCGCAGAGCATGTCGGACGCTTCGCGGGCGGTGAGTCCGGCGGTCTCGAGGACGCGGCCCTTGACGAGCTCGTGGCTGTCGAGCAGGATGACGGCCTCGTCCAGAAGGGTCTGGGAAATGCCGCTCTTGCCGACGATCAGGGTGACCTCCAGCGGATTGGCCTGCGCGCGCAGCGCGGCGCGTTCTTTACTTGTCATCATGTTCCAATTCCTCCTGATAGATTCTGCAGAAGGCCTGCAGGGCCCGTGCGCGGTGCGAGATGGCGTTCTTTTCCGCCGGGGTGAGCTCGGCGTAGGTCTTGCCGAGCTCCGGCAGGAAGAAGACCGGGTCATAGCCGAAGCCGCTGGTCCCCTGCGGGGCAAAGAGGATCTCGCCGGGGCATTCGCCGCGGGCGACGATCTTCCGGCCATCCGGCCACAGGCAGGTGATGACGCAGACGAACTTCGCCGCGCGGCTGCCCGCCGGAACGTCCTTCAGGTTTGCAAGCAGATAGTCGATGCGCTCGGCATCGGAGTTTTTGTGGCCGTAGCGGGCGGAATAGACGCCCGGTGCGCCGTCCAGGCTATCGACCATGAGGCCGGAATCGTCGGCCAGGACGGGCAGGCCGCTGGCCTTCATGACGGCCTCGGCCTTGAGAAGAGAATTTTCCTCAAAGGTCGTGCCGGTCTCGTCGACGTCGATATCGAGGCCGTATTCGGACTCGAGCGCGATCTCAAAGCCGAGGCCGGACAAGATCGCCGAGAGCTCGGTGAGCTTATGCTGATTTTTGCTGGCCAGGATCACTTTCATATGAGCGCCTCCGCGAAGCTTTTCGCGTCGAAGGGCATGAGATCGTCGATCTGCTCGCCGATACCAATGTATTTGACCGGAACATTGAGTTCTGACTGGATTGCAATCGCAATACCGCCCTTCGCTGTTCCGTCCAGCTTCGTAATGATAATACCGTTGATCTCGGTCACGGAGCTGAACTGTCTTGCCTGCTCTAATGCATTCTGTCCCGTCGTGCCATCTAACACGATCAGTGACTCCACATTTGCTTCCGGATACTCTCTTGTAATAATGCGACGCATCTTCGCAAGCTCATCCATCAAGTTCTTCTTGTTGTGCAGACGTCCAGCTGTATCGATCAGCAGGATATCTGTATTCCGGCTTTTTGCTGCCGCAACTGCATCGTAGACAACCGCCGACGGATCTGCGCCCTCATTCTGTGCGATAATATCTACACCGGCACGGTTCGCCCATGTCTTTAACTGGTCGATTGCCGCTGCACGGAATGTATCTGCCGCCGCCATCAGCACCTTCTTGCCTCGTGCCTTGTACTGGGCTGCCAGCTTTCCGATCGAAGTGGTCTTTCCAACACCGTTGACACCGATTACCAGCACAACTGTTTTCTTATTCTCAAAATCGTAGGCTGTCTCATCCACCTGCATCTGATCCCGTATAATATTGATTACCAGATCCCGGCATGCCTGTTCTCCGTTTCGAAGCAGCTGCAAAGAAAGAATATCCGGCTATCAATGTGGGTGTTATCCTTTCCGGCGGTCAAGCTCCCGGTGGACATAATGTAATTTCTGGTCTTTTCGACGGTCTTAAAGCTCTGAATAAAGAGAGCCGTTTGTTCGGTTTCCTTTTAGGCCCCGGCGGATTGATCGAACATAAATATATGGAACTTACGGCCGATAT
>OJOJ01000755.1_pt1 | contig 9854 bp, 9 predicted proteins | sample 1598041 | NCBI WGS metagenome assembly OJOJ01 (sample SAMN01915218, study PRJEB22387) | human gut metagenome | isolation source: stool | host: Homo sapiens | place: USA
GCCTATTATACAAACTGACAACCTTGATTGCAAGAAAAGTTTTTAGTTTTTACAAAATTTTTACGTCACTTTACGCAACACGAATCCATTTCAATTCCTGCTTTACACGGCTCTTATAAAACGTGCCCAGTCCCATAGGCTGTCTTGCCAGTCATACGCCCGTCATTGCAAAAAACAGAGGTATGCGTCAAATCAACGCATACCTCTAAATTTAAATGGGTATCAGTAGAAGCCACTCAGGGCCTTCCGTCTTTTGATCTTAAAGCAATCATGCCTCATTTTCCACGGTTCCGGGCCCGGCGGGCCGTAGAGGAACCGATTCCCAGCTCGATCCGGTATTTTGCCACAGTGCGGCGGGCCAGGAAAACCCCCTCCGCCGCCAGCAGGTCGCGGAGGAGTTGGCTCCCCACATGGCCGAGGTCGCCGGTGTAGATGCGGTCAAAGTCCTCCGGAGCGCTGCCGGTGTCCTTCAGATAGCGCAGAAGGGTGGCTGCGGCCGCAGGGGCCATGGCCGCGCCCATGTTGTTGATGTCTTTTATCTTATAGTCCTGCACCCGCCCGAAGGTGACGGCACAGAGCTGCACCCCCTCGCCCGCAGGCCGCAGCAGGCAGGCTCCCGCCGCTGTGGCCGTCCACTGGGCCGTGGGCGTCCGCACCGCACCGTAGCTCAGCGGCGTGCGGAACTGGCGTTCTGCCGCACAGAAATGGCTGGACGTCATGGCCAGCAGGCCGTCGGCCATCCCGGCGCTGCACAGCGCTGCGCCGAGGCCCAGCGCCTCGGCCATCGTGCTGCACGCGCCGAACAGGCCCGCGAAGGGGATGCCCAGCTCCCGCATGGCGTAACTGGATGCGGTGCACTGGGCCTGCAAGTCCCCCGCCAGCACGAGGCTGACCTTTTCGGGGGTCGTCTGGGCCTTTTTAAGGCAGAGCCGCGCCGTTTGCAGGGCCAGCTCCTTTTCGGCAGCTTCCCAGCTGGACTGGCCGAAGAAGTTGTCGGCGCTCAGCGCATCGAAGCAGGCGGCGAGGGGACCTTCGCCCTCCTTTTTGCCGCCGATGGCCGCATGCGCCGCCACGACGGGCGGCGTCGGGAACAAAAGGGTATCTCCGCGGCGTGCGGCCATACAGTTTCCTCCTTTATGGGGCTGATTTTATCCGCTTTTTGTGGTATACTGGGGTTTCGGCAGGCGGATGCAATTTTCGCACCCTCTCCTGCGTATTCTGGACAGGGAGAGCTGTTTTATCCAAACAGCCAGCAGACGCTGCCATAAAGCACCGCCGCCAGCGTGCCGTAGACGATGACCGGCCCGGCGATGAGGAACATCTTCGCGCCGGTGCCCAGCACCCGGCCCTCGGTCTTGAACTCGATGGCCGCACTGACCACCGCGTTGGCGAAGCCTGTGATGGGCACGAGGGTGCCCGCGCCCGCTTTGGCGGCCAGCTTTTGGTAGAGGCCCAGCGTCGTCAGCAGGGCCGACAGCACCACCAGTGTGCAGCTGGTGAGGGTGCCGGCCAGTTCTTTGTCCAGCCCCATGGTCAGATACCACCCCCGCAGCACCTCGCCCAGCAGGCAGATGCCGCCGCCCACGCAGAACGCCCAAAGGCAGTCTCTGCCCAGCGGCGAGGGCGGGCCGACCCGGCGCACCCTGCGCCCGTATTCCTCAGCCGACATTTTCATCCTGTTCGCCTCCCGGGAATAGGATGTCCTCCCCTGTGGAAAAATATACACACCCAACCGGAAAGAAGGTCTTTTATGAATCCCTCCACTCCTCATCCTCAGCACCGACGCCTCACCCGCGCTGAGCTGCGACGCCGCAGGCGCAGACGTGCCATCCGCCGGGTGGCCGGGCTTACCCTGATGCTCTGCGTCGCCGCGGGCGGCGTCTCCTTCCTGCTCACCCGCCGCGCCGCCATCCCCAGCGCCTCGGCGGCGTCTGCGGCCCCTCTCCCGGCGCAGAGCGCCCTGCAGGAGGCCGCAGCGTCCAGCGTCCCCGAGAACACCGCCCCCTCCAACGCCCTCGGCCTCACCGCCGACGAGGCCCGCGCCCTGCTGGCCGACCCGCTGATGGTGCTGGTGAACCACACCAACAAGATGCCGGACGACTACACCTTCGACACCAAGGAGTGCGGCTCTGCCACCGCCGTGAACAAGACCCTCCAGACGGCGGCCTGCGACGCCTTCCTCGCCATGCAGAAGGCCGCAGCCGCCGACGGCGTCACCGTCTGGATGCAGAGCGGCTACCGCAGCGTCAAGTACCAGACCAGCCTCTACGAGAAAAAGACCCAGTACTACCTCAACAAGGGCTACGACAACGCCGCTGCCAAGGAAAAGGCCGCAGCCGTCGTCAACCCTCCGGGCTACTCCGAGCACAACTGCGGCCTCGCCGCCGACCTGAACAGCCCCGAGCACACCGGGCTGGACGAGGGCTTCGAGAACACCGCCGCCTTCCGCTGGCTCTGTGCACACGCCGGGGACTACGGCTTCATCCTCCGCTACCCGAAGGACGCCGAGGACAAGACCGAGATCATCTATGAGCCGTGGCACTGGCGGTATGTCGGCGTCGAAAATGCGGCCCGGATCAACGCCAGCGGCCTCTGCTTCGAGGAGTATATCCAGACGCTGCGGGACATCGCGGCCGAAGGCTGACCCGACCGGTGAAGAAAAGGTTAAAAATCTTGCAGTTCGTTTGCAATCCGAACCTCGTTATGATAGACTGATAAGGGTCTTGGGCCGACGTTTTTCGGTGCGGCCGGGCCTTAGAAATTTAACGAAAAAAGAGGGAAATCTTCTATGAATATTCGTCTGAAACTCGTCCTTTCTGCTGCTGCGCTGGCTGCGGGCTGTGTCCTGCTGACAGGCTGCGGCGGCTCTGCCTCCTCTGCATCCTCTGCGGCCTCCTCCGCAGCCTCCTCCGGGGCTGCCAGCCAGAGCGCCTCTGAGCCCGCTGCTTCCGTCTCCGCCGAGGAGAACGGCGCTTCCGACGCCGTGGCCTCTGCCGTGGACGCCCTGCTGGAAACGAACCCCATCTCCAACCAGTTTGAGATCACGGCCATGAACATCGAGTACGACTTCGGCCTGAAGGCCGACGATGTCACCAGCTACAAGGGCATCAAGAGCAACGACAACGGCGACGCCGGCCTCGTGCTGGCCATCCAGCCCGCCGCAGGCAAGGCACAGGATGTCATGGACACCCTCAAGACCTACCAGCAGGATCAGGTGGCCTTCTACGGCAACTACGCCGAGTTCGCAGAGGCACAGTCCAACGTGGAGAATGCCATCATCGACGGCAGCGACGACCTCGTGGTGATGGTCATTGCCTCCAACGGCTGCTCTGCCGACCTGACCAGCGCCGTCAACGGCGTTCTGGGCAAGTAAAGAAGCGCTTCCGGGCCGGTGCCGCAGCGGCATCGGCCTTTTTCGCTTTGGTAAAACCTCTCACACAGCGCCTCCCGGCGCTGTCCGCTCCCCCCACCGGGGGAAGTCCGAAAGGAGACTGACGCCGTGGTCTTCAGCACCATCATCTTTCTGCTGCGCTTTCTGCCCATCACGCTGGCGCTCTATTACCTCGCGCCCCCGAAGCTCAAAAACACCGTCCTCTTCCTGTGCAGCCTCGTGTTCTACTGCTGGGGCGAGGTACGGTTTTTCCCGGTCATGCTGGCCCTCATCCTTATCAACTACCTCTGCGGACTCGGGCTTGAGCGCTTCGACCGGAACCGGACGGCCCGCCTCGTTCTGCTGCTCATCGCACTGGCGGGCAGCCTCGGGATGCTCTTCTACTTCAAGTATGCAAACTTTGTGCTCAGCAGCCTCAACGCCCTCTTCGGCACCAGCTTTGCGGCCATCCCGGGCATCAGCGTGCTGCCGCTGGGCATCAGCTTCTACACCTTCCAGACCCTCTCCTACACCATCGACGTCTACCGCCGGGACGTAAAGACCGAGCACAACATCATCGACTTCGGCGCTTACGTCGTCATGTTCCCCCAGCTCATCGCAGGCCCTATCGTCAAGTACCGGGACGTCTCCGACCGCCTCCACGTCTACAAAGGCCGCTATAACTTAAAGCAGATCGAGGAGGGCATGACCCTCTTCACCTTCGGTCTGGCGAAGAAAGTCCTGCTGGCCGACGCCGTCGGCGCCCTCTGGACCGACATCATCGGGGTAGCGGACAGCCCCTCCGTCTCCTTCGTGGGCCTTGCCAACGCCTCCACTCCGCTGGTCTGGCTGGGCGTCATCGCCTACTCCTTACAGCTCTATTTCGACTTTTCCGGCTACTCCATGATGGGCATCGGCATGGGCAAGATGCTGGGCTTCGACTTTCCCCAGAACTTCAACTACCCTTATATCTCCGCCTCCATCACCGAGTTCTGGCGGCGCTGGCACATGACCCTCTCGGGCTGGTTCCGGGAGTATGTCTATATCCCCCTCGGCGGCAACCGGAAGGGCCTCCGGCGTCAGATCTTCAACCTCTTCGTCGTCGAGCTTCTCACGGGCATCTGGCACGGCGCGAACTGGAACTTCATCTGCTGGGGCTTATACTATTTCGTGCTGCTGGCTCTGGAAAAGCTCTTCCTGCTGCCCTATCTGAAGAAGGGCAGGGTCTGGCCCCATCTCTACACCCTCTTCCTCGTGGTGGTGGGCTGGGCCATGTTCGTGGGCAACGACGCGGGCGTGGAGTTCGGGCTGCTGTTCCAAAAGCTCTTTATCCCCTCCGGCGGCGTGATGCCCCTTTACTTCCTGCGCAACTACGGCGTGCTGCTGGCGGTCTCTGTCCTCTGCTGCACTCCGCTCATCGAAAAGCTGTGGGACCGGCTTTCCCGCCATGCCGTCACCAAGGCGCTGACCATTCTGGCCCTCCTGACCATCTCGATGGCCTATGTCGTGGGCAGCACCAACAGCCCGTTCCTGTATTTCAACTTCTAAGAGGAGGCGCAAACGATGGCGAAACATTCGAAGCGCTCTGCTTCCATCTTCCGTTACCCGGTGCTGCTCGCATTCAGCCTGTTTTTCGTGGGGCTGTTCGCCCTCGACCTCATCACCCCGGACAGGGCCTATAGTGAGCTGGAAAACACCACCCTCTCCCAGCGGCCCAGCCTGTCCAGCTTCTCGGCAGACGGCCTGAACAAGTTCTTCACGGCCTACACCAAGTACGTCAAGGATCAGGTGGCGGGCCGCGACAACTGGGTCGCCCTCCAGAGCACCGTAGAGACCAAGGTGATGCAGAAGGAGCAGAGCGGCGGCATCCTGCTGGGCAAAGAGCATATGATGTTCCCCCGCACCTACGGTCTGGTCTCCAGTGAGACGCGCACCCTGCCCAAGAATACAGCCGCCCTTGAAGCCCTCTGCCAGCGGTACCCGGGCCTCGTCAATGTGATGCTGGTGCCTGCGGCGTCCGCTATCTACCCTGAGAACGTCCCCGCAGGCGCTCCCCTGCTGGACGAGGACCGTTATCTCGACGCCCTCTCGGAGGCCGTGCAGGCCGCCGGAGGCCGGTTTGTGGACGTGCGGCAGACCCTCGCCGACCACAAGGGCGAATATATCTACTACCGCACCGACCACCACTGGACGAGCACCGGCGCATACTACGCCTACCAGCAGCTCTGCACCGCACTGGGCCTTACGCCCTTTGACCCCTCGGCCCATACAGCCCGGACGGCAGAGGGCTTCTACGGCACCCACTACTCCAAGGCCCGGACGCCCGACGCCGAGCCGGACACCATCACCTACTACGACCTGCCCAACGCCCTGACCATCTACACCGTCACCGCCCCGGGCCAGCCCGCCGAGGGCGAGACCACCGGCCTCTACGACACGGACAAGCTTTCTGTCTACGACAAGTACGCCATGTTCCTCCACGGCAACAACGGTCTGAGCCGCATCAAGGGCGACGGCACCGGGCGCGGTCGAATTTTGGTCATCAAGGACAGCTACGCCAACTGTTTCGTGCCCTACCTGACGGCCAACTATGCCGACATCGACGTGGTGGACTTCCGCAACTACAACTACGGTCTCGACCAGCTCATCGCAGACAACGGCTATGACCAGATCCTCGTGCTCTACAGCTTCGACAGCTTCAAGAGCGACCCCTACCTCTACCGGGCCGGTGCCGCAGGCTGATGCTGGAAATTATTGCAGTGCTTTTCCACAAACTTCAGGGCTGTTTTTCATGCATTTTCCCGGGTTTTTGTCGTTTCTAGCCAAAACACTTGCACAAAACACGGCCTTGTAGTAGAATGATGCTGACAGAGAATATGGTTCTGTCTGAGGGAAATTCAGGCGGTTTACCGCCTGCTGATACAAAAGGAGTGTTTCACCTATGAAGAAATATATGGAGCTTCCCGCTGGCTATACCGCCCTTTCCGAAGATGAGATGACCTACACCTCCGGCGGCAGCGCTGTGGGCGGTGTCGTCACCGTCGTGGGCGTCGCTGTTCTGGCTTCCAGCTATGTCTGGGGCATCTCGCAGGCCAAGGATTGGCTCAGCGTTTCCAGCAACCGCAAGGGCAACCTCTTCACCGTGCTGGGCCGTGCGTCCGACGCCCTCAGTGAGGATATGTCCAAGTCCCCCTCCAACTTCCTGCGTGACACGGTGGCCGCCGGTACGGTCATCGCTCTTGCCCCCCTGAGCGCCATCCTGCTCATCCTGTAAGCTTCCCCCGCGGCGTTCCGTAAGCTTTCGCCTCTCTCTTGAAAAAACGATGCACCGTGCATCGTTTTGGGATATTGTTCGTAAAGGAGTGCTACTATGGAAAACATCATGATGCTTCCCGCTTCCTATTGCGTGATGAACGAAGAGGAAATGACCTATACCTCTGGTGGTGCCAACATCGTTCAGGCAGCAGCTGCTGTTTTTATCCCGTTCTACGGATGGTTCGCCGGTGTCGCCGGTGTGCGCGACTATCGGAAGTCTCATCCGAAGGACTGGACCAGCACTGGCCCGGATGCTCTGACCCGTTATATGGATAAGAGCGTCGCCAATGCATTCTACGGCCTCGGCTGCACCTTCTGGACGGTGTCCAGCTGCTTCACGGGCGTCGGCCTCTTGATCAACGCACTTGTCATCTTCAGCTGATAAGTCAGGAGACTCCAAAGAACAACAAAGGCGGGTGCTCTTCCCGATGGGGAAGGGCACCCGCCCTCTTTTTTACGTTTTACTGGAACATATCCTTCAGCTTCTTGAAGAAGCCCTTGCGCTTTTCGTAATTCTCTTCTTTCAGAGTGCCCTCGAACTTCTTCAGAGCGTCGCGCTGGGTCTTGCTGAGCTTCTTGGGGATCTCGACCTCGCACCTGACGTACATATCGCCCCGGCCCCGGCCATTCAGGTACTGGATGCCCTTGCCCCGCAGGCGGAAGGTGGTGCCGCTCTGGGTACCCTCGGGCACAGTGACCTCCACCTTGCCGTCGATCGAGGGCACGGTGATGCTGTCGCCCAGAACCGCCTGACTGTAGGTGATGGGGACGATGACGTAGACATCGTAGCCGTCGCGCTGGAACACCTCGCTGGGACGGACCGTGACCATCACGATGACGTCACCGGCGGGGCCGCCGTTGGCACCGGCGTCGCCCATGCCCCGCAGTGCAAAGCTCTGATCGTCGTCGATGCCCATGGGGATGGACACCTCCAGCGTCTTCTTTGCTGCGGTCTTGCCGCTGCCGTGGCAGCTCTTGCAGGGGTTCTTGACCAGCTTGCCCTTGCCGCCGCAGCGGGAGCAGGGCTGCTGGGTCTGCATGACACCGAAGGGCGTGCGCTGCTGACGGATGACGAAGCCTCTGCCGCCGCAGTCGGGGCAGGTCTCAGGGCTGCTGCCGGCAGCGCAGCCGCTGCCGTGGCACTCGGTACACTCCTGCTGACGGGTGATGGTGATGTTCTTCTTGCAGCCATGCACCGCCTCGTCAAAACTCAGGGTGATGCGCACCCGGATGTCCTGACCCTTGCGGGGGGCGTTGGGATTGGCCCGACGGGACGAACCGCCAAAGCCGCCGAAACCGCCGCCGAAGATATCGCCGAAGATGTCGCCCAGGTCCACACCGTCGCCGCCAAAACCGCCAAAGCCGCCCGCACCGGGGCCGCCGCCGTTCTGGGCTGCGTAGGCCGGGTCAACGCCTGCAAAACCGTACTGGTCGTACAGCTGGCGCTTTTTCGGGTCCGAAAGCACCTCGTTGGCCTCATTGACCTCCTTGAACTTTTCCTCGGCTTCCTTGTCGCCGGGGTTGTAGTCCGGGTGGTACTTCATAGCGAGCTTGCGGTAGGCCTTTTTGATCTCCGCGTCCGTCGCCGTTTTGGATACCCCCAGCACCTCGTAATAATCACGTTTTTCCTGTGCCATATCCACTCACCTCTCCGGGAACGTCCATACCCGGGACTTGTTCCCGGTGGTTCCTCGCTCTATAACCAGCAAGAGCCGCCCCGGCAAAACCGGAGCGGCTTTTGCTATTTATGCGTGCGTGCCCGCCGGTTTGGCCGGACACCCACCGCTCATTTCATTGATCAGACTTCCTTGAAGTCGGCATCCACGACGCCGTCATCGTTGGGCTTCTGCTGGTTGTTGGGAGCACCTGCGTCGGGGCCGGGCTGTGCGCCTGCAGCCTGCTGTGCGGCAGCAGCTGCCTGGTACATCTTCTCGAACACCTGGCTCAGAGCTTCCTGCTTTGCCTTGATGTCGTCGATGGAGCCGGACTGCACGGCAGTCTTGAGGTCGGCCAGCTTTGCCTCGGCATCGCTCTTGACGTCTGCGGGCAGCTTGTCGCCGTTCTCCTTCAGCATCTTCTCGGTCTGGAACACCATCTGGTCGGCACCGTTGCGGATATCGACCTCTTCACGCTTCTTCTTATCGTCGGCAGCAAACTGTTCAGCTTCCTTCACAGCCTTGTCGATGTCCTCCTTGGACATGTTGGTGGAAGCAGTGATGGTGATGTTCTGCTCCTTGCCGGTGCCCAGGTCCTTCGCGCTGACCTTCACGATGCCGTTTGCATCGATATCGAAGGTAACTTCGATCTGAGGCACGCCGCGGGGAGCGGGAGCAATACCGGCCAGCTGGAAGCGGCCGAGAGTCTTATTGTACTGCGCAAACTCGCGCTCGCCCTGAAGCACATGAACCTCTACGCTGGTCTGGCCGTCCGCCGCGGTGGAGAAGATCTGGCTCTTCTTGGTAGGAATGGTGGTGTTGCGGTCGATCAGGCGGGTGAATACGCCGCCCACGGTCTCGATGCCCAGAGACAGAGGAGTTACGTCCAGAAGCAGAACGTCCTTTACCTCGCCGCCCAGTACGCCGCCCTGGATAGCAGCGCCTATAGCTACGCACTCATCGGGGTTTATGCCCTTGAAAGGATCCTTGCCGGTAATGGCCTTAACAGCTTCCTGTACTGCGGGGATACGGGTGGAACCGCCGACCAGCAGAATCTTGGACAGCTCGCCTGCGGACAGACCAGCGTCACTCAGTGCCTGGTTAACCGGGCCCATGGTAGCCTGAACCAGATCGCGGGTCAGTTCGTTGAACTTAGCACGGCTCAGGGTCAGTTCCAGATGCTTCGGGCCGGTAGCATCAGCCGTGATGTACGGCTGAGAAATGGTGGTGGTGTTCAGACCAGACAGCTCGATCTTTGCCTTCTCGGCAGCTTCCTTCAGGCGCTGCATAGCCATCTTGTCGTTGCGCAGGTCAATGCCGTTTGCATTCTGGAACTCAGAAGCCATCCAGTCAATGATACGCTGGTCGAAGTCATCGCCGCCCAGGTGGTTGTTGCCTGCGGTAGCCAGTACTTCTACAACGCCGTCGCCGATTTCCAGAATGGAAACATCGAACGTGCCGCCGCCCAGATCGTATACCATGATCTTCTGCTCGTTTTCCTTATCTACGCCGTA
>OJOJ01000758.1_pt1 | contig 9825 bp, 8 predicted proteins | sample 1598041 | NCBI WGS metagenome assembly OJOJ01 (sample SAMN01915218, study PRJEB22387) | human gut metagenome | isolation source: stool | host: Homo sapiens | place: USA
CCGCCGCAGCCGATGCAGCCGCCCACCGGCTTGCCGCCGACGTGCAGGATCTCGGTGTCGATACCGGCCTTGTTCAGCTCCCCGGCGATCAGGGACAGGGCGGTGTAGGTGCAGCCCTTTTCGTGGGGGCTGCCGTTGATGAGCAGAACGTTCATAAAAATACTCTCCTTTGGTCCAGAATGCGCCGCAAAATGCCCGGCGCCTGTGCGATACTCTGATTGTAGCACAAAGCCTCCGGGCGTGCAATGCGCCCCGGTACTTGACAAGAATGCACGGTTTGATGATAATAAGAAGAACCAGAAGAGGATATGCAGCGCCGGGCGAGGCTATGCGAGCGCGCCCGGCCGACCAGAAGGAGGTCAAATCATGCGCGTGATCGCAGGAGAAGCCCGGGGACGGCGTCTGGAAGCCCTGCCCGGGACGGACGTGACCCGGCCCACCCTTTCGCAGGTGAAGGAGGCCATGTTCAGCATTGTACAGTTCGACCTGCCGGGCGCGCGGGTGCTGGACCTGTATGCCGGCAGCGGACAGTTGGGCATCGAGGCACTGAGCCGCGGCGCGGCCCGGTGCGTGTTCCTGGATGAGAACCGCGAGGCGGTGAACATCGTGATGCGCAACTGCAAGACCTGCGGTGTGTTCGACCGCAGCCGGGTCAATGTGGGCGAGGCCGCCCGGTATCTGTCGGCCTGCCGGGAGCAGTTCGACGTGGTGCTGCTGGATCCGCCGTTCCGGGGCGGTACGCTGGAAAAGATCCTGCCGGCGGTGGACAAGTGCACCGCACCCAGCGGCACTGTGCTGTGCGAGAGCGAAACGGGCCTTGTGCTGCCGGCACAGGTGGGCGGCCTGACCCTGCAGAAGCAGTATAAGTATGGCAAGGTGCTGCTGTGGAAATATACGAAGCCCATGCAGCAGGAGGGGGAAGCACTATGAACGTGAACGAGCTTTTGGACACCATTGAAGATACGCTGGAAGAGAGCACCAGCATGCCGCTGTCCGGCGGCAAGCGTCTGGTGGACGTGGAAAAGGTCCGGGATTATCTGGATGATATCCGCGCAAACCTGCCCGGCGAGCTGCGGCAGGCCCAGCAGATCGTGAACGACCGTGCCCAGATCGTGGACACGGCCAATGCACAGGCTCAGGCCATCGTGAAGAAGGCCGAGGAGCGCGCCCGCATCCTGGTGAGCGATGCCGAGATCGTGAAGGCCGCCCAGCAGCGCGCCGCCGAGATCACCGCCGCTGCCCAGAGTGAGTCGCGCACGCTGCGTCAGACCGTGACCGACTACTGCGACAACATGCTCAAGACCACGGAAGAGGCGATGATGGAGAATGCCGCACAGGTAAAGAACGTGCGCGCCAACCTGCGCCAGAATGCCAAGAAAAACGGCTGATTTCCACACAAATTCCACATCCTGAAAAATGATGCGTCCCTGCAGGCAAAAATGACGGCCCGCAGGGACTTTTTTTGTGACATTTTGCCGCAAAAACAGGGACAAAAAACCTTGCAATCGGGGGCTTGATTTGCTACAATAAATGTGTGTCAGTGGGGCAAAGTGGGTGAAAGTAGGGCAAAGGCCCTCTCCACAGCCCCGAAAGGGGGCAGGCGGCATGTTCTTTGGCCGGTATGACTATACTATCGACGCCAAAGGGCGGCTGAACTTCCCCGCAAAGTTCCGCGACGCCATGGGCGAGAGTTTCGTGGTGCTGGAATGGGTGGACAACTGCCTGTTCGTGCTGCCGCTGCCCGAGGTGGAAAAGCTGGCGGAAAAGCTGGAGGCCGACGAGCTGATGGACAGCTGGGAGGTGTCCGGTGATCTGTTCAGTACCGCCTGCGAGGTGGTGCCGGACAAGCAGGGACGCATCCTTCTGCCGGCAGAGCTGCGCAGCTATGCCGGGCTGGAAAAGAATGTGACCATCATCGGCAACCGCAACCACGCCGAGATCTGGGCCACCGACGTCTGGAACGCCCGCCGCGCGGCGGTGAGCAATGAGCAGCGTGCAGCCCGGCTGCGCAGCCTGCACATCTGACATAAGAATTCTGCAAGAGAGAAAGGAGGCCGTGCCAATGGCTTCAGAAGAAAACGTGCCCTTTGACCCGACCTCATTTGAGCATATTCCGGTTCTGTTGAACGAATGCCTGGAAGGGCTGGCCATCGACCCGGCGGGCACCTATCTGGACGGCACCGCGGGCGGTGCGGGCCACTCCCGCCAGATCGCCCTGCGGCTGGATGCTGCAAAGGGCGGGCGGCTGATCTCGCTGGATCAGGACCCCGACGCGGTGCAGACCGCCCGGGCGCGTCTGGCGGGGCTTCCGGCCACCGTGGTGCAGATCAATTTCCGTTATGCCGGACAAGCCCTCGAGGGCCTCGGCATCGAGAAGATCAACGGTGCGCTGCTGGATCTCGGCGTTTCCAGCCATCAGCTGGATGACGCGGCCCGGGGCTTTTCCTACCGGGCGGACGCTCCGCTGGATATGCGGATGAGCCAGCAGGGGGAGACGGCGGCAGACCTCGTGAACACCGCCAGCCGGGAAGAGCTTGCCCGCATCCTGCGGGACTACGGCGAGGAACCCTATGCATGGCAGATCGCCGGGCATATCGTGGAGGCTCGGGAGACGGCCCCCATCGAGACGACCTTACAGCTGGCCGACATCGTGGCCAGTGCCATGCCGCCGGCAGAGCGGCGCAAGAACAAGAACCCGTCGCGGCGCACCTTTCAGGCGCTGCGCATCGCAGTCAACCATGAGCTGGACGCTCTGGAGGAGGGGCTGGACACCATCTTCGACCACCTCGCCCCGGGCGGAAGGCTGTGCGTCATCACTTTCCATTCGCTGGAAGACCGGCTGGTGAAGAACAAATTCCGCCGCTGGTCCACGGCCTGCACCTGCCCGCCGGAGTTCCCGGTGTGCGTCTGCGGCGGCAAGGCCAAGGCAAAGCTGATCACACGCAAACCCATTGAAGCCAACACGCAGGAGCTGGAAGAAAACCGGCGCAGCCGGTCGGCTCATCTGCGTGTGTTGGAAAAGTGCTGAGAAATGCCGAAGGCATCCTGTGAGGAGGAGAGGAAACCATGGGTCAGGCAGCATACGATTACAACACCGCGCGGCGCAGAAAAGTGCCGCAGACACAGCGCAAGACCGCATTGCGCGTGGAAAAGGGCGGCAAGCGCCGTCTTTCGCCGCTGCAGGCGGCGCTGCGCAATGCCATGCATCTGGTGGCGGCAGCCCTGCTCACCGGGTTTGCCATCAGCCTGCTGATGAGCGAGGCCCAGCTGGTGGAGTTGAATGATCAGATCCAGGACGCCAAGGCCCAGCTGGTGAGCGCCCAGAGCCAGTACACCTACTACAACAGCACCCTGAACAGCAAGACCAACATCACCAGCGTGGAAGAAGCGGCCAGCCGTCTGGGTCTGATGAAGATCGACCCCAGCCAGATCACCTACATCCGGCTGAACGAGTCCGGTGCGCTGGAGCGTCAGCAGTCCCCTGTGCGGCAGTGGACCAGTTTCATCTACAACGGTGCTGTGACCATTCTGGGCACCGTAAAATAACATCAAAACGGGAAAGCGTGCGGCAGCGCACGCTTTTTCGGTTTTTAGCCGGTCCGGGGCAGCCGCCGCGCGGGCCGATATCCTGAAGAAAACAGCAGGCAGAACGGGTGCTCCGCCCTGTCTGCGGGAGAACAGCATGCAACAAGATTCCAACAAGAAAAAGGGCAAAGGCTACCGGGTGCGCCCGGCCTTTGCGCGGGAACGGCTCAACGGACGCACCCGGCGCGTGTGCAGCATTCTGGGGCTGGCGGCGGTCGTGCTGGCATCGGCCGTGGTCGTCCACAGCCTGTATGTCATCCAGATCCGGGACGGTGCCAAGTACCGACAGTATGCCGCCCAGCAGCAGCTGCTGGACACCACGGTCAAGGCCACCCGCGGCGAGATCTACGACGCCAACGGCATCACGCTGGCTTCCACCAGCGTGGTGTGGAACATCTGGGCTGACCCCAGCTACAGCAGCATCCTGTACACCACCAGCACCAACGACGATAAAACGACGGTGCGCACATTTGACCCGACCATGTGCGCCGAGGTCAGCCAGGGCATCACCCTGCGGCTGCTCTCCGGCGACGGCGAGAGTCTGGACGCGGTGGACACTTCCTCGGAGGAATATACCCAGCAATACCAGACCGTGTACGATGCACTGTCCAAAATTGATGCCTCCTATGTGGTGCTGGCCACCAAGGTGAACAACGCTGTCAAGCTGTCCATTGAGGATTATGTGTCCGGTTTCAACAAGGCGCACAAAAAGGGCTCCGGCGCAGACCGCATCGGGCGGGTGTCCGTCTCGGCGGAAAAGAGCTCTCAGCGCAACTACCCCTACGGAGCCTTTGCGGCTGCCGTGCTGGGCTTTACCGACGGCGAGGGCGTGGGCACCTACGGCCTGGAAAAATCCTACCAGTCCACGCTGGCCGGTGTGGATGGCCGCACCATCACCCGGCGCAACGCGGTGGGCAACGCCATTGCCGACCAGAACGCCACCACCTTTGCCGCCAAGGACGGCTCCAATCTGGTGCTGTCGCTGGACGTGAACGTGCAGGAGATCGTGGAACGCTACCTGACGGAGGCCGTTGCGGCCAACAACGTCGAGAACCGCGGCTGTGCCATCGTGATGAACGTCAAGACCGGTGCGATCCTGGCCATGGCTTCCAAACCGGACTTTGACCCCAACACGCCGCTGGATTACAGCGCCAACCTGGCCTACCTGCAGGAGCAGGTGGCCGCAGAGCCGGAGCTGTACACCATCTACCTCCGGGACGAAAATGACTCGAAGAAGTTCAAGCTGGACGAAAACGGCAACAAGATCGTGGACCCGGACCCGGATTATACCGGCACCTACCGCGATATCCTGTGGAAGAACAAGGCCATCACCGAGCTGTACTACCCCGGCAGTGTGTTCAAGGTCATCACCTCGGCCATGGGTCTGGACTCCGGCGTGGCGACCATGAACACCACCTTTACCTGTGCCGGTGCCTACGGCGTGGCCAAGGAGACCTACCACTGCGCAGGCCACAAGGCCCACGGCACCATCAACATGGCCGACGCTCTGCGCCAGAGCTGCAACCTCTACCACATCCAGCTGGGCCAGCGCGTGGGCTCCCAGCAGTTCTACAATTATTTTGACGCCTTTGGCTTTACCGAGCGCACCGGCGTGGACCTGCCCAATGAGACGGGCATGATGAAGTATTACACTAAGAACCAGCTGGGGGAGGTCCAGCTTGCGTCCTCCGCCTTCGGTCAGGCCATGGCCGTGACCCCGCTGCAGGTCTGCACCGCCATCTCGGCGGCGGTCAACGGCGGCTACCTCGTCACCCCCCATGTGGTGGATAAGATCACCGACCAGAATGGCAATGTGGTCGAGGAGGTCGGCGCGAACGTCCGCCGTCAGGTCATCAGCGAGAGCGCCAGCGAGACCATCCGCCAGATCATGGAGTACGAGGTGGGCGACGGCTCCACCAGCGGCGGCGGCTCCAACGCCTACGTCGCAGGCTACCGCATCGGCGGCAAATCCGGCACCTCCGAGCAGCTGAACATGGAGCGCCGCGCCGACGGCGACTACAAGAAGGTCGCCTCCTTTGCGGCGGTCCTGCCCGCCAACGACCCGGAAATTCTGGTCTATGTCATGCTGGACGACCCCAACAACGCCCGCACCGACTACTCCTCCATTCTGGCCGCGCCTGTGGTCGGCAACATCATCAGTGAGATCGCCCCCTATCTGGGCATCGCCACCGACGGCATCGACCGCAGCCAGACCACCGTGAAGGTGCCCAACCTCGTGAGCAAGGAGTGGAGCAACGCGCAGGTCGCCCTGAACAACAAGGGCCTCAAGCACCAGCTGGTGGAGAGCGAGAGCAGCCAGACCGCCGCCGTCGTCACCTACCAGTACCCTCATGCGGGGGCGGAGGTGGCCAGCGGCACCACCATCTATCTGTATACCGATACCTATTCCGGCAGTCACACCGAGGTGCCGGACGTCAGCGGCAAGAGCGCCGACTTTGCCCGCCAGATGCTGACCGCCGCCGGATTGAACTGTCAGGTGACAGGGGAAAGCACCGGCACGGTGCAGAGCCAGAGCGAGGCCGCAGGCGCCAGTGTCCAGAAGGGCACCGTCGTTACCATCACCTGCGGATAATGGAGGGAGGCTCTCCCGAAGGGAGAGGCTTTCGGAAGTCGTTACATCATCTTAATAAGGGGAGAATGATCTATGGAACATATCGCAGCAGATCTGCTTTTGAAGGGACTTGCCCCCGAGGGCTTCGCCGACGGCCAGCCCATCGGCCTTGTGACCACCGACAGCCGCGAGGTCTGCCCCGGCTGCATCTTTGTGGCTTTTCCGGGCGAGCGGTTCGACGGCCACGATTTCGCGGCCAAGGCGCTGGAAGAGGGGGCGGCCTATGTCGTGCTGAACCACCCGGTGGAGGGGGTCCCGGCAGAAAAGGCGGTCATCAGCCCCGACAGCTACCACGCCATGATGGTCATGGGGGCGAACTACCGCAGCCAGTTCCACCCCAAGGTGGTGGGTGTTACCGGCAGCGTGGGCAAGACCACCACCAAGCAGATGACCTATGCCGCCATCGCGGGCTTTGGGGATACCATCAAGACCGAGGGCAACCAGAACAACGAGCTGGGCCTGCCCCGCACCCTGTTCCGCATCGGGAAGGAGACCGAATACGCCGTGGTGGAGATGGGCATGAGCCACGCAGGCGAGATCGAGCGTCTGGCCCGCTGTGCCCGGCCCGATGTGGGCATCATCACCTGCATCGGCGTGTCCCACATCGGCAATCTGGGCAGTCAGGAGAACATCTGCAAGGCCAAGCTGGAGATCTGCAACGGCCTGCCGGAGGGTGCCCCGCTGGTGCTGAACTACGACGACAAGTTCCTGCGGGCGGCAAAGCTGCCCGCCCATGTGCGGCCGGTGTGGTTCAGCCTGGCCGATGAGAGCGCCGATGTGTGCGCACTGTCCATTCGACAGGAGAAGGACGGCATGAGCTTTGTGCTGGAGGATCAGGAGGAAGGCACTTTTGTGGTCAAGATCCCGGCTATGGGCAAGCACAATGTGGCCAATGCGCTGGCGGCCTACTGCGCCGCCACCCGTCTGGGCTGCGATCCCCGCAAGGTGATCCAGGGCCTGGCCGCCTTTGAGCAGACCGGCCGCCGCCAGAAGGTGGTGGACAGCAAGGGTGTGACTGTCATTGAGGACTGCTACAACGCCAACCCCGACAGCATGAAGGCCGCTCTGGCCATGTTCAAGGAGTTTCCCTGCAAGCGCCGCTTTGCTCTGCTGGGCGATATGCTGGAGCTGGGCGACCTGAGCCGCGAGGCCCACGAGGAGCTGGGCCGTCTGGCCGCCGAGAGCGACCTGTACTGTCTGGTGACTTACGGCGAGCAGGCCAAGCGCACCGCCGTGGTGGCCGCCGCCAAGGGGCAGAAGACCCTGCACGCCAACAACTACCGCGAGGCAGCGGATGCCCTGCTCAACCGCATCCAGCCCGGTGACGCCCTGCTGGTGAAAGCCAGCCGCGGCATGGCGCTGGAAAAGGCACTGGAAATTTTCTACGCAGAGCAGAAAGATGCCAGAGAATAACATTCTGGCGAAAATTGGAGACTGAGAAATGATTCGTTTCGCCTTGATTGTCGCGTCAACACTGGGCTTTGTGCTGACGGCGGCGCTCGGCAATTTTATGGCACCGCTGCTGCAGGAGCTGGAACGCTTCCGGCCGCAGGAACAGCAGGAGCCGCAGACCCCGGTGCAGAGCCGGGTGCCCGCGCTGGGCGGCCTGTGCCTGATGGTGAGCACACTGGCTGCCGTAGGCGTGGGCTGGACGGCGGCCTGCATCGCACAGCCCACGCTGCTGGGCAGCGAGAGCCAGCTGATGACCCGGCTGCTGATCGCGCTGTTCGGTGCACAGGCTTTCGGGGCCATCGGGCTGGCGGATGACGCCGCCCGCCTGCGCAGCCGCGCACAGCTTGGCCTGCGGCGTCTGCCCCGCCTTGCACTGGAAGCCGCCGCTGCGGCAGCGGTGCTGGTGCTGCTGGCAGTGAACGGCTGCCTGCCCACCGGCCTGCAGCTGCCCGGTGCGGGCTATGTGGAGCTGGGCGGCGCAGCTCCGGTGCTGTGGGGGCTTGTGCTGGTGGCGCTGGCAGAATGTGCCCGTACCGCCGACGGAGCCGACGGCACCGTGTGCGGCACGGCCTTTGCGGCCATGCTGGGCCTCATGATGCTGGAAACACGGCTGGGCTGGTTCCCGCTGGCGGTGCTGCCGGCAGCACTGGCCGGGGCACTGCTGGCCTTTCTGCTGTGGAATTTTCCGCCCGCAAAGCTGCGGCCGGGCAGCTGCGGCTGCCTGTATCTGGCCGGGGTGCTGGGCTGCGTGCCGCTGTGCATCGGGTATGCAGAGTTGAGCATCCCGCTGGCTCTGCCCTTCTGGGCAGAGGGCGGCATGGTGCTTTTGCAGATCCTGTACCACCGCATCACCGGGCGGCCGCTGTTTCGGGCGGCTCCGCTGCACCGCTGGCTGGAAGCCCGGGGCGCGGGCCCGGTCACGGTATTTTACTGGCTGTGTGCGCTCGGCGTATGCGGCCTGGCGCTTGCCCTGGCCTTTGTGCGCTGAGGGCACAGGGCCGGATATTGGACAAAAAGGGGAGAAAACGAGCTGATGGCAACCATCCGCAAAAAAAGAAAAGAACCGGTCTCGGTGTTCCAGCGGGACCCGGGGCCGTGGTCGCGGCTGCTGATCAACTGGCTGGCCACGCTGGCGGTGATCATGGTGTTTGGTCTGGTCATGCTGTTCAGCGCCAGCTACACCACCGGTTATCTGCGCATGGGCGACAGCTTCCATTACATCAAGCAGCAGGCGCTGTGCATGCTCATTGGTCTGGGCTGCATGTTCGCCATGAGCTATGTGGACCACCGCTTCCTGCGCAGGATGGTGGTGCCGGGGTACCTCATCGTGCTGGCCATGCTGGCGGTCACCCTGACCATGGCCCCGCTGAACGGGTGCCGCCGCTGGATCCGCTTTGGCGGGTTCACGCTGCAGTCCTCGGAGGTGGCAAAATTTGAGATGATCCTGCTGTGCTCCAGCCTCGCGGCCAAGGCACCGCAGGTGGAAAAGCTGAGCCCCGGTAAAATGGTGATCATGAACTTCCGGGAGTGGCTGCATGTCCGGGTGTGGAAGCAGCTGGTGATCCCGGTGCTGCCGCTGATCCCGGTGATCGCGCTGCTGGCGCTGGAACCACACATGTCCGGCATCGTGCTGACGGTGGCCGTGGTGGGCACCATCCTGCTGTTGTCCGGCAGCGGCGGCATCCTGACCTGGGTGGGCGCCGGTACGGCGGGCCTCATGCTGGAAACGCTGCTGTCCCATGTGGACTCCATCCCGTATCTGCAGGACCGTCTGGACGGCTGGACCCAGGACCTGAGCAAGATGACCGACCAGACCGTGCAGAGCCTGTACGCCATCGGTTCCGGCGGGCTGACCGGCCTGGGGCTGGGCAACAGCGTGGAAAAACAGCTCTGGCTGCCCGAGAGCACCAACGACTTCATCTTCAGCGTGGTGTGTGAGGAACTGGGCTTTGTGGGCGCGGTGCTCATCATCGTGCTGTTTGTGCTGTTCATCGTGCAGGGGCTATGGATCGCCTACCGGGCCGAAAACCTCTACTGCACGATGGTGGGCATCGGCATCATGGCACAGATCGCCTGGCAGGTGTTCTGCAACATCGCGGTGGTCACCAACACCCTGCCCAACACCGGCATCAGCCTGCCCTTCTTCTCGTCGGGCG
>OJOJ01000759.1_pt1 | contig 9823 bp, 9 predicted proteins | sample 1598041 | NCBI WGS metagenome assembly OJOJ01 (sample SAMN01915218, study PRJEB22387) | human gut metagenome | isolation source: stool | host: Homo sapiens | place: USA
CGACATAGGAGAAGTCAACGTAACGGCGGGTCAGCGTCACGGTGTCAACGATATCATCACCTTTGAAACGCTCTTCTACTTTCAGCCCGGTACGGACATCAGAAAAACGCATTTTGTACAGCGTAGCGGCACCGCGGGCAGTGGGCGACTGAATATCAATATCCTTAACCAGCAGCAGTTTGCCGTTGTAATTCAGTACCATACCTTTTTTAATTTCGTTCGCTCTTGGCATCGAAAAATTCCTGTAGTCGAAAATGTCAAAAATATCGCGACAAAGTACTCGCGACGGGCCTTTCGGGCAAGTGGTATTCAAAGTTTGACGATGTAAAAGGACAGGATCATATTGTAACAACGTTAAAGAATCAGATTAAAGCAGACAGAATCGGACATGCTTATCTATTTTGCGGAACCAGAGGAACGGGAAAGACGACGATTGCCAAGATTTTTGCAAAGGCAGTCAACTGTGAGCATCCGGTGGACGGGAGTCCGTGCGGGGAATGTCCGACATGCAGGGCGATTGCGGCGGGCAATTCCATGAACGTGATTGAGATCGATGCGGCTTCCAACAACGGCGTCGACAACATCCGCCAGATCCGCGAGGAGGTGGAGTACCGTCCGACTGAAGGAAAATACAAAGTCTACATTATCGATGAGGTGCATATGCTTTCCATAGGAGCATTTAATGCACTGCTTAAGACCTTAGAGGAACCGCCGGCGTATGTCATTTTTATTCTGGCTACCACCGAGGCGCACAAGATTCCGATCACGATTCTCTCGCGGTGCCAGCGCTATGATTTCCGCAGAATCTCGATCGATACAATCACTGCCCGCCTGCGGGAACTGATGGATGCGGAGCAGGTGACAGTGGAGGACAGGGCGCTGCGCTATATCGCCAAGGCGGGAGACGGATCGATGCGTGACGCGCTAAGCCTTCTGGATCAGTGCATTGCTTTTTACCTGGGACAGGAGCTTACTTACGACAAAGTCCTGGATACGCTCGGGGCAGTCGACACAGAGACTTTCAGCCGTCTGCTCAGACAGATTCTTGATAAGAATATTACAGGAGCGATCCAGACCGTGGAGTCGCTCGTGATTGAAGGACGGGAGTTAGGGCAGTTTGTCACGGATTTCACGTGGTATCTGCGCAATCTGATGCTGGTGCAGAGCTCGGATGATATGGAGGATGTGCTTGACATCTCCTCGGAAAATCTGGCGCTCCTAAAGGAAGAGGCGTCTATGGTGGACGCCGATATTCTGATGCGCTATATCCGCATTTTCTCGGAGCTTGGCAGTCAGATCAAATATGCCAGCCAGAAGCGTATTCTGATTGAAATTGCGATAATTAAGTTATGTAAACCTGAAATGGAAAAAGATTACACGTCCCTGGTGGACCGCATCGACAGCCTGGAGAAGAAACTGGAAAAAGGCGTTGTGATGGCGGCACCGGGGAGTGCCAGGCAGGGCATAGATGGAAGCGTGCAGGGGGCACAGGGAGGCTCGCTGCCAAAGGCAGAACTGCCCAAGGCGATTCCGGAGGATGTGAAGCAGGTGCTGACAAACTGGGGTGGCATCTTATCCCAGCTTACCGGTGTGACAAAGACGTATCTTAAGATGGCGACCCGGTCGCTCGGGCCGAACGGGGAGCTGCTGCTGGTATTCGACGACAAGAACGCCTACGAGTACGTCGAGCAGAACCGTTCGGATTGTCAGGACGCATTAAAAGCGGCAGCGGCGGACCGGATCGGCAAAGAAGTTGCGATTCTGGTGAAGTTAAACGATACGGGGCATGCCAGTGACGAGGTCTATCCGGATCTGGGCGCGCTCATTCAGATGGACATTGAGGAAGAGGATTTTTAAAGCTGGACGAATCACACAATTTATATTATGATAGATGGAACAGTCCTAAGAGAAAAGCAGGAGGAAGCAGACATGGCAAAAAGAGGTGGATTCCCGGGCGGTATGCCGGGTAATATGAATAACCTTATGAAGCAGGCGCAGAAGATGCAGCGCCAGATGGAAGAGGCTCAGAAGGAGTTAGAAGAGAAGGAAGTGACTGCGGCAGCGGGCGGCGGAGCTGTGGAAGTGACGGTATCCGGCAAGCATGAGATAACGAAAGTAAAGCTTTCCCCGGAGGTTGTGGATCCGGATGACATCGAGATGCTGGAGGATCTGATCATGGCGGCGACAAATGAGGCCAACCGTCAGTTAGACGAGTTCTCCCAGAGCTCCATGGCAAAGATTACCGGCGGTATGGGCGGACTTGGCGGAATGCCGTTCTAATAAAAAAGACTGTATCAATGTGAAAATACTCATTGATACAGTCTTTTTTAGAACTTTGCCTTGAATACTTCGTCGGCGGGATAGCCGCCGGCGCATTTCTGCATACCGCGCTGGATGCTGTCGGCGGAGGTGCCCCAGTCCTTGTCCTTGTTGCGGTAGTCGTTTTTCTCCACGAACCAGGACACTTCCTTCTGGAGCCGGTCGAGATTTTCCTGCATTATCGAGAAGGCTTTTGGATAAAACTCTTTTTTCTCGTCGTCGGTCAGCTTGTCCTCAGCTGTCTCGATCAGATCGCCGAAGTGCGGCAGGCAGAATCCCCTGCTTCTTTCAAAAAGTGCGCGGAATTCCTCATTTTTCTTATACAGGTCGAAAAAAGTATCCAGATAACGGCCGTAGATCTGATGGAAATGGTCGCAGACATAGCAGTCAGTGGTCTTGGCGGCAATCCATGCGCCGAGAGGCGTTTTAGGTGTACTCCCGGATGAGACATCCGTGTGCTTCATACGCTTGATGAAGCTGGATTTGCCGGGGGTAAAATGTGCCAGCTCATCGCCGAGCTCCTGGTTCAGTTTTTTCAGATGGGTGCTTAAAATCAGGGCGTTACCGAGCCGGTTGCCGTAGTCGTACATCATCTTGAAGTGATGGCGGCAGAAACCGGTGGCGTCTGTTTTGGCACGGATATCATCCTCCATATAGGCAGAGCCGAGGATGAAGGAGATGGCATGCTGCTCGGCCTCGCGTTCCAGGTAGCAGAAAGCGCATTCGTCGTCTGCGTGGAAGGCATTCATCAAAGGGATGGTTGCAATCGTTTCTTTCATGGTAATCTCCGTTTCTTTTCCTACATTCTGTGAATAAATCCAGTATAGCATAATAGAGGAAGAAAAATCAAAACCGCCTTGTAAAATGCGGCGTTATCAAGTAATATATATAAGGCTGCAGGGGAAGCTCTGCAGTGTTGACAGGAAGCTTGAGGGAGAGAATGGAATACTATAGCAGACAGATCAGCAAGTTAATACAGGAATTATCCGCCCTGCCGGGAATCGGCACGAAGTCTGCACAGCGTCTGGCATTTCATATTCTGAATATGCCGAAGGAGCAGGTGGAAGAGCTTTCTTCCGCGATTTTGGACGCAAAGCAGAATGTGCGGTATTGCAAGGAATGTTTTACGCTGACAGACGAGGAGATCTGCCCGATCTGCAGCGACAGTTCCAGGAACCACAAGGTGATTATGGTGGTGGAGAACACGCGGGACCTCGCGGCATACGAGAAGACGCAGAAGTATGACGGGGTATACCATGTGCTGCACGGCGCGATCTCGCCCATGCTCGGAATCGGACCGGGAGACATCAAACTCAAAGAACTGATGCAGCGCTTGCAAAAGGATGTGGATGAGGTCATCATTGCGACGAATTCCAGCCTGGAGGGCGAGACGACGGCAATGTATATCAGCAAGCTGATCAAACCGACCGGTATAAAAGTTACGCGGATTGCGAGCGGTGTGCCGGTGGGCGGCGATCTGGAATATATTGATGAGGTGACGCTTCTGCGCGCGCTTGAGGGGCGCACGGAACTGTAGCGGCCGCATGATAAAGGGATGCGACTGTCCGGCATCCTGGCCGGGCAGATGACAATCAGATATAAGAAAGGACCATGACACGACATGACGAATCTGGAACTTCAAAAGACAGCAAATGAAATTCGCAAAAGCATTGTAACTGCGGTGCACAGTGCAAAAGCGGGACATCCGGGCGGATCGCTCTCGGCGGCAGATATTTTCACATATCTGTACTTTGAGGAGCTGAACATTGATCCGAAGAATCCGAAGATGGCGGATCGTGACCGGTTTGTATTGTCCAAGGGACATACGGCACCCGGACTTTACGCCGCGCTTGCAGAGCGTGGATTTTTCCCGAAGGAGGATCTGGTGACGCTGCGCCACACAGGATCTTATCTGCAGGGACATCCGGATATGAAGCATATTCCGGGAGTGGATATGTCGAGCGGTTCTTTGGGACAGGGACTCTCGGTGGCAGTGGGAATGGCTGCGGCAGGAAAGTTCGACAAGAAAGATTATCGTGTATATGCACTTTGCGGCGACGGAGAGATCCAGGAGGGACAGATCTGGGAGGCTGCCATGTGGGCAGGCTTTAAGAAGCTGGATAATCTGGTGGTGATCGTGGACAACAACAACCTGCAGATTGACGGATCCATTGACACGGTATGTTCCCCGTACCCGATCGACAAGAAGTTTGAGGCGTTCAATTTCCATACGATCAACATCAACGGAAATGATTTTGACGAGATCCGCGCGGCTTTTGCGGAGGCACGGGCGACCAAGGGAATGCCGACGGCGATTATTGCAAAGACATTAAAGGGAAAAGGTGTTTCATTCATGGAGAATGCCGTTGACTGGCACGGAAAAGCACCGAATGATGATGAATATAAGATCGCAATGGAAGATCTGGAAAAGGTAGGTGCAGCATTATGTCAGAATTAGGAAAGAAGATTGCAACCAGAGAGAGTTACGGCAACGCGCTCGTAGAGCTTGGAAAAGAACATGAAGACCTGATCGTGCTGGACGCGGATCTGGCAGGTGCGACAAAGACCGGCATTTTTAAGAAGGCATTTCCGGAGCGCCACTGGGACATCGGTATTGCCGAGGCGAATATGACAGGAATCGCGGCAGGTCTTGCAACCTGCGGAAAAGTTCCGTTTATCAGTTCTTTCGCCATGTTTGCGGCGGGCAGAAATTACGAGCAGGTGCGCAACTCGATCGGCTACCCGCACCTCAATGTGAAGATCGGAGCGACCCATGCTGGAATCTCCGTGGGTGAGGACGGAGCGACTCATCAGTGCCTGGAGGACCTGGCTTTGATGCGCGCGATCCCGGGAATGGTAGTGCTCAATCCGGCAGACGATGTGGAGGCGCGTGCAGCAGTGCATGCTGCGTACGATCATGTGGGGCCGGTGTACCTGCGTTTTGGAAGACTGGCGGTTCCGGTATTTAACGACGAGGCGACCTACCGGTTTGAGATCGGCAAGGGAATTGTGTTAAAAGAGGGAAAAGATGTCTCGGTATTTGCGACGGGACTGTGTGTGAATGAGGCGAGAGAGGCGGAGAAGCTTCTGGCGGCAGACGGTATTGACGCGGAGATTATCAACATCCATACGATCAAGCCGCTGGATGAAAAGCTGGTGCTGGCGTCTGCAGCAAAGACCGGAAAAGTGGTAACGATCGAGGAACATTCCGTGATCGGCGGACTGGGAAGCGCCGTATGCGACGTCCTTTCCGAGAAGCAGCCGACGAAAGTCATGAAGATCGGCATCAATGATGTGTTCGGAGAGTCCGGTCCGGCTCTGGAACTGATTCAAAAGTATGGACTGGATGCACAGAGCATCTACGAGAAAGTAAAGGCGTTTGTAAAACAGAATTAGAGAAGAGAAACGCAGATAAGGCCGCGGGGATTGTAATTTCCCCGCGGCTTTTGCGATTTCGGGAAACGTTTTGACAGAAGAGACGGAAGGCTGTCGAAATATTTTTTCGGACAAGCCCATAATATTTCAAAATATGCAGAGGGCTTGTGATAAGATTTCCCCGAGAAAAGGTTGTAAAATCCATGTGCGCGTATTGCGCGGATACGCAGCCGGATGCGGAAAGGGGAATCGTGTGGCATGATAGAGATTATTCATCAGGAACAGACGAAAGAAAAGGTGCAGAGGGAACTGCCGAGAGAAATCAAACAGATCGGATCGCCGGACGCAGGGGAACGGATCTATGTGGAAGATACCGTGTACCGCAGAATGCATCCGCATGGCGGAGTCGAAGAAAAAACGGCATACGTGCTGCTGGGAAAATTTGAAAACTGCATGGGCAGAGAGTGCACATTTGTGGAAGCGGTCATTCCGCTGAATGAAATTCTGTTTGACCGCGATGTCCCGGTCTGGGATGACCGTACATGGGCATACATATATAAGCAGTTAAAACCCGAGCATGACCCGTTCGTGATTGTGGGGTGGGCATTGGATATCAAGGGACAGCTCCCCAATATGACGGCTCATCTGGAGGCGCTGCACCAGAGGAATTTCGGCGGAAAGCGCCAGATTCTTTTCCTGATGGACAGCCTGGAATGTGAGGAGGCGGTCTACGGCAGCAGGAACGGGCACCTGTACAGAAGAGACGGATTCTACATTTATTACCAGCACAGGCAGGCGGCGGAGGAAAAAGACCTCTGGAAAAAAGAGGAGAAAGAATTTTACCGGGAAATGGATACGGAAGGAGAGGAGAAGCGGAATCCGGCAGTGTCCGTAAGCGCCGGGGAGCAGGAAGCGCCGGCAGATATGGAAAAAACGTCGGACGATAACGAAAGTACAGGGATATACCGCGGCCTTTACCGCAGGAGGATACAACAGGAAACCGGACGGCAGGAGCCCCGGGAAAGACCCGCGTATGCAGCCACGGTTCTGCTGGGGGCGGTTGTGTGTGTGCTTGGTGTGACCGCGTATCTGAATCATGAAAAGATGGCGGATATGGAACAGACACTCGCACAGATGAAAGGAACCCGGTATGTGACAGAAGAACAGACGGCGGACACGGGGACGGAAGATACGGAGCAGGTGCCGTCGGTGGCGGTAGAGACGGTGATGGGGAATGTTGAAAAACAGGAATTGTCTGCGGAAGCGGCAGGAGCACAGTCTGATTCGACGGCACAGCAGGCGGAGGCGGCACAGGGGGCGCAGGGAACGGCAGAGTCAGCGGAAAATGTGACGGCAGATGCAATGGCAAATGAAGCGGCGGGAAATGCGGCGGCATCGGAAACTGCGGGGAATACGGCGGCAGCCGGTGGGCAGGCATCCACAAACGCAGCGGGTACGTCGGCGGAGACACAGGCGCAGAGCACGGCATCCGCTGACGGGAACTTGACGGCGGCACAGACCCAGGGCACGACGACAGCTGCCGGGAACGCATCGGCGGAGAATACACAGGCGGCGGCAGCAGTGCAGACCGAGGCGCAGATGTATCTGTCGCAGGGATATTACGATGTGCAGAAGGGAGACAGTCTTGTGGGAATCTGCCGGAAAATATACCAGACGACGGCAATGCTGGACAAGCTCTGCGAGGTCAACGGCATTGAGGATGAAAATGCCATCTACGCCGGTCAGCGTCTGATTCTGCCGAATTAAAAAAATAGTGAAACAGGAATACACACATGCTATAATGAATCCGTGTGGATTCATATTAGAAGTTCCGGTGGAACTTTATATGCGCATAAAGCCGCGCGAAAAGAGATTATAATGTCCATAAGCAATGAGCAGAGCCAAAAGAGCGAAGCGTTTTCACGCCGCGCTGCGCGGTAGAACATTGCACTGCGCAGGCAGCTTGGGCATAGACAACATAGAAACGAGGAAATATGGCAGAAAAAAACAAAAGCGGATTTCATACGGTAGGGGATACCGATATGGAGGAATATAACCGTAAAATAAAAGAACACCGCAGAAAGGTCCTGCGCCGCACCGTGATTGTGACGGCGGTCATTCTTCTGGTGCTGACCGGACTGGGACTTTACATGGCGCTCCGCCATTATGAAAATTATGACATTATGTCAACCGCGGAACGATCGGATACGGCTGCGACACATTTTACGGAATTTCAGGGAAATATTTTAAAATACAGCAATGACGGAGCGTTTTATCTGGATGCCGCGAATGAACTGATCTGGAACCAGACGTATGAAATGTCGTCGCCGAAGCTGGATACCTGCGGAAATTACCTGAGCATCTATGACAAGGGCGGTACCAAAATTTATATCTTGACACCGACGAAGCTTGTGGGAAGCATTGAGACAACGATGCAGATTCAGCAGGTATGCGTGGCAGAGCAGGGAACGGTCGCGGTTCTGATGAAAAAAGACAAGGCGGCGTATCTTGCGCTGTATGACAGAGAGGGCAACAGTCTTGCGGAAGGGGAGATCCATGGCCAGAACGGGGGTTACCCGATCGCCATTGCGCTTTCCAATGATGCGGTAAAGCTGGCGGTATCCATGATCAATATCAATGAGGGAAGCGTCAAGAGTACGATCGCGTTTTATAACTATGGCACGGTTGGCCAGAATGAAATCGATCACTGCGTGGGCGTGAACAATTACGATGATATGGTCATCCCGGAGATGGAGTTTACCTCCAATGACCGGATGGTTGCGTTCGGCGATACGAAAGCAGTGATCTTTGAGGGCGCGCAGAAGCCGCAGGCAATCGCGGAGATTGCGATGGATGAGAAGACAAAGAGTATTTTTTACAATGAGCGCTATATCGGAATTGTGACCGGCAATGAGGATGAGGCGGTGACCAATCATCTGGCGGTGTATGATGAAAACGGAAAACTGGTCATGGAAAAAGATTTCGGCCTGGACTACAGCAGCATCGAATTTTTGTCGAACAATGAGATCTGCATCCGGAACGCAAATGCCTGTGATATCTACACGGTGCATGGTGTTTACAAGTTCCATCATGAATTTGAAGAGGAGCTTTTTGAGGTTATACCGGGAAAATTAAAATTAAACTACACGCTCGTGCTCAAAGATACGACACAGCGGATCAGATTAAAATAAGGAGGAGATTATGAACTGGGTATTGATGCTTGTCCTCCTGGTGTTGGCGTGCTGTGCAATCTACGGTTACACAAAGGGATTTTTGAGAATTGTTTTTTCACTCGTCGCCTGGGTGATTGTGCTGGTGTTTGTCTCGTGGGCAACGCCGCATGTCAGCCAGTGGATACAGGAGAATACAACCATTTACGAAAAAATAGAAGCTGCGTGTGAAGAATCTGTGCGGCGGGCGGCGCAGGGAAAGATGGAAGAAGGCGCCGGGGAACAGTACGGAGCTGCCGGGGAACTTGGACTGGATCTTCCGGAATCCGTGATGGCGCAGATTGTTTCGGGGGCTTCCGGCGCGGCGGATACTGTGCTTGCGGAGACGGGAGTTTATGCAGGGATTGCGCAGAGCCTGGCAGGATTTATCGTTCAGGGAATAGCGTTTGTGACGGTGCTGATTCTTTCATGGATTCTGGTGCATGTGATCTCGACGCTGCTTGGAATCGTATCACATATTCCGATATTAAAAGGCGTGAACCGTTTCACGGGAATGTTAGCGGGGCTGATGGAGGGACTTCTTATTGTATGGATTGCGTTTTACATTGTTGCACTCTGCAGTACGGGAGAGACGGGGAGAGTGATTGTTTCCTATATAAATCAGAGTGCATTCCTGAAAGAACTGTATGAAAACAATATTCTTCTGTCTCTGGGAACGGGTTTTGTGCGCTAAAGGGCGCGAATTACAGGGGCTTCTGACAGCGGAGGTAAAAACCGCGAAAAACTTTTTATAAAAAACTGTAAAAAGAGTGTTGACAATCTGAGATACAGATGGTAGTATATACAAGCTGACCGCGAGAACAGCGGACAAGCAAAGCGCTTCTGAAAAAAAAGCAAAAGAAAATAAAAAAAGTTGTTGACAAGCGGTTGACGCTATGGTATAGTAAATAAGCAGATCG